>Ga0210384_10008630_pt1 | contig 10594 bp, 10 predicted proteins | sample IncBWH2MmetaG_FD_160574 | JGI IMG/M metagenome (GOLD analysis project Ga0210384, IMG submission 160574) | Forest soil microbial communities from Barre Woods Harvard Forest LTER site, Petersham, Massachusetts, United States - Inc-BW-H-2-M | ecosystem: Environmental > Terrestrial > Soil >...
CCTGAAACCGCAGCTCAGCGATGAAGGTACAGAGGATTTCCGTCGGGGTCGTGCAGGCAGGCCGAGATTGCAGGAAAGCGGGCTTCGCGAAGAGCGGCCCACAAATCGAAAGGCCTCCGCATCGGCGTCGCGAGCGACCGGATCTTATTCGGTGGCGTGCTCACGTGCGTACCCGAGCCCTTACGCGCCGCCAGCAACGCATCCGCAACAAGCGCTTCATATGCGTTGAGGACCGTGTTCCGCGAGACTCCGAGCGTACGCGCCAGAGCGCGTGTGGAGGGAAGGCGCGCTCCCGCGGGCAGCTTTTGTGTGAGAATCGCCTGCCGCAGTTGATTGTAGACCTGGCGGTACAACGGGCACGCAGACTGCGGCTTGATCGACAGGGCTGGCATGGGCGGGTCCGCAGGGCGTTTCAAAGTGGTACCCTTTGCAGCGAAAGTGGCTCTTTACCTACTACCATTCTTGGACGAACAATTGCAAGACATGGGTAAGCCTCGCGGGCAACAAAACAAAAGGAGGGAACGATGTTCTCAGGCGGAAATGTGACCGTTTACGTTTCGAACATGGACAGAGCCGTCCGCTTCTATTCCGAGACGCTCGGGTTGAAACTCGCCTATCGCTTCGGCGACCACTGGGCTTCGATCGAGGCAGGAACGGGACTCACGATCGGGCTTCACCCGGCCTCTTCAGTATGTCCGGCCGGTCGAAAAGGGTCCATGGCGATCGGGCTACAACTAAAAGGTTCGATCCGCGACGCCGTCAGCGCGCTGAAAACTAAGGGTGTTCATTTCCAGGGTGACGTCCTCAACGAAGGCAAGGCAGGTTCTTTCATCGGATTCGAAGATCCGGATGGTAATCAGCTTTATCTCGCAGAGCTCAACTGGAGCCACGTCGAAAAGGGCGAGGGCCAGTATCAGCCTGCGAAAGCCTGAGCGTTAAACGCCTAGTCACGCGATTCTGCAGCGACATTTCCTTTCGAGAGGCCGGGCTAAAGGCCGGGTAGTGTCCTAATTTGATCTTTATTGAGGTTGCGAGGTCCCCGGAACACGCAAACCGCTATGAGTTCCGGGTATTTCTTTGGAGGGGCAAATGATTTGTGGCGCTCACGTAATTGTCTACAGCAAAAACGCCGAAGCGGACCGCGCATTTTTCCGCGACGTTCTCGGCTTCAAGTCTGTGGATGGGGGCCATGGCTGGCTGATCTTCGCCCTGCCGCCGGGAGAAGCGGCATTCCACCCGTCCGATGAGAATGGTTTACAGGAACTCTATTTTATGTGTGACGATCTGAAAGCCGAGATGGCTTCACTCGCGAAGAAGGGCGTTAAGTGCTCTGAGGTTCAAGAAGCACGATGGGGTTCAATTACGAAAATGCGGCTTCCCGGCGGAGGCGAGGTAGGCCTCTATCAACCGAAGCATCCGACCGCCTTAGGCTTAGGCTTGAAATGAAGCGCCCGTGAGATTAGCGCACTACTGATTCACTACGGCCACCAACACTGGAGCCATCGCTCAAAATCACGAGATCGGCTGATATGAAAATCGAAGGACGTCAGTCTGGGAGCCGCGTCACTAGGTCTGCTGCTGGTGGATCGGTGCCCGAGCAGGTGATCGAGGTTTATGACGCTCTGGCAGAAGGTTACGCGGATCATTACGAATCCGGAAATCCGGACCGCCCATTTTTGAATGAGTTTCTCTCCCATCTGGCAAGGGGTGCGAGACTCCTAGACGTGGGCTGCGGAACAGGTAGTGGCACAAAGTATTTCTTCGACCACGGCATGCGTGTAAAAGGCCTAGATCTGTCGGGCAGCATGATTGAGGTAGCAAGGCGAAGCTATCCGTACATACGTTTCACACGGAAGGACATTCGGGATTCTAACTACCCGGCTGGTGAGCTGGACGCCATCTGGGCTGGATACTCACTTTTTCATATGGGTCGGGAGGACTTCCAAACCGTCCTCAGGAAAACTCAGAAAACCTTGGTGCCCGATGGGATTTTTGGCCTGATCATGCAAGAAGGAAAAGGTGACGTCCAATTCCCTGAGCCACTTTGTCCCGGCAAGAGCTTGCTTGTTTGCCTCTATTCGATAAAGGAATTGACGGAAATTCTGAGCGCCAGTGGCTTCAACGTTATTGCTCTGAAGCGACGAGGGCCGGTTTCCAAGCTGGAATATCCTTACAAGAAGTTGTTATTGGTTTCGCAGGCGGATCGCGGCCACGACATTCCACTGGCGACCACCGAGCAACGGCAAAGACTGCGCCGAAGACCTGATCGAACCACCAGAGACAGACATGCAGTCAAGTAACTGCATTTGTGGTCCGGCTAGTCACTTTCGCGATTGTGCCCGAGTGACGTTAGTGCTCAAGCACTCGATGGCACAAGGCTATAATTGGGACATTTCTGGAAGTACGAATCAGGCGTAGCGTTCTGGGAGTTAAGCATTTGATGGAACCAGTCCTTTTTGCACTTTGGACGCTGGTGCCAGCTGTTGGTCCTGTAACCGCGTTCATGGCCAAGCTGGCGATGCAAAGCAGGGACTAGCTCCACTTGTACGGTTAGCGGGGTGCATTCAATAGGTCGATGCAACACCATCTAACAGTTGTGTTGAAGGGTGGTGTGTATGGTCAAACGATGTTGAGGACAGGCGGGAAGGGTTTAAAATCGGCACCGTGTTTGAAGTCGCAAAGGAGCATCCCGCTTATGGTTATTGTAGGGCTTTTGAAGATTCTCATTTTCTTCTCTTCTGGATTTCAAGCTTCAGGCAACGAAAAGCTCCCTCAAGAATTTCCTGCCATGCGATCCGCTCTTTGCGACAAGCCAAGCGATTTTGTTGAAGGGGGTTGCAGAGTTTGCCCCAAATTTATGGCAGAGGGCTCTGAAGGACCCTCAAATCGAAATGGTGGTTTAGGAATTTACAGCGTTGTGTCGGGGAGTTTTACGTCCGCTGGCAAAACCGAAGCTCTCTTATTAGGTTTTGGTTCCTGCTTTAGCCATGCGGAAGGCAATGCTAGCGCCTTCCTTCTCCGCAAGGAGCACGGCCCGTGGCAGAGGCTGTCCTTTTTCCATAATGACGGCCCGGCTGGGATCTGCTCGAAGATACCCGGTCAGAGCGGTGCGCGAGATTTGGTCATTTGCACCCAAGAGGATTACGGGGCGGGCGCTATCACCGTGATAGGTTTTGACGTCAATGGAAAAGTGAAAAAAGAAACAGTGCTCGTTCAGACTTGGCAATTCCCCTTCAGGTCTGTCGAAAGACAAAAACATTGCTCATCTCTGCAAGCAGACGTGAAAAAGGTTTCTTTCAATTCCATTGAAATTTTGATTTTTCCGAATTCCTTTGATGTAGACCCTCCGATTATCTGCTCTACCGAGAGCGATACCACCTCTTCCAAGATTTCCAACTCTAAAAAAGTCGAAGCGATTGCGGTATTTATCCGTAATGGTGATGATTTCACCCCCGATGAAAAAACCAAGAAGCTCCTTTCGGAAGTTGCAAAGAGCCGCTAAGGTGCATGGAATCTACGGAAGTGTCTTTGATTTGAAAGTATCTTTCCAAAGAAAATCGCAGGTTCCAACGACTAACTCCTGGTAAAGGCTTAACCAGGCACTGACTAGCTGCAGGGAACCACAGTAGAATGTCAGCATGTCAATCCTATTTTCTGAGGGGTCTCTGCATGTTGGGCACGCTTCCTACTCCGATACTACTTGATATCGCAATCTTGTTTACCGCATTGAGCTTGGGATTGGGGTTCTTTATTGCCGAACGGAAGGTCTACCTGTTCGCGTCATTGGCTATCGGGTGTTTTGTCTGCCTGTTTGGATACAGCGTAGAAAGCCCGGGCGCGCCTCGCTGGGCCGTTGTCGCAACGATGCCCAGCCAAGAGGCGGAACGGGTGCTTAGGGAGATGGGCGTTTTGCTGACGGCGCAGAAGTAGATTGGTGCGCGCCTGACGATACTCGGTTGCTGGCCACTCCCTCCACTCGGGCCTAAGCGCGCCGCCTCCGGCGTCGCAGGCCTCCCTTCCGGGAGTGGCCAGCGAAGACAAATCATGCTCTAATGTCCGAACGTCGGCGGGCAAACCTCAGCCCGAAGCTATTCCACTTAACATATAGATAAGACATAAATGTTTCTCCTTTTTCTTGCCCCATTTTCCTGGGGCACCCAGAAGCGAGAGGCCGCTGCTCCCAAAGCGAGCGGGTGCTTTATGGGAGGGACCTGTGGCGTTCGGGAGGAACCGGGAAAGCAGAACCCGCGAAGCTGCCGGGCGCAGGAATTGGCCCGGAGCAGTGCCCAAGAAAATGCGTGGCAGAAAAAGACAGGATTACGAGACGTAACAATCGCGCTCGCTGGGCAGACTGCCGCAGGAGCTCAGCTAAAATCGTCCTCGTTGAGAGAGTTCACAGGACTTCGAAGAAAGGCCTGAATTTGGTCCAAAGCCGCAATCCTCAACCCGTAATGGCGACTCACAGTCCAAATCGCAAGAAGCGAAAAAATAAAAGGACTCTGACGCCATCGCTCGCCATACTGCGAGATTTTAAGCGCCACGTCGCGCAGGGGGCCTTTTGCCATTCGTTGTGCAATGATCAAAACGTTTTTGCCGAGAGTTTCTTGCCCCGAGGCAAGTGAGCCGTCGCTTCCCAATCGAAGTGCCTCTTCCAAAACGTCACGTAGCCAATTGATCTGGTGCGAATACATCTGCTCAAACCAGACAAAGAGCTTTTTGTGCCGAATTTGCAACAAAAGCTCAGGCTCAGCGTAATCTACCGCTAAACCTTCTGCCTCCAGCAATTTAGACTTGCCCTTCTGAACCAAGAAGTGATCAAAGAGCAGCTCGACCTCTCGAAACAGCATCCACGCACGGACGTGAGGTTTGCTATTGAATTTCCTCTCAAGTGCGGCGAAGCATTCTACTAGTTCGGAGTCTGACAGGGATTGCATCGCTGGCTCAATGAAGGTAAAAGCGACAAACGCCGCCGCTGCCTCAGTCGCTGTAGGGGTCTCCTTGATTCTCGCAGCAAAGAGATCCTGCGTTGCGCTCGCGAAGTAGGAGGCGGCTTGAGGGAAGCGCTTCTGCTTGATTTGCGTCCGACAGATACGTAAGGCAAAGAACAACCCCTCTCCAGAGCCTGGCGTCGCCCCTCCCGTCGCCTGAAAGATGGCAAGACCCTTACGATAAAGAAACTCAGCCCTAACTGGACTCTGTAGGAGCTCGAAGATCATGCCCAGAAGAACCAGCGCCCGTGCAAACAGGGGCCCGCGTGCCTCCCAAGCACTTACCTGCTCAGCGGTATATTTGTCTGACAACGCAATGCTATTTTTTATTTGGACAGAGCTTCGCGGGATTACAGGATCTGAATATTCGAAATAGTGGAGGAGCCAATCACAAAGGGTGGCAGACAACATGTCGACTTGCGCCGAACCTGATACCCTGGCTATCGCGGCGAGACTTTGACATGTAATGGCGGCTTTGCGGAGCTCGCGGTTAAGCCCGTAAGCGTACGCCAGACGAGCGTAGAGCCTACCTTTGTATTCAGCCGTAAGGGTCGTACGGCATTTCCTAATGGTCGTCACTAGGTGTTGCGTTGCTTGCTGAAATTGGTTGACTAAAATGAGACCGTCTGCAAGCCTCTCGCGGACCCACTGATTGAGTGCTTCATCTTCAAAACTGACGTGCAAAGCCCGCCCGTAGTGCTCCGCACTGGTCGCATAATCTTTCTCGGCCCAGTAGCTATCAGCGACAAGTAGTTCGGCGCGGCCTACTACGTATGACGAGGCACCGAGCGTAAGAGCTTCAGTGCGAGCGGCGATGACTCGTTCCCGTGCCTCTTTAGGTTTTGCAAAGCGGTCATGAAGAATTGTTGCTATCGCATGCTCACACGCGAAGAAAGAATCGCCGCGACGTGCGGCCCGGTACTCGTGGGAATGACGTTCGCACAGTTCCAGAGCAGAATCGGAATAGTTTCTTGATATCACGAACTGTGCATATATTCCGACTAATGAGTCGGCGGAAATCTCGGATGTTGCGGGCGGAGTGGCGAGGAGCGCTTCTTTCAGAAGCTCCAGGTCTGGCTCCTTTTCCAGGGAGTATAGATGTCCGTATTGCCCCAGTATGAACGAAATGAATTGTGGTTCCTTGGGTACCAGCGCGAGTCGCAGTGCGGTTTGCAGCGGGGCGAAAGCACGACGACCGTCTCTGCGACTGAAGCTACCCTGGTCCTTCAGTCGGCGAACGTGAATCATGGTGATAACGGCATGTACGGTCATTCGGATGTGCAGGAAGCCGTTTGGAGTGATCGCCGTTTTCGGCAATACTCTTATTCTCCGAATGATCTCTAGAATTCTCGAATAGTTGGGACGGGTCTCATTCAGAAGTCGCATCTGAATTTCGGCGAGAAGGAGCAAGAATCGCGCAAACGGATCACTTAAATGCGCTTGCACTAGGTCGCCATTCAACACCATAAACAGGATTTCAAAAAGCTTGAACGACCCTATTTCCAACGAAGAAGCCAGGCAGAGACTAAACCACATAGCAGCCTCTTCGTATCGCTCTGCAATCACCAAGGCAAGGATTGCCCCGTGGAAATCCCAGAAGTTAATCTGTTTCGATGCACCCGCGTTTCGAAATACGTATCTTGCGCTTGCAACGAGAATTGACTTCGCGCTGGGCTCTTGACCCCCTGATGTCAAGAGAGGCCGCAAAAGTGTGGGCACGGCGTACTGGTCAGGGCTGGTCTGGTCCAACATTTGCGAGGCCAAATAGTTCCAATCTACATCAGCAACGTCGATCCTTGGGCTCATTCGAGCGATGTCCAGTGCGAGGCCCCTTCGAAATGGAAATGTTATCGATGCAAGACGAGCCAGCCAACTGCGGTGCGCGTCGCTGCGGAGCGATCTGACTAATCTTTCGGAAAGCACTTGAAGGAACGGCTGGACAGCCATCGCCGAATTCAGGGTCTTACTTAGGTGTGTGACCTCTTCTGGTGAAGGGCGCTGTGGAAGCTCGCTGGCGATCGCTCTGAGCAAGACAGGATGCCCATCTGCCTGGACGCAGAGTAACCCTAGCTCAACAACTGCGTCCCTTACGTCAAGACCGAGTTTGCTCAGGAATAGTATTCCTTCCCGCGGTTCGAACCCAGGAACGGCCATCTCTTGTATGCCTATCGCCCGTAGTTCCGGAATTTTCTTTTCACTGATTAGGACAATCTTTGTCGTGTTCCAGCTACCCTGGACCATTTGAGCTACTTGCGCGAGAAACTCGAGATCTTTCGCTTTATGACAATCGTCAAAGACGAGATACGCTGCGCCAATTGGTATTTTCTTGAGCCGGTCTATAGCCTGCATGGGATGCAAGCGAGTTCTTTCAATATCGTCCTTGACCTGCCACACCGAAGTTTGCTGGCCGACCCACGTTGCTAGTTGAACCAGCAGCCTGTCTTTGGCGGTATCGTCCTCTGAAAAGGTGAACCAGAAATATGACTGGTCCATGTGCGCATAGTCTAGAAACCTTGAGACAAAGTGCGATTTGCCAACCTTCGGCACGCCGTGCAGCAGCAGCACGTTTGTCTTGTCTAGCTCGGCTGCGAGCGCCTCCGTAAGGCTCTTCCGGTCCACATAAGATGGGTCAGGAAGCGGTTTGTTCTGCAAGAGGCCCCGTTCGGGGACTCCTATCCACTCTTTTAGGGTTTGTAACGTGATAAGCGCGGGCTCTATTTGGCGTGATTCCTCTCGGATCTTGGCCAAAAATTGGTCCAGCGCATTTTGTGCGCCTTGTGGACTCAAATCCCCAGACTGAATCAGTCTGTTGAATATGAGCTCTCTCAGGTTTCCGACTCGCGACTCGAACTGCAAAGAAGAGAGGAAATTGTCGATGTGCAGGCTCACTAGTTCATCGCTTGAAGTCAAAGCGGGAAGTTCCTTCGCTACCGCAGCAGACAAGATCGACTTTAGCTTGTCTTTGACGACAGGGGCGTTCTGCCCTCGGTCGCGAAGTTCAAGGAGGTCCGGCCCAAGGTCACCTTCAACGACGATGACCAACTCAAGTTGCCTCGCCACTTCAAACTTCTGTAGTAGAAATTTGCGATAGAGCCAGAAGAATCTTGTCCAAATTCCTTCTTTATCCAACCCGCCGATTGTCCAGTTGCCACCTCCCTCCTGGCGCGATTTAATTTGGTAGTAGCGTTCTATCCAACCGGATTCAGTTCTCAGCAAAACTTCGAAGTCCTCAACGGCCTCAATTCTGGCGGCATAGAACTCTCCCCTACCAACGCAGTGCTCGGCCAAAATGTAGGCCGTATATTGGTCCTGAAACTCGAAACCGTGGCGGGCCTTTCGGCCTCCCGTCTGTGACGGGTCCAGTGTGAATAACGGAAGCGGAATGCGCGGGAGTTGGAGGGTGGGTTGGTCGCTCATGCGGCGGTCGTTACGAAGCAGCTACGCCATAAGAATGTTTATATCATCTAAATCGTACGTTCTCAGTGACATATCAAAAGAAGGGCCGCGCTGAGAACGCGGCCCCCCTGCTCAATGTGATGGGAGCCTACTTCGATCGTTTGCGAGTTGCAGCTTCGGGCTGCTTGGAGTTCGAAGCTCTCTTGTCGGCTGGTTGTGCCGTGCCCTCCGGCCTCTTTTTAGATTTTGACAATTCCGCCCGAACAATTGCGGCTAGTTTCGCCGTGTCGACCTTGTACCGCGCCACGGTACGAGCGAGGTTTGAGTTTTTCTCAAGCGATTGCCTCGAATTGTAGCCGGGGCAATACAGGTCGGAAACAAGAGCGCAGACGACAAGAAAACGGTTAACGTCTGTGGCTTTCATCGCTTGTATGACACTCGTAGCGATCTTCTCGTAGTCCACGGTCTGAGTGCCCCATGAGGTCTTACTCTTCTTCTCTTCCCATGAATAGAGCTTGGAAAGACGGCGGTGATTGTCGTGGCCCAAACGCCGGAAGTAATCGAGGGCCACCATCTCCAAGTCTGGCCGTGAGAGACCGTCCGGCAGCTTCTTGCGGATGGCTTCGAGGATGCGGACTCGCGACAGTTTCTCGACGCGCTCGGCGAGGGCTGCTTTCTTGTGTTCGGCTTGCTCCTGCGGCGTCGGCTGGTAGCGGGTCACGCGATTGTGAACGTCGCATTTCTCGGTCTGGCAGAGATAGAAGATGCTGCCAGCACCCTTGCCGTCAATGAGAACGGCGGCTTTCGTGTTGGGGCATTCCCCTTTTGCTTTGGCCTTCCGGTACTGCCCTTCAAAGAGCACCTCTCTGGCGTGGCCGTTTGCCTGCCATGCGGGAGCCTGCGAAACGCGCAGAGGCTTCTCGCCTTTCTCCTCAAGCGGTTTCACCTGAATTTGCACGAGTGCTTCGACTTTGGCTCGGTAGCACTCGCGGTCTGTGCAAATAGATTTCTGCCTGACTTCGGGAAACAGAAGCGGATTGCTGCCCGTTCGTTTAGGGCAACGGGCGCACGCTCCTGCCTTGGGCAAAAGCGTTTCGTCCTGCGGGTCAAACGGGGCGTTTGCGAGGTCCAGGTGGATTTCTCGCTCAATCCATCCGCGAAGCTCCCGCACCGTGGTCGCCTCGGCCCTCTTGTCTTTCAGGATGGCGGCGGCGTTCCGGTATTGTGGGAAGCATTCCTGTAGAGCGCGGCGCTGGTCATTCGGTTGGAGCCGTGCGATTTCAAACGCATGTGCGACCGTCAGCTTTTCGTCATAGAACGCTTGCTTCGCTTCGGGAATGAGTTGAATTAAGCGCAGTCGTCCGCTGACGTACGCGGGCGATCTCCCAACGCGTGTGGCGATGGCTTCCACCGTGTAGGTGTCGGGTTCGAGTTGAATCAAGGCGGCGTAACCCTGCGCCTCATCGAGCGGATGCACGTCCACACGCTGCACGTTCTCGATGACTTGTAGCTCTAATGCTTGAGCGTCAGTCAATTCGCGGACAGTCGCGGGAATGCTTTCTCGTTTTGCGAGTTTGGAGGCACGGTAACGGCGCGTTCCGGCCACAAGCTCATACGTGCCCGATTCCCCATCGGGAAGTGGACGCAAGAGAATCGGTTGGAGCACGCCGTGTTGTCTGATGTTGTCCGCGAGTTCGGCCAGCTTCGCCTCATCAAAGAAGCGTCGCGGGTTCGTTTTGGATTCGCGGATTTTTCCTAAAGGAATGTCCTGAATGGAGGAAACCACAGGGGGGACTGCTTTCGTGCCACTTGCTACCATCGTTGCGTTCATTTCTATTCGTCTCCTTTTCTCTGAATTTTTTGGGGCCTAGTATTCTTCGGGCAGCAAGAGCGTGGTCACAGAGCGGTCTGACTCCGTGATAATCCACAACTTGTCGCCAGCGTGTGTGCGATAGGCGCTCAAGAGCCGGAACCCGTGCTCTAGGCTGTAGTCGTTTTCCTTGCGGTCCTCGTCGGACAAATCGCCCCACTCGCGGTTGACATGGCGCGTGAGGAACTCGCCCGGCTGTTGTCCTGCCTTCTTAAGCGCGGCCAAAGCGCCCGGTGTTGCGACGATCTGGCCGAGTTCGAAAGCAGGTTGTTTGCTGAGTTGTTGCATTGGAAAAACTCCTTTCGTTGGTTTCGTTTTTTGCTTCTTAGAGGCACCGCAG
>Ga0210384_10008631_pt1 | contig 10594 bp, 10 predicted proteins | sample IncBWH2MmetaG_FD_160574 | JGI IMG/M metagenome (GOLD analysis project Ga0210384, IMG submission 160574) | Forest soil microbial communities from Barre Woods Harvard Forest LTER site, Petersham, Massachusetts, United States - Inc-BW-H-2-M | ecosystem: Environmental > Terrestrial > Soil >...
TTCCGCAGTTGCCTATCCTGAACCGGCTTGCCGAGCACGAAATTGGCTCCCGCATCAACCGCCGTGCTCACACTGGTTGTGCCGTTCACGACGGCGAAGACTACCGATGCCTTGTTGGAGCGACTGGCGCGTATCTCGGTGAGCACATCCGGAGCTCCCGAGACATCGTCGCAGTCAATGATGAAGCCATCGAGGTGCCGCCGAGCTGAGAGTTCAATGGCGCTTGCAGCATCTGCGCGCATTTCGAGTTCGACACTCGCGGCGCTGAAACTTGTCCGGATGACCTCCAGCAGCGTCGCATCGCTGGTCAGTAGTAGGCAGTTCAGACCCATTTTCTCAATCTACGTAAACCAGCTGAATTCTCAAAGTGACAAAGGTGCAGTGAATGTTAGGTGGCTGATAGTTTGCGGTGGAGGTATCGCCGGCGGGGCGGCTTTTTGTGGCGGGGGTGACTCGCTGAGAACCGGGCTAAGGCTTTTAAGGGAAGCCGACCGCTCCCGGCTGTGACCCCGACCGCATCGCGCGTGCCTGGGTCGTGCTGATGAAGCGCCTTGGGTACACGAAATTTGTGGCGCAAGGCGGCGATTGGGGCGCTGTCATCACCGATCTAATGGGCGCGGAGGCCGCTCCGGAATTGCTGGGCATTCACACCAACATGCCCGGCGCGGTTCCAAACGACATTAAGGGGCGGCCTTTACCGGTGCGCCGGCGCCATCCGGTCTCGCAGCCGACGAGCAACACGCTTTCGATCGGCTCGCTTTTTTCTATAAGCATGGCCTCGGCTACGCCATGGAGATGGCGAACCGCCCGCAGACGCTGTACGGGCTTGCAGATTCACCGGTCGGCTTGGCGGCCTGGATCCTCGACCACGACGAAGCCAGTGAGGCGCTCATGGCGCGCGTCTTTGCCGGCGCCAGTCCGAGGGCCTTACGCGAGACGACATCCTCGGCAACATCACCCTCTACTGGTTCACGAACACGGCGATCTCTTCGGCTCGTTTGTATTGGGAAAACAAGCTTGCCTTTTTCGTCCCCAAGAACGTCGCCATCCCGGTTGCCGTCAGCGTTTATCCCGATGAGATCTACGCCGCTCTGCGGAGCTGGGTAGAGAAAGCGTATCCCAAACTCATCCATTACAACCGGCTACCCAAAGGCTGTCACTCGCGGCGTGGGAGCAGCCGCAATTCTTTTCAGAAGAGGTGCGCGCGGGGTTCAGGTCACTGCGCAAAGTGGCAAAAGCAGCGTAGTCCCGGCTTACTCGCAAATCGACAAACCTCGTGCGGAGCGGATGGACTCCGCACTTTTTTGCTCTACCCGAGCTTTGGGCACAAACGTCAGTGGTGTCTAATCTGAGGATGCGACCGATGCGTATGCTTACCCTCTTAGCTCTCCTTCTCACCATAGATGTCAGCCCGCAGGTCGTGGGGCAAAGCGATCAACCAGGACATCTCGTTCAAGTTGGCACTCACAAAATGTTTGTGAACTGCGTGGAAAAGGAAACCGAGCCTACCGTCATTCTGGAGGCAGGCACAGGTGACAGCTCCGAAGTTTGGAACAAGGTGCAGGAACAGGTCGAGAAATTCGCACGGGTGTGCAGCTATGATCGGCTCGGGGTGGGGAAAAGCGACAAGGTCGCGGTGCCTCATACTGCCGATGAACTTGTCGCGGACCTGCATGAACTTCTGCACGCGGTGCCTGTTCCCGCGCCGTACGTGATGGTTGGACACTCGATTGGCGGAATCTATGTACGCAAGTATGCTGCTCTTTTTCCAACCGAGGTAAAAGGGCTCGTATTGCTCGACTCCTCACACGAAGAGCAATTCACTCGCGTGTCGGAGATTTCGTCGGAATGGGCCCAACGCATTGCGAGTAAATTCCCCACTGATCCTGAAGGGCTGCGGGCGCAGGGCTTCCTGCCACGAAACGAGCGGCTGGCATGGCGTTTCAATGAACCACTCATCGTGATTGAGCATCGCGAAATCCCGAAGACAGCGACTTCGGATACGATGGCCAAACAGTCGGAAGCCGTCTTTCATGTCCTGCAAAAAGATCTTGCTAGCCGATCGAAATACGGCCAACTTCGAGAGGCAAAAAAGAGCGGCCACTACATTCAGCGCGATCAGCCCGAACTCGTTATCCAGGCGATCAAGGACGTCATTCGAGAGAGCGCAACGCTTGCCGCAGCAAAACCGGGACGTTGACGAACCTGTAAGTCGCGACAGACCAGCAGTGCAACGCTAGGTCTCGGCAATCAATAGACTACGTTGCGAAAAATCGCCATTATCAGCTTTCGTGCGGCAAGGATCGCGGGGGCGAGCACTGGATTTTCTTCCCCGCGCCGTATTGCTGTTCCGTCATACGGATGTCGTTCACGATCAGAAATTCCTGCCCGCAGTGGACGCAAGCTGCCCTGGCCATATCTATCGTGTTGAACAGCTCGCCACAGACTAGCGCGGTCTTACGTCCGCATGAGGACAGGTGAACACTCAATTTCTCGCAGGCCAGCGGCTATCAATCTCCTTCAGAATTTTCTCGGCCCAGCGTACCGCATCCGCTATCGCGCTCATCGTGGCAGGAACCCGCTTCCCACCATCGTACTGAGCCAGTTTTCCGCGCGGCAAGGATGGAGGCCATGATTCCTATCACGCGCTGGCGGCCTTCGTCCAGTCTAGCATCTTCGCTTTTACTTCGCTACAGCCTGAAGGTGCGGTAGCGTCGCAGAACTTGCCGTCTTCCAGTCTTATAGTTTTAAGAATAGTCTTAAGAGCAACTGCCCCAAGGATTGCAATGCCATCACGAATGCAAGATGCTCTATGAGGCCGCCATGCTCGAAACGGACTGGTCGAGAATGGATGAGCGCATCGAGGCGGCAGAATCCGCGCTGCATGCGCGACTTGAATTGAAGCCAAGGTAGAGACGCTGCTCAATCTGCTGCGACATATTTGCGGTCCCGATGCGGGTTCGTGCGAGGTTGGCCACACTTCTCTCCGGCCTTGGCACCACATGTCGGACAACGGATGGCGAGTATTTGTTTTGGGCTCAGTTCTTTCTTCATGGAGAAGATAGTGCTCCAGCTCCAGGTTCCATGAGCGAAGCCCACGAACTCGAGTGCTCCATCTGGAGGATGGCTGTCGCGATACTCGACCCATAAGTTCACCGTCCCTCCGCCAAGACTGCCGCTGCGGATGACACGCCTGGTCTTCCCTTGGCCGAACTCCGTCCCGTCGAGGAGAAAAACCGCTGCAAGCTAGATCACAGCGGAAGGGGCGACACCGGTCGCCGCAAACACATCGGCGGCTTCTTGCTCGGCAATTTCCATAAAGGTATGAACCACGACGGGATCGAACTGCGTGCCGCTACTCTCTATCAGACGTCGCCCGGTGTCTTCATGTGACAGTCCCCGGCGATAACAACGATTGGAGATCATCGCGTCATAGGCATCGATGACCGCCACAATGCGCGATCCGATAGGTATCTCCTCGCCCTTCAGCCCCGCTGGGTAGCCCGCACCGTTGAAACTTTCATGATGGTGAAGGGCGTAGAGGCTGGCCTTTTCCAGGCCCGGAAGCAACCGCAGGATGGACCAGCTGTATTCCGGATGTTTGTTCATCAGTGCACGTTCGGCGTCGGTGAGTTTGCCTTCCTTTTTCAAGATCGAGTCAGGAACACCGATTTTTCCGATGTCGTGCAGCAAGGCGGCGACTTCCAGCTGATACAGATCGCTTTCAGGAATGCCTAACTTGCGCGCGACTCGTACCGCCCACTCCGCCAGTCGAGTACTGTGAACTCCGGTGCCCAGGTCGCGCAGATCGAGCAGCTGATTGAACCCGCAAATGACCGACTTTAGCAGCGAATGCTGCTGCTGCTCCAGTTCCTTGATCCGCAAGCCAGCTGAGCTGGCCAGCGGATCCGTCGCCATTTCTTTTAGCGAGAGCATTGGTTAGCCTTGCGCCACGCTATTTCAACCCCATCGCTTTGCGCCATGCCTGCATCGCCTGGTAAGTATCCAGACGTCCATATCCCATTTGAGGATCCAAGATCGGCTGGGTATGCGATAGAGCAGATCCCGCCTGGGTCTTGGCGCCGCCGCCAGTCAACACCGACTTCAGCGAGAGCGAGGTCGGCCTGGTGCTGACCAGGAGAGCTGCGGTTCCGGAAACCAGAGGCGCGCTGAACGAAGTTCCCCATCCCGCTGCCCAGGTGCCGAAGGGATAGGTGGTCATGATGCCTTCACCCGGAGCGGCCAGCCACACCGGCGGTGCTCCATAGTTCGAGAAAGTGGAGCGGATATCGTTGTCACCGGTGGAAGCCACGTCAATCACATTCTTGAGCGCGCCAGGATAAACTGTCGCGTGCTGTCCGTCATTGCCCGCTGCCGCCACGCAAATCACGCCCATCGAATTGGCATAGTTCACAGCGTTGGCCAGTTCCTGTGAAGAGGTGGAATAGTTGAAACTCATGTTGATTACTTTGGCGCCGTGGTTGACCGCGTAGTAGATGGCGTTCAGGATGTCGGAGTTATAACCGGTTCCATCAGAGTGGAACGACTTCAACGGCATGATCTTGGCTTGGGGGGCTACCAGGTGGACGATCCCGGACACCATGGTTCCGTGACCAAAGGCCGCATATTGCGGACCATCGAGCACTGCTACCGACGACTGGTCCAGGACCGCGACCGTCGATTGGCTGACCTTGGCCGGCTGGCGATGGTCCAGAACTGCGACCGTGGACTGAGTGACGTCTGCGTCTTCCGAGCCGCCGCTCTTGCCGCGGGTGAAGTCGTAACCGGTCACCAGGGAATTCATCAGGACAGGATGCGTAGGATCGACGCCAGTGTCGATCACCGCCACGATGACGTTCGCTCCAGCGGTATTGAATGCGGTGTGAGTCTTATCCGTCAGGATCAGTTGATTTCCCGGCTGGGTTACATACCCGCGCCAAACCGTGGTGCCGTAGTAGCTTACCGGAGTAGTGTCCGTCAGATAAGAGGGAGCAGGTCCCGCGTCGGCGCCTTGCGTCTGCACTACCTGGTCGGTCTCGACCGAGATCACTCCCAGGTTGAGGTTCAGTAGCCCGACAATTGCGTTAAGGGGCCTGGGCGTCTTGATCAGAAACAATTGGCCGCTGGGATCGCCCAATCCATGGTCCACGGCGCAACCGAGCAGGTTGCACAGGTTGAGCAAGTCGGACAGACCGAGCTTGTCTCGAACTATCAGTCGAGTCTGTGGCGCGCTTTGTGCTGCAAAGCTCTGAGCTGCGAAACACAGGAGCAACAGCAGCGCGAAATACGCACGCAGAGCCCGCCGCCTGGGTTGATGTTGTGTACTGCTCGTTGCCCGATGCTTCGTTTCCACTTGTTCCCCCTCTGACTCGACTGCTGGTTGAGTCTAGGACAAAATTAGAATTCGCTAAACTTACAGCCGTAATCGCAATGGAGTTACCGTTGGGCCATGTTGGCCTACGCTAAGTCCTTCCGGTTGCTGGGTTTGTGAACTCCGTAAAGGGGGAGAATGATTTCGTCTGCTTCGTCGTGGCCGATCGCGAGCCATAGATTCTGGCTGGCGTCGAACTCGAGTTGGAACTCTCCGAACTGATTGGTTGCAGTCTCAGCCAGAGACCGCGTTCCCTGCCGCAGCCGTACCGGCACCTTCTGAGCTGCTCGTTCGCTGACCGAGCGGCTCAAGACTTGTCCTACCAGGCACGCGGAGTCCGCGTCCCGGCGTGGTTCGAGACGGAGGTCGATGTAATAGTCATCCGTCTCGTAAAGAAATTGCCGAGCCGAAACCGATCCACGTAGTCCAGCTGTGACCGGGTCGAGACTAGAATCGAACAAAAGGTGAATACCGTGTTTCGCCTTACAAAGCGTACCCGCAAACTGGCTCTTGCTGATTCGGACCACGTCGTCCGGAGGGGTTAAGCCGCTCTCCGCCTTAGCGATAGACAGAACGTGCTGCCACACCTGCATCGCACTCTGACACTTAGCGCAGCCATGATTGATATGCTGTTGCATGGTCGTTCTCATCGTGGGTGCGACCAAGTCGCGCACGAAATCTGCCCAAGCTTCCTCACTGAAATGCTTCAACTCTACCTCCACGGGGAAGTCGACCGGAATCCCGGTCGTCACTCCAGTTTGTTTTATTGGACTCTATGGAATAAGGGACAACAGAGGGCGAAAAAATATAGGGGAGAGAAAGAAAATTTCAGGGGGTCAGTTCTTGCCTATCAGGATGAATGGAGCCCATTGATAAGGATGGGGATAGTTCGATCGTAGCGCCAACATTGCTCCCCGCAGGGCAGCCGCCTTGCTTTCCCCCTTCTGCAGCAGCCGGTAAAAAGCAGTCATAAACTCGGCCGTACTTTTGTCATGTACGTCCCACAGGCTGAGTATCAAGGATTGTGCGCCGGCGTGCATGAGGCCGCGGGCCAGGCCGATGAGTTCGTCACCCGCACTGACCACATTCAGTCCGGTGGAACACCCGCTCAGTGTTATCAGTTCAACCGGAAGCCTGAGCTGATAGAGGTCAAACAGGCTCAAGAATGAGTCTCCCATGCGGATGGCGGAGAACATGGGATTGTCCTGGCGGAAATGGCCGTGGGTTGCGATGTGAATCATCCTGCTCTTGGGTCCCCGGTTTCGCAGGACGTGTTCGGTCGCATTTTGCCCGACAAACAATTCTGCCCGTTCGAGAACCCCGGTAAGCACCTGAACCTCGTCCAGTATGGCAGGCGCCTGCGGGTCTGGGATACCGAAGACGAGCGCAGCGCCGGAGGAATTTGCGGTTCTGTTCTGGCTCAGCGCAAAAATGCTGGCGCTCGGCGAGTAGGACACCGTGTAGCGGTCAATCAAGTGTTGAGTGCCATCGAACAAAGCGTGGAACGGGACGTAGTGCAGCAACCCGTGGGGCACGAAGACAAGATGACTGGCCTGCAACCGGGAGGAGACAGGTGCGATAAGTTCCTGATAGAGCTCGGTCAAGTGCGCCTGAGTGGACTGCACCAGCGAATCCTTGAAGGTGTCGAGGTATTGCGCATTGAGCCGGAACTTGGAAAGCTGGAACTGCAGCAGCCGTAGAAAACCCGCCACTCTCGTTTCCAGCGTGACCGGAAAAATTTCAAGACTTTCCTGTCCAAGCAAACACGCCAGGATGCGATCCTTAACTCGAAAATATTCGATCAGCAAAGTGTCGGGCGGTAGGGCGGAGCGAATGGCTGCGATCGGAAGATTGGTAGGGGTCTGCAGCCCGGCTTGCTCGGCATCGGCTGGTGTAGCTTCTTGCAACATGTGCAGCAGTTCCCTCTCACGGGTTCCGGCCTGCTTCTGCAGGGTTGCGATGCGTTCTGGTGAAGGCTGCTCGGGCTGAAGCTGCTCTCGTTCGATGAGGTTGTAGTACCAGTTGAGTTCCTCTCGCAGATCCCGCATGGAACGTACCAGTTCACTCTGGCCCAAATGGTCTTCAGCGATAGTGGGCGCCGGCCGTAAAAACAAGTCCATCAGACTGCGTGATTTTGCCTGCTCGACATAAGCGAATGCCTCTTCGGTTGCCCCGGCATCGCCGCTGCGACTCAAACAAAGTTCAACCAGGTGCTCGTATACTTCCAGGCGGTTTTTTATGAACGCGATCTTTAGTTCTTCGCCGCGCAAGCTGCTACGCAGTGCTTCCAGGGCTTGCCGGGCACTCTGATAGGACGAGTATGCCTGGTCGGTCTTGCCGCCAGTGGAGTGAACATTCCCCATGAGCAGGTGTGCCTGATAGGCCAGAACTGGCGCCTCTAGGTTCGCAAGGTTGCCGATCGCCTCGTGGCCATGGTGGTAGGCTTGCTCCAGGTCTTCGGTCCGCAGCGCAATCTGTGCCAGCAACAATTGAGCCAGCACAACCTTGTGTCCCAGGTTGAGTGTGCGGAAGGATTCCAACGCTTCGGCGGCAAGGCGCCGCGCCTCGAAGAGACGTCCCTCGTTGCAGAAGACCAGAGCACGGTACAAGTCGATCAGGGAAGGCCATGCCTGGTTTTTTTCCCTGACGAAGATATCCCGGGCTTCGGAAAAAAACTTAAGGCCTTCGAACCCGTGTCCCTGCTGGCTGGCGGCGATGGCGGAGAAGGCCAAACATTTGGCGCTCTCATATCCCATGCCCAATTTCTGGAAGCCCTCATAGCCTTGTCGCGCGAGTTCGGCGGCATCTGCACCGAGGTTCAGTTCGAGATAGAGTTCCGCCAGGTCGAGGTTACACAACGCAAGGTGGTACGCGTCATCTACTTTCGTACACGCTTGCCGTGCAGCCCGCAGCATTTCGATAGCTTTGCTGTATTCACCCCGCTGGTAGTGGAGGTAGGCAATGTTGTAGTCCGCCTGTGATACGAGTAACGGCATGCCGTGCTCTTCGCAGAACTGGCGAGCCTGCCCATAAGCCTCAATCGCCTTAGGAAAGGCATTCAGGCTGATGTAACACGTCGCCAGATTGCTTAAGACCGCGGCGATCCCTTCAGCATCTTTTTCATTCAACAAGCCGCGGTAAGCACTTTCATAACATGCCTGGGCCTCGACGAAGCGGTCCTGCCGGTAGTGAATGTTGCCGATGTTGATCTCAAGCCGGGCGAGTCGCCACGCATTTCCCTCCGCGCTGAATATCTGCCGCGCGCGTTCAGCGGCGGCAAACGCGCGATTGTACTCACCCAACAGAAGCATGGGTTGGATTGATCCGCTCAGCGTGCGCGCCAGTTCGTGGCTCTGTCCAACCGCTTCGAACCAGGCGGCTGCCTGCTGGTGATGATCGACGGCCGCGGTATGCTTGCCGAGGGCGTATAGCACATTCGCCTTAGCCCGCAAGCCCCACGCCAGAGATTCCTTGTGGTCGATGTGGCCGGCGATGGCGAGTGCCGCGTCAGCCAGGCGCAGAGCTTGCTGCACGTCGACCCGTATCTTCTCCCGTGCCTGATCGGCAAGCGCAGTCACAATTTCCGGCCGAAGCAGGACTGGGTTGCGCGAAAGAAACTCGCGCCTACCTGACTCGTCGGGCACATCCGCGAACTGCTGGAGCAACTTCTCCTGATTCTCCGCGGGAGTGGGTTCAGTCATCTGAAACCCTCGTTCTCCAGTCGCTGCCGCAACAACTTCAAGCAGCGCCCCCGGATGAATCCGATCGAGCCGGTTGCGAGTTTCAGTTCTTTGGCTACTTCCTGATACGGACGGGGCGGTTCATCAAAGAAAAGCAGACCGATCAATCGATTGCATCGGGCGGGAAGGGTGGCAACTGCGTCTCGCAGCATTTGCTCGCGCTGCAACTGATACAACATTTCCTCAGGCAGTTCTTCCGTTTTTGTTCCGGGCCTTTCCTCGATGTGCGCCTGGTCATCGAGCAGATCTAGTTTCTGCCTTCTGAAGCGCAAGCATTTGTGATAGCTCGCCTGCATCAGCCATTTGGGAAGAGCGCGAGGCTCGCGCAACCGGGGCAAATCTGAAAGAAGATCAACACAAACAGCCTGACAAATGTCTGCAGCGTCATCACGTGACAATCCGAATTTGATGGGAATCGAGAAAATCAGATTCTTGTATTTCTCGATCAAAGCGGACCAGGCTGCTTGATTGCCCTTGCAGCACTCGCTAACCAGACGCTCGCTCGACCACGCCAGCTCGCGCGGCCGAGTTTCTGGCTTCACCGTCTTGCACCGGCGGGCACTCCGCTTTCCTGGCGAAAATAGAGCTGTTCAGCATTCCACAGCGAGGTGCACTCCAAAATAGCGGGTTTGAAGTTCTCCAAATGCTTTTCAGCGGCTACCAGATTCGGCGGCACGGGAGGGCAAAACCCTTTGTGCTCGCTGACCACGCCAATATTCATACTCAGCAGCACAGCTAAGAGCCACCAGAGCCGTTTGCTCATGGTGCCGATTCTACTCCGCACGGGAGTTCTTCTTGTTGTCTGGGAGTATTACTGCTGAAACATCGCTATTACTCTTATTGACCGGGGTCGTTGGTGTAGAACCTGCTGTTTCACAACAATAGCAGCCTGAGCGACCAGCTCTTTCGGTTAGGTCAAACGCAGCAAGACCACGCTCGCCGCCAGCCACAGGCCAAATCCGGCCAGGTTCAGCACGATCCGCCATTTCATGCTGTCGATGATGTAGTTATATTTTGCACCCATAACCCCACTCCTCTCTGACTTTATTGGGACGGGGAGAACCAGCGGAAGGTTAGCTCCGTTGCTTCACCTCGTCATCACATAACTCAGATACGAAGCCGTTGCAAAGGAAGGTTCCCGACATATTGTGGCACCGAGATGCTGCAAGGAAGGCTGGAGGCATCGCGTCTGGGCATCGGAAGCCGGGATGGAGTTCGAGAGGAGGGGGCGGCGACTGAACCCCTCCTGTTGTCCAGTGAGAAGGGGGAAAGCTTGGGGACTTGGTGTTTCTTGCTCTGGATCGCTGGCGCGAGTTTAGGAGGAAACGAAACATAGTGAATTCTTGGACGTGTCGTCCGCAATCCGGAAGTAATTCGACGAGAACCTGCGATAAGAGACGCTTGTAAGGTTGATCCGAACCGTATCGACGACAACCAACGCGACCGTCGAGAAGTGAGGTATCAAGCGCATGGCGTCAGGATT
>Ga0210384_10008632_pt1 | contig 10593 bp, 8 predicted proteins | sample IncBWH2MmetaG_FD_160574 | JGI IMG/M metagenome (GOLD analysis project Ga0210384, IMG submission 160574) | Forest soil microbial communities from Barre Woods Harvard Forest LTER site, Petersham, Massachusetts, United States - Inc-BW-H-2-M | ecosystem: Environmental > Terrestrial > Soil >...
ACAGACCAAGCACCATGTCCTGCGAAGGAACGGCGAGAGGCAAACCGTGCGCCGGAGAAAGAATGTTGCGCGAGCTGAGCATGAGCACAGACGCTTCCACCTGGGACTCCGGGGAAAGCGGAATGTGCACGGCCATCTGGTCGCCGTCAAAGTCCGCGTTGAACGCGGTGCAGACCAACGGGTGAATGCGGATGGCTTTGCCTTCGACGAGTGTCGGTTCAAAGGCCTGGATGCCCAAGCGGTGCAAGGTCGGAGCGCGGTTGAGCAGCACGGGATGTTCGCGGATGACATCCTCAAGGATGTCCCACACCACCGGATCCTGCTGTTCGACCATTTCCTTGGCTTGCTTGATGGTGGTGCAGTGACCCTGGGCTTCGAGCTTGTGATAGATGAATGGCTTGAACAGCTCGAGCGCCATTTTCTTCGGCAGACCGCACTGGTGGAGTTTGAGTTCCGGGCCAACGACGATTACGGAGCGGCCGGAGTAGTCCACGCGCTTGCCGAGAAGGTTCTGGCGGAAGCGGCCCTGCTTGCCCTTCAGCGTGTCGCTCAGGGACTTCAGCGGGCGGTTGTTGGTGCCGCGCAGAACACGGCCACGGCGGCCATTATCAAACAGCGCGTCGACAGCTTCCTGGAGCATGCGCTTTTCGTTGCGGACGATGACGTCCGGGGCGCGAAGTTCCATGAGCTTCTTCAACCGGTTGTTGCGATTGATGACGCGGCGATACAGGTCGTTGAGATCGGAAGTGGCGAAGCGGCCGCCGTCCAGAGGCACGAGCGGGCGCAACTCCGGCGGAAGAACCGGAATGACGTCGAGAATCATCCATTCGGGTTTGTTGCCGCTCTTGCGAAACGCTTCCAGAACCTTCAGGCGCTTTGCGTACTTGATCCGCTTCTGCAGGGAAGCGTCCACTTTCATTTTGTCGCGGAGTTCGTCGGCGAGTTTGTCCACTTCAACGCGGCGGAGAAGCTCCTTGATGGCTTCCGCGCCCATCTTGGCGGTGAACTGGCCGGGATACTCGGTAAGGAGTTTGCGATATTCGTCTTCCTGAAGGACCTGACGCTCCTTGAGGATGGCGACTTCGCCCACGTCCACGACAACGAAGGCTTCGAAGTAAAGAATGCGCTCGAGGTCGCGCATGGAAATGTCCAGCAAGTAGCCGATGCGGCTGGGCAGGCCTTTGAAGAACCACACGTGCGAACAGGGCGATGCCAGTTCGATGTGGCCGAGACGCTCACGGCGAACCTTGCTGAGGGTGACTTCCACGCCGCACTTGTCGCAGATCACTCCGCGATGCTTCATACGCTTGTATTTGCCGCACAAACATTCCCAGTCCGTCACCGGGCCGAAAATTTTTGCGCAGAACAAACCGTCACGCTCAGGTTTGAACGTGCGGTAATTGATGGTTTCCGGCTTGGTGACCTCGCCGTGAGACCAGGAACGAATTTTTTCCGGGCTAGCAAGACTGATGCGAATCGAATCGAAATCCGCGATCAAGCTGGCACGATCATAAGGGCTGCTGCGATACAAGGTTGTTTCCTCCCTCCCCGGCTTTCACCGGGGCCGCGATCCGAAATTTTGGACCGGCTGAGAACCCAATTACGAAAACTGCTAAATCTAAAACCGTCTCTAGGGGCTTACGACTTGCCGAGACAGGACGCAGCAAGCTGCGCCTACCCGCAGAATCAATCGGCCGCCTTTTCCAATGCCGGCTTCTGGCGCTTCATCAACTCAACGTCCAGGCACAGCGACTGCAGCTCGCGGACCAACACGTTGAACGATTCAGGAACGCCCGGCTCAATACCCGGCTCGCCCTTGACGATGGCCTCGTAGATTTTCGCGCGGCCATAAACGTCGTCGGACTTAGCGGTGAGCAGTTCCTGCAAAATGTGAGCTGCGCCGTACGCTTCGAGCGCCCAGACTTCCATTTCGCCGAACCGCTGCCCGCCGAATTGCGCCTTGCCGCCGAGCGGCTGCTGCGTAATAAGCGAGTAGGGCCCGATGGAGCGGGCGTGGATCTTGTCGTCGACCAAGTGAGACAGCTTGAGCATATAGATGTAACCGACGGTGACGGGCTGATCGAACTGTTCGCCAGTCATGCCGTCGAAGAGGTTGATCTTGCCGGCGTGCGGCAAGCCCGCGACTTCCAGCAGGTGGCGGATTTCTGCTTCGCGCGCGCCGTCAAACACCGGCGTAGCGAAGGGGATTCCATCCTTGAAGCCCTCGGAGAATTCCAGCAATTCGTCGTCGCTGAGTTTCGAGAGCGACTTCCAGATTGCGGTTTCGGTGAAGACTTCGCGGTACCAGCGGCGAATCGCTTCGGCTTTGACTTCCTTGCTGAGGAGGCGCTTCAAGCTGTTACCCAGCTCTTTGCCCGCCCAACCAAGGTGCGTCTCGAGAATCTGTCCGACATTCATACGCGAAGGAACGCCGAGCGGATTCAGAACGATTTCCACCGGGGTGCCGTCCGGCAGCGAGGGCATATCCTCTTCCGGAACCACGCGAGCGATAACGCCCTTGTTGCCGTGGCGTCCGGCCATCTTGTCGCCGATGGAAAGCTTGCGCTTCATGGCGATGTAAACCTTGGCCAGCTTGATAACGCCCGGGGGCAGTTCGTCGCCCTTCTTGAGCTTTTCCTTGCGCTCTTCGGTGATCTTGCGAAGCACGTCGATCTGGCGCGAGGTCATCTCCTCGATCTCTTCGATCTTTTCGATCAGCAGCGGATCCTTTTCGTTCAACTTCAAACGCTTGAGGTTCCGCGTGGAGATCTTTTCGATGAGTTCGCGGGTCAGTTCGGCGCCCTTGGTAAGCAGGCGTTTGTTGGTCTTTTCGTCGTGCAAGTCGGCTTGCAGAATCTTTCCGCCGAGCAGGTCGTTGAGGCGCTTCAGGCGCTCATCGGTAAGGATGCGGATTTCGTCGGCCAGGTTCTTCTCCAGTTTGAAGACCTGAGCCGCTTCGATGGCCTTGTGGCGCTCGTCCTTTTCTCCACCCTTACGGGTGAAGATCTTGACGTCAACGATGGTGCCTTCGATGCCTGGCGGGCAGTACAGAGACGCGTCGCGAACATCGCCGGCTTTTTCGCCGAAGATGGCGCGGAGGAGTTTCTCTTCCGGCGTCAGAGTGGTTTCGCCCTTGGGCGTGACCTTGCCGACGAGGATGTCGCCCGACTTGACCACGGCGCCGATACGGATCACGCCGCTTTCGTCCAGGTTGCGAAGGAAAGATTCGCTGATGTTGGGGATGTCCCGGGTAACTTCTTCGGGGCCGAGCTTGGTGTCGCGAGCCTCGATTTCATACTCTTCGATGTGAATCGAAGTGTAGTAGTCGTCCTTGACCAGCTTTTCACTGACCAGGATGGCGTCTTCGAAGTTGTAGCCGCGCCACGGCACGAAGGCCACCAGCACGTTGCGGCCGAGCCCGAGTTCGCCGCGGTCAGTGCAAGGACCATCGGCAAGAACCTGTCCGGTCTTGACGCGGTCACCTACGCGAGCGAGCGGCTTCTGGTTGATGCAAGTGTTCTGGTTTGAGCGCTTGAACTTGGTGAGGGTGTAGATGTCCGCACCAACTTCGCGGCTCAACACGCCGGAGTGATCGCTTTCGACGCGCACGATGATGCGCTCGGAGTCAACCTGATCCACAATGCCATCGCGCTTGCAGAGCACAACCGCACCGGAATCGCGAGCGGTAACGCGCTCCATGCCGGTGCCGACCAGCGGCGCTTCGCCGCGAATCAGAGGCACAGCCTGGCGCTGCATGTTGGAACCCATCAAGGCGCGGTTTGCGTCGTCGTTTTCCAGGAACGGAATCAAGCTGGCGGCGACAGAGACAAGCTGCTTCGGCGAAACGTCCACGTAATCGACTTCATCGCGGTGCTTCAGCACGAAGTTGCCGGCCTGGCGGCAGTTGACCAGTTCGGTGGTGATGCGCAGCTTGTCGTCGAGAGCGACGTTGGCCTGCGCGATGACGTACTTATCCTCTTCCCACGCGGAAAGATAGAAGCAGTAGGGTTCGTAGACGACTTTGCGGCGTTTCAGTTCGTCGTTGAGTTCCTCGACGCGATCGCGTTCCACGATGTCGCCAGCCTTGAATTCGCTGTCGCCAGCGTTGACGATCTGAACGTAGTCAATGATGCGGCCGCCCTTCACACGGCGATAGGGCGATTCGATGAAACCGTAATCATTGATGCGTGCAAAGCAACTCAAAGAGCTGATGAGGCCGATGTTCGGACCTTCCGGCGTTTCGATCGGGCAGATACGGCCATAATGGGTCGGGTGAACGTCGCGCACTTCGAATCCCGCGCGTTCGCGAGAGAGCCCGCCGGGTCCAAGGGCCGAGAGACGCCGCTTGTGGGTAATTTCGCTGAGCGGGTTGGTCTGGTCCATGAACTGGCTGAGTTGCGAACTGCCGAAGAATTCACGAATCGCGGCCATAACCGGCTTGGCGTTGACCAGGTCATGCGGCATGGCCGTGGACATTTCCTGGTACACGCTCATCTTTTCCTTGATGGCGCGTTCCATGCGGACCAAGCCGATGCGGAACTGGTTTTCGAGAAGTTCGCCGACGGCGCGAACTCGGCGGTTGCCGAGATGATCGATGTCGTCGACGACGCCGATGTTCTTGCGCAACTTGAACAGGTATTTGATCGCCGCGACGAAGTCCGTGGTATCGAGCGTACGGTTATCAAGCGGCGTATCGAGACCCATCTTGATGTTGAACTTCAGGCGGCCGACGCGGCTGAAATCATATTTCCGGGGATCGAAGAACATCCCGCGGAAAAGATTGGTAGCCGTTTCAAGCGTCGGAGGATCGCCCGGGCGCAGCTTGCGGTAGATTTCGATCAACGCTTCTTTCGAAGAGCGGATGGCGTCCTTGTCCAACGTGCGGGAAAGGACTACACCGATATCGTCACGCTCCGGGAAGAAGACGTCGACTTCGGTAATGCCGGCTTCCGCGAAAGCCTGCCAGAGATCGGCGGTCAACGGCTTGTTGGCTTCGAGTAGCACTTCACCGGTCTGCCGGTTGACGACATCGGCGACGCTGTAAGCGCCTTCGAGGTCGGCAAGGGTTGCGCGAACCTGGCTGATCTTAGCCTTGATGAGTTCCTTGAAAAGGTTTTCGGTGATGCGCTTGTGCGCGCCGACGATGACCTCTTCCGACTTGGGGTTGCGAATTTCGTGGGTCAGCTTGCGGTCCACGATTCCCGGCGAAACGTTCCAGAGCAGATCCTTATCGCGCAGAGAAATGCGCTCCACCTGGTAGAAGGTGCGCAGAATCTCTTCGTTGGACTTCATGCCCAGCGCGCGAAGGAAGATCGAACCGAGGAATTTGCGCTTGCGGTCGATGCGCACGTAAAGAATGTTTTTGGTGTCGTACTCAAACTCCACCCAAGAGCCGCGATACGGAATAATTTTGCCCAGGAAGTAGCTGCGATTGTTGGCGCTTTCGAAAAAGACGCCCGGCGAACGATGCAACTGGCTGACGATGACGCGTTCGGTACCGTTGATGATGAAGGTGCCGTTCTCGGTCATCAGCGGAATATCGCCGTAGAAAACTTCCTGTTCCTTGATGTCGCGAATGGTTTTCGCGCCGGTATCGGGATCCTTGTCGTAAATGGTGAGACGAATGGTGACCTTGAGCGGAGCGGAATACGTCATGCCGCGCTCCTGGCATTCATTCACGTCGTATTTCAGCTGCATGGCCACGGGGTCGCCGCACTTGTTGCAGAAGGTCGGCGTGTTCTTGTTAAAGGTACCGCACTTGTGGCAGACCACATCGCCGGTCTGATACGGATTGGTGACGACGGACGCGCCGCAATTACGGCAAGTGGCGCGCAGGTGATGCAGGCCTTTCAGGTTGCCGCACTTACACTCCCAGTTTCCGATGGCGTAATCGACGAATTCGAGTTGCGACATTTCGCGGAAGTCACGAATCGGAAACACGGAGGTAAACACGGACTGAAGGCCGCCGTCGTCGCGCTCGCTTGGCAGCAAATCCATCTGCAGAAAGCGCTGGTACGACTTCATCTGAACTTCGATCAAATTCGGGATCTGAATCGTTCCCTGAATTTTGGCGAAGTCCAGTCGCTGGCGTTCCCGAACGTGTTGGTTGCTATGAGAAGACATTCCGGATGTACCTCATTCCCTTTCGGGCAGGGTGCAGAAAACAGTAGAAAGACACTTAACCGTGTAGCGGAGCGACTTGCCCAGAGCCGCGCTGCACACGGTAAGTGAAGGTCCTAATAGGACCCAGAGTCTTGTTGGTAGAACTGGCCGTAGCTTGCGTACCGAAATCCCCCGCGCCGCCATGCACCATCGTGGCAACGCCGTTCCCGAAGCCCGTACCCGCGCACCCAGCGGCTTGCGTCGCGGGCGCGACGTTACTGCATGGCGCTACTTGATTTCGACTTTGGCGCCCGCATCTTCAAACTTCTTCTTGATGGTGGCCGCTTCGTCCTTGGTCACGCCTTCCTTCACGGTCTTGGGCGCGCCATCGACAAGGTCCTTTGCTTCTTTGAGGCCGAGGCTGGTGACTTCGCGAACGGCCTTAATCACGTTGATCTTGTTGCCGCCAACGTCGGTGAGCACCACGGCAAATTCCGTCTTCTCTTCCGCCGGGGCCGCAGCGCCGCCGCCCGCTCCACCACCAGCGGCCACAACCGTGGCTGCCGCGGCAGAGACGCCGAAGGCCTCTTCCATTTTCTTTACCAGGTCGGACGCTTCCAGCAGCGTCAGGCCCTTGATTTCTTCCAGAATCGTTTCGACTTTCGACATGACTGAGATTTCTCCTCTCAATATTTCTGAATCAAAATTTTCGGAACCGACCGGGTTGAGCCGGGCAATTCCCGAAGCCTTGCAACCAAACCCTTACGAAGAAAACTTTTCGGCTTTGACCGCCTCGTTGACCACAACCGCCATATTGCGTGGCAGAGCGTTGAGCGCCGTGGCGATGCGTTGTGCCGGAGCGTTCAGAAGGAACATGATCTTGCTGATCAGCTCTTCCTTGGACGGCATGTTCGCAAGCTGCTGAATGTCCGAGATGGAAACAACCCGGCCTTCGACGACACCGGACTTGAATTGAAATGCCGGAACGTCTTTGGCGACCTTGGTGAGGGCCTTCGCCAACGCCACCGGATCGGTCATGGTGTAGGCGATGGAGTGCGTGCCCTTGAGATTTTTCAAAACGCCCTCGGCAGGGGTGCCTGCGCCGGCGCGTTCGGCAATGGTGTTCTTGACGACCTGGTATTTTCCGCCCGCAGCCTGAACGGCGCGGCGGAGTTTGGTGTCGTTTTCGACCGTGATGCCCTGGAAGGTAGTAAGAATTACGGTGGAAACCTTCGCGAGCTCGGTTTTCAGATTGTCCAGATCCTGCTGTTTTTCGCTTTTCTTCTTCATAATCTTTCTTCCCTGTCGTCAGAAGGGCCTGACGCCTAGGCGGCGGTTGCCAGAGTCTCCGCTTCTGCAAGATCGACGATAATTCCCGGGCCCATCGTCGAGGTCAGCGTAATTTTCTTCACATACTTGCCCTTGGCTGCGGCCGGCTTGGCTTTTACGACCGCCATGATGATGGCGTGCGCGTTTTCGGAAAGGTTCTTGGCTTCAAAATTGATTTTGCCTACCGGGCAATGGACGATTCCCGCTTTGTCCACGCGGAATTCCACTTTACCCGCCTTGGTTTCTTTCACGGCTTTGGCTACGTCCATGGTGACCGTGCCGGTTTTCGGGTTGGGCATCAGGCCGCGAGGGCCGAGGACCTTACCGAGTTTTCCGGCCGAACGCATCATGTCTGGCGTGGCGATTACTGCGTCGTAATCGGTCCAGCCTTCCATGATTTTCTGGACCATGTCATCGCCGCCGACGAATTCAGCTCCGGCTTCGGTGGCTTCGCGCTGCTTATCGCCCGCGGCAAGAACCAACACACGAACGGATTTGCCGAGACCGTGCGGCAGAACTACGGTGCCGCGTACGACCTGATCAGAATGCTTCGGATCGACACCCAGGTTGATGGCCAGCTCAACGGTTTCGTTGAACTTGGTGTGATGCGTCTGCTTGATAAGAGCCGCCGCATCTGCCAGTTTGTACGGGCGCAGCTCTACTTTCTTCCGTGCGTTTTCGACTTGTTTTCCGTGTTTGTTCATTTAGATGCTGCCTCTGCGATCCCGGGCGCCTGAACTCCTAGGCTTCCACAACTTCCAGACCCATGTTGCGCGCCGTACCCATCACGGTACGCATCGCGGAGTCCAGATTCGTGGTGTTGAGATCGACAAGCTTGATCTTTGCAATTTCTTCCACTTGCTTTTTGGTGACTTTGCCGACTTTGTTGCGATTCGGCTCGGGCGAACCTTTGGCAATGCCCGCGGCGCGAAGCAACAGAATCGAAGCCGGCGGGGTCTTCAGGATGAACGTGAAGGTGCGGTCGGTATAGATCGTGACCAACACCGGGAAGATCATGCCATCTGGCTCCTTGGCGGTCTTGGCGTTGTACTGCTTGCAGAAATCCATGATGTTCACGCCATGAGGACCGAGCGCGGTGCCTACGGGAGGCGCCGGGGTGGCCTTTCCGGCTGGAAGCTGAAGCTTGATAGTCGTTTGTACTTTCTTTGGCGGCATTTTTCCCTTACCTCAAAATTCGTTTATTACTGCACCTGCTGAATCGCGGAGCAAGCAACGCTCGATGCGATTAACCCAATTTCTCCACGCTGGCAAAATCCAGTTCGACCGGAGTCGAACGCCCGAAAATCGTGACGGAAACTTTCAAGCGGCTGTGGTCGTTGTCGATTTCCTCGACCGTGCCGTTGAAGTTGGCGAACGGACCGTCCACGATGCGCACCTGCTCGTTGCGCTCGAAGACCACTTTTGGCTTCGGACGATCCTGCGGGGTGTGCACGCGATTGATAATGGCGTCCACTTCCGCTTCGGAAAGAGCCGGCGGCGCGGTGGCCGAGCCGACGAAACCTGTCACACGCGGCGTGTTGCGCACGATGTGCCAGGTGTTCTCATCGAGATCCATTTCGACCAGCACGTAGCCCGGATAGGACATACGCGAGGCCACGACTTTCTTGCCGCTGCGCATTTCGACGACTTCTTCGGTCGGGATCAGTACCCGGCCGATCTTGTCCTGCAGGTTAAAGGCGGCCACACGGCTTTCCAGGCTTTCTTTGACTTTCTTTTCAAAGCCCGAATAGGTGTGGATGATGTACCACTGCATCGACATAAGTCGTTTGATCCTTTAAGCGTGAAAATACTTGAGCAGCCAATCCAAACCGAGCTGAGCGATTTTTTCGACGATGGCCAGGAAGACACCGAAAAACGCAACGGTCACGATGACGACGGCAGTGGTAGACATAACGTCTTCGCGGCTGGGCCAGGTGACCTGCTTCATTTCGACTCGCACGTCGTGCAAAAATTCGCGCGTGCCTTCAATGCTGCCGGTTACCTTCTTGCCGAGCTCAAAGCCTGAGCCGCCCGGAGTTTCTTCGCTCATTTTCACCGTCCGCGTGGCCATCTGCGTCTCCCCTTCACAAGCCTTGCGGCTTGCGTACTTCTGAATCCTGGCAGGGGAGGAGGGATTCGAACCCCCATACCCGGTTTTGGAGACCGGAGTCCTAACCGTTGGACGACTCCCCTAAGATCAAAACCGGTCCTGCCCCTCCCAACACAACCAACAACAGTGTCATTTAGCTTCTTTATGTGCTGTGTGCTTGCGGCACGCGCGGCAGAACTTCTTGGTCTCCAGGCGGTCCGAGTGCTTCTTCTTGTTTTTGGTTGTGGTGTAATTGCGATTCTTGCAATCACCACATTGCAGCGTAATGATTTCCCGCATTCCCTAATCCTTTTTCCAAACCCTAACGGTTCGAAACTTCACAGTTACTCCACGATCTCGGTTACCGCGCCAGCGCCTACGGTGTGGCCGCCTTCGCGGATGGCGAAGCGCAAGCCCTTTTCCAAAGCGACCGGAGTGATCAGCGTCACCTCGCAGCTCACGTTGTCGCCCGGCATCACCATTTCCACGCCGGTGGGCAGCTTCACATCACCGGTTACGTCCGTGGTGCGGAAATAAAACTGCGGACGATAGCCGGTGAAAAACGGAGTGTGGCGCCCGCCTTCTTCCTTGGTCAGCACGTACGCTTCGGCCTTGAATTTGGTGTGCGGCGTGATCGAGCCCGGCTTGCAAACCACCTGGCCGCGCTCCACATCTTCTTTTTCCGTGCCACGTAGCAGGAGGCCAACGTTGTCTCCTGCCATGCCTTCGTCCAACAGCTTCTTGAACATTTCCACGCCAGTGACAACTTTCTTCTGCGTCGCGCGGAAGCCCACGATTTCGACTTCTTCGCCGGTCTTCACCTTGCCGCGTTCCACTCGGCCAGTAACCACCGTGCCGCGGCCAGAGATGGAGAAAATATCTTCGATGGGCATGGCGAAGGGCTTATCCACATCGCGAACCGGCAGCGGAATGTTCTTGTCCACTGCGTCCATCAGCTCATCGATTTTCTTTTCCCACTTCTCGTCGCCGTTCAGTGCCTGCAGAGCCGAGCCGCGAATCACCGGAACGCTGTCGCCCGGAAACTGGTAGCTCTTCAGTAGTTCGCGAACTTC
>Ga0210384_10008634_pt1 | contig 10592 bp, 9 predicted proteins | sample IncBWH2MmetaG_FD_160574 | JGI IMG/M metagenome (GOLD analysis project Ga0210384, IMG submission 160574) | Forest soil microbial communities from Barre Woods Harvard Forest LTER site, Petersham, Massachusetts, United States - Inc-BW-H-2-M | ecosystem: Environmental > Terrestrial > Soil >...
TCTCTCATTTTTTTAGTAGCAGCTTCTGGTACCTCGTGTACTTTTACCACGCTCCCCTTTTTCTCCATGACAGGGCGAGCAAGAATTTCTGGGCTGTTTTCACGAAAATACTTTTGACATTGCTGCCACTCTTCGCGCTTGATGACTACGTGCTGTGCAACTTGATCTTTCTGGACAGAGATTGCCTCATGCTGTCTTTTTTTTACATCGTCTTCTTGTTCTATCATCCGACTTACCGGATTTAAAAATAAGAAGCGCAAAAGATAATACGCAACAATAAAGTTTGCGATCTGTACCAGCAATGTGGCATTGATCATCATACGCGATTACCTACTCAGCCACGGTTCATAAAAATAAGTAAGATAGCTACTGCAAATGCAAATACGCCTGATGTTTCTACCACCGCCATTGCCAAAAGCATCGGCGTACGAATCTTGTTTGCTTGATCAGGATTTTTTCCTATCGCTTCCATTGCTTTGGTACCAATCAGACCTTGACCTATGGCGGGCCCCATGGTTCCCAACGCTATGGCAAAAGCTGCACCAAACATTGCTGCTGCTTGTACCGCAAAAACACCTTCCATATCATGACTCCTTAAAAAATGTTTATAAAGTGACCGAGCGCGTATGAGTTTTAGTGCGCGGTGTATTTTGCGCTATGCCAAAAAACTCTTGTATACGTGCTACATGTTTTTCTTGTTCTTCTTTATTGTGTTCAAATTCTGCGTTGCATGGCAAGGTTAATACCGGAACATCACGCAATGAGGCGGATACATCCTTACCTTCGATTAACCACTCTTCATGTTTTTGATGCAACATTTTTAAATAATCGAGTGAAACTGACTTTTCTGCTGAACGACTTCGCTTGAGTACTCGTTGATAACAAACCTCCGGATCGGTTTGTAAATAAATAAAGCCGGCCGGCTTTACCGTGTAACTATCAACTAACCAGGTAAACCACTCGAGATATAATTTCCACTCAAGCGCAGACAGGACACCCATTTCATAACAGTTACGGGCAAAACAATAGCGATCGGCATATACCGATCGCTCTATAATTTGAACAACGCCAGGATTTTTTTTCGTACTCAACTCTTGTTCCAACACACGAGTTACAAAGGCGTAGGTTTGAAATGTGTAGGCCCAGCGCTTGGGGTCTTGGTAAAATTTATCAAGCAAGTTTTCGCCGTCGCCCACATTTTGCCATTTCTGGTCAGGCTCATACACCGGTTGAACATCCAGGTGTTTGCTTATCATGTTTAAAAAAGTTGACTTCCCGGCCCCTATATTCCCCTCTACAATCAAAACTTTTGGCTTATTTGAACTCATACCAGTCCTTAAGTTTTTTACTCTTAATTCTCTCTGAATTTCCGATACTCTATCTACCGCCTTCTTCTATTCCATAATTGAGGTTAGCTTAACCAGATCATTCTTAAAAATCGAATTTTTCTTTCTCCCTAGCTTCTTTCTTGGGTTTGCTTTTGTCAAAAAAGAGAATTTTGGTAAGTTGGGGGGATCTTTACCTTCGATCAGGGATTTTTGTATGTCGTTAAAAAATTTTCTCCTAGTCAACATTCTTATTTTTTCAAGCGTGGCAATTTCTGCCCAGCAATCTAAGTCTGAAATTAATCGCAATGAGGTTAATCTCAATTTTGATGATGACGACTTTCTGTTTGATCTTGGCCGCGGTCCGGTACGGCAAGCGTGCTCCGGTGCTAACATTATTATTCCATCGCTCTTTGAATGTAAGATTCTTGATATTCTTAAAAACGATATCTTTTTTAAGACAAATGATCTCAATGGTCGCAGTTTGCTTGATATGCCCTTGTTCCAAACCTCTTTTCCTAAAGATGATGCTTTAACCATCAACCTTAACTTCTTTTTTAATAAAACTGACCGCAGTTATTTTACAGAACATAGCAACAAGATCTGTTCGTATTTAGCACTCGTCAACTCACCTTTGGAGAAAAGTATTGTGACTTCTTTTACCACTATCCTTAATAGTGAGTGCGGGGATTTTATCATTAATACGCTCGGCATACCGAGTTCCGTTTTTAAAACAAACGTCAATGCCCTTTTTGGTCTTTTTAGTAATGGAACTGTTGAGGAGCGAAGAGCCGGGTTCATGGCAGACATCTATAAAAGTGTGGGATCATGGACAGTTGGTTTAAAAGTTCCTATCTATTGGCGTGAACGCAATTTATTCTTATCCCAAGGTGAAATTGATGCCATTCAAAAAGCTGGTCTTGTCTTTGAATCTTCACCAAATGATGCGGAGGATTTCCAATCAAATCACATTATCAGTGACAAAGTTGGGTTTGGTGACGCACGAATTTTTGCTGCGTATCAATTCCTCGACAAAAACGATGCTACCATCAGCCTTGGTGCTCAGGTAACCATACCATCAGCACTTGCCGTACAAAAAGGTGTTGTTGGTTCAGAGTTTAGGGAATGTTTAAAAGACCCATCACTTGATTTATGTGACATCCTTAACTTAGGACTTGACCCAGCTTCTCTTAAACGGCGCGTCTTTCAAGAACTTGGTATCTTTGGCATCGATTTTCTTGATCGTCTTTCAGCAATGCTCAGCGATTGCAGTCTTGGCAACAAAGGGCATTGGGGCTTGGGACTTTTCCTAGAACCAGCTTTTAATTTCAACAACTCTCTTGCCTGGCGCACGCATCTATCGGTTGAGCAACTTCTTCCTGCTGGCGAGCTCCGCTTTTTTACAAAAAAGTTTGACGAGGCAGCGTTTGATGCTCATAACTTTGCAAGTTCTGATGAGGTAATTGCCGAAGAAAACTTACGGTTTATTAATCAGCGCATTCTTGACATGTTCTTCCCTACCCCACTGTGCATTAATGTTTTACCGGGGATCATTGTGTTTTGTTCTAATTATCTTACTTACACTCCTGTACCAAGCTTTAGTGCTATGATCGGTTTAGATTACTGGTACCAAGGGCAGGAACGGTTTTCAATTTCTTCTCACTCAACAGCATTTGATGGTTATAATGTAGAAAAGGCGCGCAACCCTTGGGCGCAGCAACTGAAAATCCTGGGCGGTGCGTCATATAACCGTGGTACACCAGATAATGGTTGGATTTTATCACTGAACGGTGATATTACTATTTTCAGTACTGGTATTGGGAAAGATTATACCCTTGCTCTTTCGATAAAAAGGACGTGGTGATTAACTTCTCCTAAATTCACGAGGTAGGTAATGAAGCTGTTTATCTATGTTAGTTTTTTAATTATGGCTACCGTGATTTATACCGTACAATCAATAACCCATCTTGATAACAAGCGCATCAAAAAATTTGATGATAAAAAAATAGGCCAGATACACGTTGGCATTGATGGCGCACTTATTCATGACATGCTCTGGGTCATCGATGTTATCAACAGTATCCAGCATGGCAGCCGACAACACAACACCGAGCATTCACTCAAACTTTATACCTTTGAAGGCACATCGTATTCCCTCGACCAGCTGAGAAGAAAAGAAGCAGAAGAAGAGAAGAAGGATTTTTCTGCGGTCGTAGAACATATAAAAACTGATTTTCACAATACGGTAACTCATTTTATGCAACAACTGATTGTAAAAACGGTTATCTGCAATGCCATTGAAGAATGGTGTGATAAATCAGACCGCCCTGAAAGTGTTCTCAAAAGATGGGCAAAAACAAATAAAGAAGAATTTGAATCGATTTATCACCACATCACCACCGCAGCAGATCTCCATACGTTTTTAACCGACCTTAAAGAGTTTTTAACGGATGTTATCAACAGTTGTCCTCGTGCATGGAACGAGTTTTTGGAACATCAAGATGAGTATGCTGCACAGACACAGTTGAAAAAATATGACGCTTAATGAGACTCAGCAGGAAAAAGTAACCGGAGTAGTTGATCGTATCCTGTTTCAAAACAGCGAAAATGGTTATACCGTTTTCGTTCTCAACCATTACCGAGAACCTATCACGGTAACTGGTTACCTCCCCATGGTTCATTCTGGCGCCCAAGTTTTAGTGCAAGGGAAGTGGAGCTTCCATCCTAAGTTTGGCAAACAATTTGAAGCTGTTTCATGCACCCTCCAGGTACCAACTACGCTCGTCGGTCTTAAAAAATATCTTGGCTCCGGGTTGATCAAGGGCATTGGCAAAGTGTATGCCGAAAAAATGGTTGCCCATTTTGGCGAACAAATCCTGGACATTATCGACAAGCACCCGGAGCGATTAAAAGAAATTAATGGCTTGGGAGCCTCTCGCGTTGAAAAAATAACAGAGGCCTGGGCATCACAAAAAGAGATTTCCAGCATCATGGTTTTTTTACAGGATAAGGGAGTTTCTCCTGCCTATGCAGCAAAAATTTTTAAGCAGTACGGCAAACAGGCAATTGCGGTCATTAATGAAAACCCTTACCGCCTGGCAGAGGATGTGTGGGGTATTGGTTTTAAGATGGCTGATAAAGTTGCCCAGAACATGGGTTTTGAGCCGTCATCAGTCAAACGCATTAAGGCGGGTGTTCTTTTTGCCATCAGTTCGGTCACCAGCATGGGAAGTATTTATGCCGAGCTTGATGAACTTAAAAAGAAAACTATGGAGCTTTTGGAGCTTGATCAAACTGAACATGAACGGGCATTAAAAATTGCCTTCCACGAGTTGCATGATGCGGGAAAAATAAAACTTATCTCTGACAACAATCAACATTTTGTAACGCTCAGCTCATATTACTTTTCGGAAAAAGGAGTTGCTGCACGACTTAAAAATCTGAATGCCCAACCAAAAAAGGATGGTTTAGACATCGATCAGATTTACACGCAGCTTCGCGCGACCTTGCCACATGAACTTCACCTCAATGAAGATCAACAGCGTGGCATCATGGCCTGTTTGACCAACAAGGTTACGGTTATCACTGGTGGTCCGGGGACGGGTAAGACAACGCTCATTAAAAAGTTGTTAGGTATTTTGGAAGACAATCATATTCGGTACAAGCTTGCAGCTCCAACAGGAAGAGCAGCAAAGCGGATTATTGAGGGCACCGGGCGTCATGCTTTAACGTTGCATCGTTTGTTAGAGTTTGATGTGAGCACGATGAGTTTTACGCATAATGAGACCAATGCCCTTGCCCTAGATTTCTTGATTGTTGATGAAGCTTCGATGATTGATATTTTTCTTGCCAATGCGTTGCTCAAGGCGGTTCCTTTTAACGCGCATCTGGTATTGATTGGGGACGTTGATCAATTACCTTCGGTCGGCGCTGGTAATTTTTTACATGATCTTATTGCCAGCCAACAAGTTGCAACCGTTCGGTTAGCGCATATTTTCCGTCAGGCTCAGGACAGTCTTATTATTATTAATGCGCACCGTGTTAATGCGGGAGAGTTTCCCACCACGCAGTCCGAATCAGGCAAGCGTGATTTCTTTTTTATTAAGGAGAATGATCCGCTCAAGGTACAGGACCATCTGGCGAACATTTTCACCACGACGCTCAAACGGTTCGGGATACCGGTGCATGAGGCGATGGTGTTGGTTCCCATGCATCGGGGCATTGTTGGTACACAAAAGATTAATCAGGATCTGCAAGCGCTCATTAATACAAATGGTGGTCCTTCTCTTTCACACACGGGAACGGTGTATAAAATTGGGGACCGGGTTATGCAGCTTAAGAATAATTATGATAAGGCCATTTTTAATGGTGACATTGGGACCATTGCAGAAATTAACGCGGAGGACCGCAGTCTTGTTATTTCATTTGATGATCGCCTGGTTCCGTATGAGTCAGATGAGCTTGATGAAATCACGTTGTCCTATGCCATTTCTATTCATAAGAGCCAAGGGTCTGAGTACCAGGCTGCCATTATTCCTATCTTTACCCAGCATTTTACGTTGTTACAGCGCAACCTCATCTACACGGCTCTGACAAGAGCAAAAAAACTCTGTATACTTTTGGGTCAAACAAAGGCCCTTGCCATGGCTCTTAGAAATACTAAGGGCAGTGAGCGAAAAACATTCTTAAAAGAATTCTTAACCACTGATCTACAATGTCGCTGATTCATTTTCCTCTTTTTCTTCTCCTCTTTTCCTTTACCTTGCCTCTGCATGCCATCTGGCCGTTTACTCGCGCGCAGCGACCGTTTTCCATCATGCTTGATCCGGCGGGGGATGCAAAAAACACGGGAAGAGTTATTGAGGATAGTTTTGAGCGGGGGATCACTCTACAATTTGCCGAGCAGTTAAAAAAGGTGTTAGAAGAGTTGTATCCTGGTATTCGCATTGTCCTAACACGGTTTCCGGGAGAGACCATCGAGCGCTTACAAAATGCTAATTTTGCCAACCGCTTAGACGTTGATTTGTATGTCAGCATTCATTTTTATCATGAAAAAAGTTCCAAACCCAATCTGTATCTGTATCATTTTTTATATAATCCCATCACTGATTTTTGGTCCAAGCCACGAGCTTTATCTTTTTACCCGTATGACCAGGCACATTTGTATTCGTTGAATAAAACGGTTTTATGGGGTGAGCAAATTAAAACGTTCTTAAAAGCTGATGCGTTCAGAAATCTTTTTGAAGTAAAAGGTTTGTACGGAGTGCCCCTTCGTCCGCTCATCGGCATTAAGGCGCCCGCTCTTGCCATTGAAGCAGGTATAAAAAATAAGGGGTATTGGAGAACATATGTTGAGCCGATTGCCCAAAGCCTCATTCATCTTATTCGCGAGGCAGCATGACACCGCGCAATAAAATTATATTTTTCTCACTGCTTGGATTTTGCATCGGCCTTCTTTTCTTGGCATTTCAAAATAACATCATTATTATTCGCAATCCTTTTGCGCGTCATCTTTTGCAGGAACAGCCTGGTGTAGAAAAGAAAAAGGTGAAGCTGTTCTACTGGCACCATGATAAGTGGAACAATGAGGAGGTAGATATTATTTGGGCTGCCAATAAGGCACAGACCTTGAAATATCTTATTGATAGTTGGCTGACGCTAATGGATGAAGAACATTTGATGGAGAAAAAGACATCGTTGCAAGCGGTTGTTCTTGGCTCCAGCGAGAATGATATTTTTCTTTCTTTTGACCGTAACCCGCTCTCTCGTGAAGGTACTATTTTTGAGAAGTGGATGTGGCTTGAGGGTCTTTTAAAAACAATACGCGACAATGATCTTAAGGTTCAGAGCATTCGGTTTTTAGTGCACCATCAAGATATGTATGACACTCATTTGGATTTTTCAAATCCGTGGCCAAGTATCGGTTTCTTACCTAATTATTCGAAGGGATCTTAGTTTCTTCAATTTCTTTTATTTTGTTTTTTGCTTCTTTAACTTTTTTAACACACTTCCAACATAGATACGCATTAATGGTACCAAAAATGCCGCTATAAAGTGCTTTGTTCATATTTTGGTCTAGGTATGGCCCAAAATTAAATAAATCGTTATAAAAGTCATCTCTCTGTTGCTGGTTCATAAAGACCGTCAGGGGCAAAGTAAGTACTATAATAATCGGCATAAATGTTATCAAAGCCGCAAGTGTAACAACTGTCTCACCAGCTTTATAGGCTCCAAATCCTACGCCTAATCCCGATAAGGTCCCGGTTGTAACTGCACCTATTTTATAGAGAAGCACGCGTTTTTTTAATTTTTCTAACAAAATTTGCTTTTGCTCGTAGGTTATATTCGTTAAGTTTTTTGGGCTAGGCTCAGCCGACAAATCCTTTTGCATGGGCAAAATAACTTGATTAGTCAATAATAAACTAGCGAGCACGAAATAAATAACTTTTTTCTTAGACATCATAAATTCCCATCTCATTAGTTGCATGCGTAATTGTTTCATAAAAACCTTTATTTTGTGTTTATTGTCCCAGGTTTGGCCTCTTATTAAGATTATGTTTAGCAGTATGGTTTAGGAAGGAATAATTTCAAATGGTGTACTAATAAAAAATGGAAGCTTTCAGGGGCTGTTTCACATTGTAACAATGACTTCGGGGAAGCTCTGAATATCTTTCACCCTGTAGTGCTTTAGAACATTTTGTAGATTTGTCGGGCTAAAAATAGCTGTTAAATCAACGTTTTTGCCCCATTCCCGAAAATCCGGAATCGGATTCCGGATTTTCGGGAACCATTAATGCAATTGGCTTTTTTCACCGTCCAAAAAAACAGGCCTTCTTGTAAAATAATCCCATTTTGATGTATGGTATTTTTCATTACTTATTTTTTCTTTTTAAGGAGCAGTAATGATTGATACATTTTTCCACAAACTAAGCCCCACCAATCAGGCAAATCTTATCTTAGCCATTGGTGTTATTCTTTTACTTAACTCTCTTGACCTGGTCAGAGGACTTAACCTGATCATCACCATCATATCACTTGGCTTAATCTGGTATGGATTTACCCAAGCCGGGTACGATAAAAAAATTAAAAGTCTTTTTGGCAAAAAATAAGTCACAATAAAAAAAGGAGAGTCTCAAAAAACTCTCCTTTTTTCTTTCTTAATTCTGACCCAATTCTTTGTACATAGACACCCACCCTATCAGCGGTATGTCATTATCGCGAAAAGCTTTGGTGATTGAAAAACGAACATCACTTGAAATCTCGTACATGTTCAACACATTGTCAGAACTTAAAAAGCCTCTCACCATAAAAAAAAAACATGTCTCAGTAAAATCATCAAGTCGTATAATCGGCTTTGGATTTTTGAGCACATTCATATTGGCATCCAATACCCGCATCAGAACTGTCCGTACTTCCGCAGGATCTTGAGAGAATGGAACGGACAAATGAATATCAGGAAAGGATGTAAAGCTCCTGGTGTAGTTCCAGTTCATAATGTGACCATTGATCACTTTGGAATTAGGAATAAGGATATTTACGCTATTTTTTTCCCGAATAATAATTGAACGCGGCGTAATTTTTCTCACGATTCCGGTAACGTGACCATCAAGCTTTACGTAGTCACCAATTTTAAACGGCCGCTGTACCAAAATAATAAAGTACGAAACAAAATCGTTCGCATAATCTCGCAATGACCACACGATACCGAAGAATGCTGGGGCAAGCACCACAAGAATCGCAAATCCTAACCCCAATCTTTGAAGCCCAATCAAAATGACGATGACAACAATCAGATAGTGCATGATCGTTGAGATCGTATACTGCACTCCCTGATCCACCAGCAATAAATCAAAAATACGACGAATAACAAAATGATTAATAGCTGATGCAGCCACAAAGCTCCCCAAAACAAAGGCAAGCATTTGAAAGAGGGAGATAATAGTTACTTCCCTTCTTTCAGTAGTACCTTCATGCAATGAGAAAAGCTCTGTGTGAAGAAGGTCATAAATATTATTGAAGGTTATGGTATAACCCCAAATTCGCGCACCGATGATGAGAGCAAAAAAAGCAAAAAGGGTAAACGCACTAATGACAAATAATCCATAGGCCGATTTTGCATACAGGAACCGTTCACGTTGTATGTCACCTTCAGTACTAAAAAACAGTATCGTCGAGTATCGTTTTACAAAGAGATGAATCACCATAACGGCACGCACCAGAATGATGGTACCAACAACACCCCAGAGCAGGTAGGAAACATACTTACCATACCCTACATGCGGTTCGCTCATCACAATAAGTGCAACTAAGAACACAAATATCGGATAAAAGTGGCGCTCAACTTGAGCCCTGATCCATACCCACACTTCTCCTTGCGTAGGAAGAATATCAAGCAGATCATCCTTACTAATCAATGAGATCAGCATGATGCGCACGGTTAATGAATACATGGTTAAGAGAATGGTCGGCAACTCTGACTTGGTATAACTAGCCAACATGAACGCTTGTCTGAAGAAGAAGATCGTCACGGTTGCATACAACAATACCGCTACCATGGTATATAACCGTTCAACCGCCGCCTTACTCAAAAAGAGATAATCTTGCGATGCGTTAAATGATCGTACGTGGTGTAAAAACTTGTTGCTCATGAAGAGGAAAAATGGAATGGACAGGAAATAAAAAATAATGTGAGGAAAAATATCGGTGACAAGATCGAGGCTTAGTGCACTATAAATAGCGGCCCATATAAATAAACTCGTAAAATGTTGCGCTACAAAATCAATAATCCCCGCCGCAAATCTACCAATAAAATATAAGTTCCCCGCATCAGGTGTTACCGTTAACAATTTGGAACTCAGTACCGGCAATGTTGTTTTAAGTGCCAGAAACAACATGAGCAGCACGAGAAGACTCATAAGTATTCTAAAAATACCCGTCAGGCCGAGAGCTTTTATTTGCTTAGCAAACAGAGCACTCTTAAACCCTTTAAAATAGGCATGCCCTAAATTGCCTACCTCACTCCAAAGCATGCCAAAATCAGTGGGAATACTTTTTATCCCTTCCCAGGTGATAGCATTGGGTGGACGAAGTCCTATCGACTGCAACTCACTGATGATGCCGCTAATTTGATGCTGAATAGAATTGCGTAGTTGAATGATATTGGAATAGACCTCAATAATCTGACCATTGGTTTCAACTTGAGAGTTGGCCGTAGCAATAGCACCGTTCAATATTTGTAGCACATCTTTGTACAGCCTTGGCTTTTCT
>Ga0210384_10008635_pt1 | contig 10592 bp, 9 predicted proteins | sample IncBWH2MmetaG_FD_160574 | JGI IMG/M metagenome (GOLD analysis project Ga0210384, IMG submission 160574) | Forest soil microbial communities from Barre Woods Harvard Forest LTER site, Petersham, Massachusetts, United States - Inc-BW-H-2-M | ecosystem: Environmental > Terrestrial > Soil >...
AGCGTCACCAAGGACTATTTCACCGATGGACAGCCGGTGCGCGCGCTCAACAATTTATCGCTGGAGGTTTCGCGCGGAGAATTCGTTGCGCTAGTGGGACGCAGCGGCTGCGGCAAATCGACCTTGCTGAGCCTGGCGGGCGCGATGGATTTCCCCAGTTCTGGCGTGGTGCTTGTGGACGGCGTGGCAACGTCGTCGCTGCGCGATGATGCGTTGGCCAAAATTCGCCGCGAAAAAGTCGGCTTCATTTTTCAGTCATTTCAACTGATTCACACGCTCACGGTATTTGAAAATGTGGAGCTGCCACTGTTGTTAGCAGGCAAAAAGAACGTGCGCGAAATCGCGCGGGAGCGGCTTGCCTGGGTGGAGCTGGAAGACCTCGGCGCGCGCTATCCGCATCAGCTTTCGGGCGGACAGATGCAACGCGTGGCGATCGCGAGAGCGCTGGTGCAAAGCCCGGCGATTTTGCTGGCGGACGAGCCGACCGGGAATTTGGACACTGCGACCGGAAATTTGATCCTTTCCCTGCTGCAGCGGCTCACGCGGCAGCAAAACACCGCGACGGTAATGGCGACCCACAGTGTGGAAGCCGCGGCGTTGGCGGATGTTGTGGTGAAGCTCCGCGATGGGCAAATCGCGGAAGTGATCCGGCGCTAGAGATGTCGCAACTGCTGATTTTTTATCGCTTAATTGTCCGTCCCTTGTTTCGCGAACCGGTGCGCACATCGTTGACACTGCTAGCGATTGCGCTGGGCGTGGCGGTGGTTTTGGCTATCGATTTGGCAGGAACGGCTGCGGCGGGTTCGTTCCGTTCATCCCTGGAAACGCTTGCCGGGGATAGCGATCTCGAAATCGTAACTGCGGGCGGGGTGCCGGAAAACGTGGTGGGAACACTGGAAACCCTGCCATATGCGTTTCGTGTTACGCCTCGAATCGAGGACTATGCGGTGATCGCGGAGAGCAAGCAAACCCTGCCGCTGGTCGGGCTCGATCTCGTCGCGGAAGCTGGCCGCGGCAGCAGTTCCTTCCCGCTTGCTGGCGGCGATGACACCTGGAAATACTTGGCGGCGAAAGACAGCATCTGGGTTGGCGAGAGCTTGGGGAGAAAGAGCGGCCAGACGATCGAGTTGCTCATTAATGACCAGGTTGCAACTTACATCGTGCGCGGCCCTTTTCCGGACTCGAACGGCAGTACATCAGCGATTGTGATGGATATTTCCGCAGCGCAATACGCGCTGAGGCGCCACGGCCGAATCGATCGCATCTTGGTTCAGGTTCCGCAATCTCCAACTCTCGACGAATGGCAAGAACGCCTTCGCCAAGCACTGCCAGCGGGCATGCAGGTGCGCGCGGCGGGCGCGGGGACCAAAGAGAATCGCCGTATGCTGGCGGCGTTTCGCTGGAACCTGCGGCTGCTGAGTTACATCGCGCTGATCGTGGGCGCGTTCTTGATCTACAACACGATTTCCGTTTCGGTCGTGCGGCGGCGCGCCGAAATTGGAATTGTACGCGCCCTGGGCGCAGGCCGCGCTTTGGTTCTGGCCGCGTTTGTGGGAGAGGCTGCCTGCTTCGGATTTCTTGGCGCGCTGGTCGCGCTGCCCTTGGGCCGATTCATGGCTGGCGGAGCGGTCCATTTGATGGGAGAAACGGTGGAGGCGCTGTACGTCAGCAGCCGGCCGGGCGCGATTGTGTTGACGCCGGTGTCGGTTTTGCTCGCGGTACTGATCGGAGTGGGAGTTGCCGTAGCTTCAGCCTACGCGCCCGCGCGAGAGGCTTCCTTCGTTCCGCCGATCGAGGCCATGGCGCAGGGGCGGCGGGAGTACACGACGCGTGTGCAGAAGACGCGCGATATTTGGATTGCTCTTGCCCTTGGATTTGCGGCTGCGGCAGCTTCGCGAGCGCCGGCAATTGGCGGCAAGCCGCTGTTCGGTTATTTCGCGGCCCTTCTGCTCATCGGCGCTTCGGCATTTGCGATGCCGGCCTTGGTCGATGCCATTGCCAGGCTTGCTTCGCGCACGCTCAGGCGAGTCTTGGGGGTGGAGGCACTGCTCGCGTCGCGCAGTCTGTCCTCTTCGCTGCGGCGCACTTCCGTGCTGGTCGGCGCACTTTCGACGGCAATTGCCATGATGACCGCAGTTGGCATCATGGTCGGCAGCTTTCGCGAAACGGTTTTGCTTTGGATGGGCGATCAGCTTCCTGCGGACTTGTACCTGCGGCCGGCGGGGGGCCCCGCCGCGGACCGGCATCCCACAATTTCCGTGGAACTCACGGATAAAATTGCCCGGCTTCCGGGCGTCGCGGCAATTGACCGGCTTCGCGAATACGAAATCAGCTATGAAGACATGCCTGCTGGCCTTGGATCCATTGAGCTGAACATCCTGCGTTCCTATCACAATGCCGATTTTCTATCCGGACGAAAGACCAATGAGGTCTTGGCAGAGCTGCGCGATTCCAACGCGGTGCTCGTGAGCGAGCCATTTGCGAGTAAGCATAGTCTGCGCGCGGGAGATTCCATAACGCTCTCTCTTGGCGAAAACCGCGATTCGTTTCGCGTCGCCGACGTTTACTATGACTATTCCAGCGAGCGCGGCAGCATTTTGATGGATCGCAATGTCATGCTGCGCTATCTGCCGGACCCCGCCGCCTCAAACCTCGCCATCTATGTGGCTCCCAACGCGCGTTTAGAAGAGGTCCGAGCGGAAATCACAGGGGCGGCGGCCGGGCGCCGCGTGCTGATGTTCACCAATCGCGACCTGCGTGGCGAGGCACTGCGCATCTTCGACCGTACGTTTGCGATTACGTATGCCCTCGAGGCAATCGCGGTGCTCATTGCTGTGATGGGCGTCGCTGGCGCTTTGCTGGCTCTGGTGATCGACCGGCGCCGCGAGCTTGGACTGCTTCGATTTCTAGGCGCCGCAAGTGGACAAATTCGCAAGCTCATTGTGATCGAAGCAGGCTTAATTGGTTTGCTGGCCAATTTCGCCGGGATCATTCTGGGCTTTGCGCTTTCCTTGATTTTGATCTATGTGGTCAATAAGCAGTCGTTCGGCTGGACGATTCGATTTCACTGGCCGGTGGCGGTACTCCTGGGAGCTTTGACCGTAGTGTATGCCGCAACCGTCGTGGCCGGGTTGTATCCTGCGCGCGTTGCCGTGCGACTGAACCCGCTCGAGGTTGTCCATGAAGAGTAGCTGTGCTCGGGTAGCGGTCCTATTTATTTTCGTCGCTACCGCGACAGCGCAATACAGGGATGCTCTTCCTGGCTATCGTTACGAGTTTCCTCGGGATCACTTTAATCACCCGGATTTCCAGACGGAATGGTGGTATTACACCGGCAACGTAAAGACCACCGCAGGCCATCGATTCGGATTTGAATTGACATTTTTCCGGCAGGGCGTCAATCGCGATTCTAAAGACACTGGAAGTTGGGATGTGCGGGACTTGTATTTAGCGCACCTGGCACTAAGCGATTTGGATGGCGGCAAATTCTTTCACACGGAACGCACGAATCGCGCTGGCCCCGGCATAGCGGGCGCAAGCGAGGCAGAGGGTCGAATCTGGAACGGCAATTGGCAAGTTGCGTGGCATGGCGGCGAACAAACGTTACGTGCGATCAACGAGCGCTTCGCTTTTCAACTTACGTTTCGCTCCGCAAAGCCGCCCGTGATTCATGGCGAAAATGGCGTTAGCCAAAAAGCCGCGGGAGCAGGACGAGCCTCTCACTACATCTCGCTAACGCGCCTGAACACAACCGGGAGACTTCAACTTGCTGGCAGGACCTTTGAGGTGGCGGGCGCAACATGGATGGATCACGAATTTTTCACGCATCAGCTCGCGCCCGATCAGGTTGGATGGGATTGGATAAGCATTCAACTCCAAGACAACACCGAGCTGATGCTCTTCCGCATTCGCCACAAGGATGGTTCGATCGACCCCTATTCCGCAGGAACCCTCATTGATTCCCGCGGCGCCGCTACGCATCTGAGCAAAGATGAATTCATGATGGAACCTGCTGGGACCACCTGGACCAGTCTCGCAACTCGTGCGGTGTATCCGGTGCAGTGGAAAATTCTGGTGCCCAAGCTCGGTCTTGCGCTGGAATGTACGACCTTGCTGCCTTCGCAGGAACTTACCTCCTCTGGGTTCGTCCCGGCCTACTGGGAAGGCGCCGTCACCTTAACGGGCAAGCGAAACGGATTGTCGACAAGCGGTGTGGGATACTTGGAAATGACCGGCTACGATCATGCAATCGAAGCACTGCGTTAGCAGGAAGCAGCAAAAGAAGAGCCGGAGCACACCTCGCTCCGGCTCCCGACAGCACTCGATGTGCAATTTTGCTATCGACCCGCGGTGCGGATTTTGTCGCGCGTGGTAGCTTCTTCCGTGCCGTAGGTCTGCGAAAACTCATCCACTTGCCGCTCGGCCTCATCCTTGGCAATTCCGTAGCGCTCTTGAATCTTACCTACGAGTTGATCGCGTTTGCCGCCAATCATCTGAAGGTCATCATCCGTGAGCCTGCCCCACTTTTCCTTAACCTTTCCCACCGCTTGCTTCCACTTTCCTTCGACTCGGTCCCAGTTCATGGAAACCTCCTATTGGTGATCCGCCTCTAGGAAAACATGGGAGCAGCCAGTCAAGGAATACGGCGGAGAATCGAGGCAACCCTAGGTGGTAATGTTTGGTGCCCTACAGACACGGAGGGACTTCCGGTTCCGATGCGGTGGCTTCAGGCTTCGATGATGTTATTGCGAACGGCGTACCTGACCAACTCACTGACCGAGTGGCAGTCAAGCCGCCGCATGATGTTGGCACGGTGGGTTTCCGCCGTCTTTACGCTTAGACCTAACTCCACCGCCACTTCCTTGCTGCTCTTGCCTTCCGCAAGCAATTGCACAATCTCGCGCTGGCGAGGGGTGAGCCGCGTTTTCGGAGACTCAGCCGGCGGCTTCTCCTTCTTCACCCCTTGATCCAGGTACCCATCCAAAACCATCTGCGCGACCTTGGCGGTAAAGAAGGTTTTGTTGCTGCGCACCGCGTTCACCGCTGTCACCAGATCCCTGCTCGCATCGGTTTTTAGCACGTATCCACGCGCTCCGGCGTCCAGCACATCTCGAATCAAGGGATCAGATTCATGCATGGTAAGAATGAGGATCTTCGCGCGGGCATCGTTCTTGAGCATTTGACGGGTGGCTTCCAAACCGTTTAACGAAGGCATTCCGATGTCAAGCACAGTGACATCGGGCCGCAATTCCTTTGCCTTTTCTACCGCTTCGCGCCCGTCGCTTGCTTCTCCAGCAACCTGCCAACCGGGTTGAGATTCCAGAAGCGCGCGCAGCCCCTTACGCACAATTTCGTGGTCATCAGCAACTAACAGACGAAGAGCTTCCATTTTTTCCTCCAGGCGCTTGGGCAGGGTGCAGAACCGGTGAAACCCTCCGCTGATTTTCTTGTTGCGTCCTTCCGCGCACACACCTCAAATCGAGTTCAAGTTGGAGCATTCCCCCGGCCATTCCTAGGCCTTCCTATCGGAGCTTCCCAAATCACTGCATCCCTTAGGTTTAGAAGCCGAGTTAGTTCTAGTACGGCAATGACGGCGTCCCCGCCCGCTGAAGTTTTTACATTCTGACGGGCGAAATCTCGCAGTCTTTACGGCGTCGGCGGAGGTTCCTTCGCCCGTCCCGGCCGAATCATCAACTACATGACAGTTCGTATGTCGGTAGGGTGTAGGCCGTATGGAGGGAGTCCGGGCTTCGTGCCATAGTCTTAGAAGAATCGTGGGTCCGCGTGTGGCACGCAGGCCAACTATCCACAGCCCGATTCCGACACTGGGCGCTTCCATTACGAACAATGAGGACGACGACAGGAGGTTGAAGATGTTGCGCTGGGCACTCGGGTTTTTTATCGTGGCGCTGATCGCCGGTTTATTGGGATTCACGGGCATCTCGCTGGCCGCGGCCAGCATTGCCAAGTTTTTGTTTTACTTGTTTCTGATCCTTTTCCTGGTCACGTTGATGGGTCACCTGCTACGCAGGTCGTGATCCACTTCCAGAAAGCGAGCATATGCGAATTCTAGGTATTGTATTGATCGTTCTCGGAATCTTCGCGTTGGTCTATCAGGGCATTACATACACGACGCACAAAAAAGTTCTGGATATCGGCCCGATCCAGGCCACAAAGGAAGAGCACAATACGATTCCCATACCGCCTATCGTCGGAGCGCTGGCACTAATCGGAGGGGTCGTCATTCTGGCATCCGACCGGCGCACTCCCTGAAAGTTTACGAGGCATTCCGGGGCAAGACATCCTGGTCATTCCAAAGGAGGCAGTTCTAATGAATAACAAGCGATTCACCGTGCTCCTGGCGGGCGCACTGGCGGTCATTTTCCTTTCATGGTCGTCTCTTTCTGCGGCGCCTAAGGAGAAGGACGAAAAAGAAGTCGACCGTATCCAAAATGCCGCGACCGTCCTCAAAGAAATCCTCGACATACCTGACGATATTCCTCAGGATTTGCTCGACAAATCGCGCTGCGTCATGGTGTTCCCGTCGGTCGTCAAGGCCGCCTTCATTGTTGGCGGTAGCTACGGGCGAGGCGTGATGGTCTGCCGTTCGGGCAAAGACCTTTCGGGCCCTTGGGGCGCGCCTACTATGATGGCTTTGGAAGCCGGGAGTGTGGGCTTACAAATCGGCGGCCAGGCAACGGACTTCGTCATCTTGGTGATGAATGCTCGGGGAGCAGAGAGTCTGCTGCGCAGTAAAGTGAAGTTGGGAGCTGACGCTTCGATTGCAGCCGGGCCGAAGGGCCGCGATGCGCAAGCTGCCACCGACGTTACGTTCCGCGCCGAAATGCTAAGTTACTCTCGTGCGCGCGGCGTATTTGCCGGCGTTTCTCTGGAGGGCTCAACTGCGCGTCCGGATAATGATGCAAACCGTCGGCTTTACGGCCGCGACGTTAACGCGGAGCAGATCATCACCGAATCCAAAGTGGAAGCTCCTCCCGCGGCGCGCGAGTTGATCGCCGTTCTGCAAAAGGCTACTCCGCGCGTAAAGACGTAACCGCAGAATCGTTCAGACTTACCACGGGCGGAGAGAAATCTTCGCCCCTTCTCTTTACCGACCTCATAAAACGTCTTTAGCTCTAGTCTGTCTGTTGTAGTCCCACTTCTGTGGCCGCCACCGGTGTCTCGACACTTCCGGATAGTGTCTGCCAGCCGCGTTTAGAGAGGCTCCAATAGATTAGCCAACCTGCTATCGCGGCACATACCAATAGAATCAAACCGGTCAGCCACGCCTGCAGAACGATTTCGCCGATGCCAAACATGGTGCAATAAACCAACGTGCAACCCATCACCCAATCGAAGGTGTTTGCCGCGAAATCGCGAACCGGCGTGATTTCCGGCGCAAGCGCCGCGATTCGCTTCCACCCGTGAATGGTCGGCTGCACGCGCCTGTAAAATTTCGTCAAGAGCTCGTCGGTTTCCGGCTGTGTAAGGAGCGTGGTGGTTAACCACACGACGGTGGTGACAACGACAGTAATCATGGTGGTTTTGGCGAACACCACGGAGCTGTTTCCTGAAAAGGTCACCCGCTGCAACGACATGGATACGACGAACGCCGCTATCATCGAGGAGATTTCGCTCCAGGCATTGACGCGCCACCAATACCAACGCAGCAGCAACACTCCCCCCGTTCCGGCGCCCATACCCAGCAACAACTGCCACGCAGACTGAATCGAGCTGATGTGCGCCGCGGTGTAGCCGCTCAAGATGACCAGAAATACGATGAACAGCTTGCTCGCCAAAACATAATGCTTTTCACTGCCCTTGCGCACCACAAAGCGCCTATAGAAATCATTAATGAGGTACGAAGTGCCCCAGTTGAGCTGCGTGCCGACCGTAGACATGAAAGCCGCCAGGAATGCGGCGACCATCAGGCCGCGCAGTGCCGGCGGAAGAAAGTCCCGCAGCACCATCACGTAGCCCTTTTCCGGCTCCGCCGCAAATTCAGCGCTCGGATGCAATCCTCCAACTGGGGAGTACACAGCCACAGCTACGAGGCCGGTGACAATCCAAGGCCAGGAACGCATGGCATAGTGTGCGATGTTGAACCAGAGTGTGGCGCCCAACGAATTCTTCTCGTCTTTGGCGCTGAACATCCTCTGCGCCACGTAACCGCCTCCACCAGGCTCCGCGCCTGGATACCAGCTCGCCCACCACTGCATCGCCAAATACAGCACAAACGTAATTACTGGCAGCGTCCAAATCGCGTCTGTAGTCCAGCCCAAATGAAATGAGGGAAAGAAAGACAGCACCGAACCTGTTGGCTGACCCGTCTGCCGCACCACGTCGTTAACGTGCGACAACTGAACTTTCAGCAGCGACATTCCGCCGATTTTAGTGACGGCGACCCATGCGAGCACGATGATCATGGACATTTTCAAAATGAACTGGAATAAGTCGGTGACCAGCACCCCCCACAATCCGCCAATAAACGTATAAATTCCGGTAAAGGGAACGAGGACCAACACGCAAATTAGAAGCGCGGTATGTGCCGGAGCCCCGAGTGCGTAATGCATCAGAGCGTGCCTGCCGACAGTCACTTCCAGCACGCGACCTTGCGCGATGGCATCGCCAAGCAAGACCGTCGTGATGCTGATCATGGCCTTGATCACCCAGCCGAGGATCAAGCAATTCATGAGCGCGCCTAGGTAGAGCGCGCGAAAGCCGCGCAGGAATGCAGCCGGCTTCCCGCCATAACGCAACTCCACAAACTCGACATCCGTTAGGATTTCTGCGCGCCGCCAGTAGCGCGCGAAGAAAAAAACCGTCATCATTCCCGAAAGGCACTGCGACCACCACAGCCAGTTGCCGGAAATTCCATTCTTTGCCACCAGCCCGGTGACCAGCAACGGCGTGTCCGCCGCGAACGTTGTCGCCACCATCGACGTTCCCGCGAGCCACCACGAGACGTTTCGTCCCGAGACGAAAAACTCCTCCGTGCTGCCAGAGGAACGGCGACGGTAATAGAGACTAATGAGCAGGTTTAACGCCAGGTAGACTCCGATGACGATCCAATCGGTTAAGGTAAGCGCCATTCTTCTGCTCTCGCCTGGTCGGTCGATCTAGTCTTGTACGCGACCTAGCTATATAGCTCTGGAAACGGGTTGTCAATAAATTGGCGGCACATTTAAATCGGATTAAGCGTTACACTCACGCATTTGATTGCAATTCCTCGCGCGCTATTCGCAAAGCGGGCGCTATCAAGGGTGAAGAGATGCTATTGGTATTGAAAGCAAGCCCGGAGGAGGTCGGCCGCGAAGCGGCTCGCGCCGTGGCGAATGCCGTGCGCAGAAATCCCGCACTGCGCCTGGGACTAGCGACGGGAAGCACCATGCTGGGCATGTACGGCGAGCTCGTGCGTCTGCACCGCGAAGAGAAATTAGATTTTTCTCGCGTGGTCACTTTCAACCTGGACGAGTACCTGGGGCTGGCGTCGAATCATCCGCAAAGCTTCCATCATTTCATGCAGCAGAATTTTTTCACTCACGTGAACGTAGCCCCTGCCAACGTCCACATACCCGACGGCGGGATAAAAGGTAACTATCAGCAGTATTGCGCGTCCTACGAAAATGCCATCCGCGATTCCGGCGGCATTGACCTGCAGATTCTCGGCATCGGGCGCAATGGCCATGTCGGATTCAATGAACCGACTTCCAGCCTTGGTTCGCGAACCCGCTTGAAAGTCCTTAGCAAAGAAACCATCGAAGATAACCGCAAGTTTTTTGCCGCCGAAGAAGAGATCCCTCAGTGCGCCATCACCATGGGTATCGGGACCATTCTCGAAGCCAAGCGAATTCTCCTTCTCGCCAGTGGTTCTTCCAAAGCTGCGGCCATCGCCAAAGCCATTGAGGGACCACTCACCGCATCGGTAACTGCATCGGCGCTGCAGCTTCACGGCGATGTGACGTTCATTGCCGATCGGGAAGCCGGCTCGCAGCTCAAGCAGCAGGAGTATTATCAGCGGGTCCTCGAGATGACCGCCATTCTGACGCCCGAGCGCCTGTGATGGATTCTCTATTTGCATACCATCGACCACGCGCCGTGCTGCGCTAGAATCTACGCTAACCAGAACCTGCTCGGAGCGCACCATGGCGATAACGCTTGCTGAGAACAATTACGGGAGTTCGCGAATTCGCTTGCTGCGTGTCTCTAAGCAGCAAGGCCGCCACGACGTCCGCGAAATCGCGTTGTCCATACGCTTCGAGGGTGATTTTGAAGCGGCCCACGTCCAAGGCGACAATCGCAAAATCCTCCCGCCCGACACGATGAAAAACACCGTTTACGCCCTCGCGCGCCAGCATTCCATCGAACCCCCCGAAAACTTCGGGTTGCACATCATCGAGCATTTCCTGACCTACAACCCTCAAGTTACACGCGTTCTTATCGAGTGGAGAGAGAGTATCTGGGCCCATATTCCGCACGGCGGCAAACTTCACCCTTCCGCCTTCGCGCGCGCCGGAAACGAAAAGCGCACTTCCCTCCTGACGGGAACTCGCGAAGGCACGCAAGTGCGCTCCGGCATTCAAAATTTGGTC
>Ga0210384_10008636_pt1 | contig 10592 bp, 4 predicted proteins | sample IncBWH2MmetaG_FD_160574 | JGI IMG/M metagenome (GOLD analysis project Ga0210384, IMG submission 160574) | Forest soil microbial communities from Barre Woods Harvard Forest LTER site, Petersham, Massachusetts, United States - Inc-BW-H-2-M | ecosystem: Environmental > Terrestrial > Soil >...
TGCAAGCTCAGCGGTCTAGCCTCTTGCCAGCCGCGCGGCCCCTATCAGATTGCTGGCAGACGACAGGGAAGTGGTTGTTGATTGTTTCGCGACAGCCCTTAAGATCGACCGGTGCGGACAGTTGGGGCGGTAATTTGAGGTAATTCTTTAAAGGGGGCCGATGTCCGATTTGAGTACGCTCGCGACCTGCAAGCTGGTTCCCTTCAGCGGGGTTCAGTTCTATGTCACCATGTTCGACCGCGATACCAGCGGGCCATTCAGCAAGAACTTCTACGTCGTGCGACAACGCCTCCGCGCCGGCGGAGTCGAGGAAGTCCGCCTTTCGCTGAAGCCCGACTGGGACGACGACAACCCGGACGCCGAGATCGAGCCACCCGCGGAATACGAGTACGAGTCGGTTTCCAAGTTAAAGTCCTATGAGGCGTTCGTCGGCGAATGGATGCCGGTCCCTTTGCTGAAGGTACTGGGAGAGTCCGCGCGTGGGACAAGGTTCGATGTCGGTCCCACCAACTGGGCCCGGGTGCTCGTGACGCCGCACGACCCCGACGCACCAGCCAGAGAGGCTGCCAAATTCAGCGTCGTTTATGCGTTTGACACCCAAGTTGCTCGCGATCCAACGGACAAGAGCATCTACATCGCCCCAACTGAAACGGACGCGTGGCAGGAGGCGGCTTTTCGATTTGCGCCAAAGATAGGCGAAGTGAGCCGATTTCTGCGCGACGAGCGACGATTCGAGAAGGAGAGTATATCCGAAAAAATCGACGTACAGCGCTGGGTGTCCGCGTGGGTCGAACGGGTGTTCGAGCGGTACCAGCGCAGCCTGCGCCGGGGCAGGTTGCCGGACGAGGAGGAGCGAAGCAAGTGGCCGATCCAGGCCTGGTGCCGCTACATGGCTTTCGTGCAATTATTGGCGAAGTTCGCGCCGCCGCCAGAACTTCGCTTTGCCGATACCTTCTCCGGGGACGCGGCATTCCGCAAGCGGCACGACAACGTCAGCGACCAAAGCCGTAAGCCGGTCGATGTATCGCTGGTGCTCGACATCGGTAATAGCCGTACCTGCGGAATCCTGATCGAGAGACTGCCGACAGCTCTCACGAAGGCCACGCTGGGCGACGCGATGCTGTTGCGGCTTCGGGATCTCGCCCGACCGCACCTGACCTACAGTGAAGCATTCGAAAGTCATGTTGAACTCGCCCAACCCTGCTTCGGAGAGGATGACCTCTCGGAGCAGTGCCGCGCGAACGCCTTCCTGTGGCCAAGCCTCGTTCGTGTTGGCCCCGAGGCTGTCCGCCTGCGCGACCAGGCCGAAGGAACGGAGGCGTTAAGTGGATTGACCAGTCCGAAGCGCTACCTCTTTGACGTTACGGCCCAGCAACAGCCGTGGCGTTTTCAGCAGGCCGATTACGAAAGGCTCGGCGGCCCTCCGCCGCTTGACACCGTAGTGCGCAACTACGTCGGGCCGCGCGGAGATGTGAAACGGCAGATCAACGCCGAGTCCGCTTTTTACAGAAGAAAACTTACTTATCAGCACGAGAAGATCGACATATCGGGCTATCCGCAGCGCCTGTCATTCTCGCGTTCGTCGATGTTCACGTTCATGCTCGCCGAGATCATCTGGCAGGCCTTCACAATGATCAACAATCCGCAGCTGCGTGCGACACGTCCTGAAGCCGACACGCCACGTAAGCTTATGCGGGTGATTCTTACACTTCCGACCGCCATGCCAATCACCGAACAGCAGATCCTCCGGTCGCGCGCTCTCGCCGCGGTGAAACTGCTATGGGATTTGACCGGTTGGACCCAGCATCGTCCCCCCGGCGTGGAGGAGCCCGAGATACAGATTTCACTCGATGAAGCGAGCTGCGCACAGCTTGTCTATCTCTACGGAGAAATCACCGAGCGCTTTGCGGGCGATGCGAATGCATATTTCGACCTTGCCGGCAGAGCGCGACCAAGGCCCGTCGACGGAGATAAGACTAGGGCTCAGGGCGAACCCGAGCGTTCGGTGAGAATAGCCAGTATCGACGTCGGAGGTGGCACCACCGACCTGATGGTCACGACGTATTTTGTTGAAGCTGGCAAGGCGCTGGTTCCATTTCAAGTCTACCGCGAGGGATTTCGAATCGCGGGCGATGACCTGCTGCGGGACGTCATCGAGAGAAGCATTGTGCCCGTTATCGAACAGCGGTTGATCGAGTGCGGCTTGCATGGCGCTCGCGAATTTCTCAATCGCTGCTTCGGAATAGACCGGGTCGACATGAGCGAGCTCGACCGGCACCTGCGGCGTCAGTGTGTCACACGGGTCCTGCGCCCCGCTGCGATTGCTATCCTCCAAGCCGCTGAAAATGCCGATTGGGCCGAAGAAGAACAGACAAGGAGCCTGACGCTCCGCGACATGATCATGGCTGCGGGCAGCAGGGTGGATGATCCGGCGGCTGGGCGCGCGATCCGTTATGTCGATGACGCAGCCAGCAAGGAGGGTGCAAGGGGTTTCTCCCTCCTCGACACTCAAATGGATATTCCGCTGCAGGATGTGCGGAACGCAGTCGGTGCGATATTCGGCGATGTCTTTGATAATCTTGCGGAGATCATCGACCATCTCGATTGCGACCTGGTCCTGTTCGCCGGGCGGCCGTCTCGGCTGCCGGCGCTAGTTGAGCTGCTCGTCAACAAGCTGCCGATCGCGCCTCACAAGGTGATCGCGTTGGGAAGCTACCAGGCCGGCCCATGGTACCCATTCGCGTCGCTGCGTAATTTCACCATCAGCGATCCAAAGACGGTGACGGTTACCGGAGCCATGCTGGCGCAGCTCGCGCAGCGCGACATCGAGAACTTCACGGTGTTCCTGGACCGGCTGAAACATCGGTCGTGCGCCCAGCAGATCGGAGTGCTCTCGGGGACAGGTCAGCAGCTGAGGACGGCAGACGTAAAGTTCACGTTCGATCCGGCTCGCCGGTCGGGCCTGCCGGAGACTGCAACCTATTCCTATTATGCTCCCGTGCGCCTGGGTTATCGGCAGATACCATTCGATCGCTGGGTAGCCACTCCGCTCTACTTGTTACGGCTGCTCGACGACGGAAAGATACCCAAACCAGTCGAGGTCGAGCTCGCAAGAGGAAGTTCCGACGAGACCGAGGACTTCGCGAGCACGGAGGCAGCGAGGGAAGAGATTCGGATCGAATCCGCGACATCCGCCGCCGGTGCCGATGTCACGAAGAACATGGTGCTCGAACTCAACACAATGAAGGGAGCGGGCGGTTACTGGCTTGACACAGGGCTGCTGACGATTGGTTAGGCGAAGTGATGACGCAGAAACAGGTTCTAGCGGTGGCATGCGCTGATACCAGCAAAGCCATCACCGAGGCTTTGGGATGGGTCAGAAACGACGCGAATGCGCGGCGGATAAGCTCGGTGCGGTCAACGCTTGATCGCGAACTCCGACGTTCGTTCATCGAAGCCGATCGTCTGGGAAAGGCGCTCGAGCGCCCTATGTGCGTTGGCCTCTTTGGTCCCAGCCAGGCGGGCAAGTCCTATCTCATTTCCGCGCTAGCAAGGCGGGAAATGGAGCAGGTCTTAGTGGCCTTTGACAACATCACGCCCGGCCTTGATTTCGTGCGTCAGATCAACCCGGAGGGCGGCCGGGAATCTACGGGGCTGGTTACGCGCTTCTCAATGCGTCCGGTAACGACTCCACCGGGCTATCCGGTAGCAGTGCGGCTGCTGTCGCAGGCCGATGTCGTTAAAATATTGGGAAATACTTTTTTGCTGGACTGCGAGCTCGATGACGAAGTCATTCCGGACGAAAGCGATCTGAACGCGCTCGTCGCAAAGGCGCGTACAATGACGGCAAGCTCACCCGGGCTTGGCGAAGAAGACCTTTGGGACATTCGAGAGTATTTCGAGCAACGGCAGTTCAAGGGCGAGCCCATCATGCGGCAGCTCTCGGCCATCGGTTATTGGGACACGCTACAAGAGGTGGCGCCAACGCTATCGACCGAAGGCCGCAGCCTGCTGTTCAGTATGCTCTGGGGGCGGATCGGCGACTTTACCAACGTCTGCACCAGGCTTTGCAAAAAGCTTGACGAACTAGGCAATGCTGCGGACGCATTCTGCACAATTGAGTCGCTAGTGACCCGGAATGGCGACCGCTTCGATCGCCGATTGGATAGCATCGTAAATGTGGTCACCCTCAACACGCTGAGCAACCCTGAAGCCGAATCCGTGGAGGTCTGTACTTCGACGGGGAGGAAGGCCAAGTTGGCGCGGGCTGATCTCACCGCTGTCGTCGCCGAACTGCACCTGACCCTGCGCACACGGCCGTGGGATTTCTTTGACCACACTGACTTGCTGGACTTCCCCGGGGCTCGTAGCCGTTTACGAATACCCGATGTTAGGGCTTTCTTGAAAACGACCGGCCCCTCCGACGCAGCGGCGCCGCTCGCAGACTTGGTCTGCCGGGGCAAGGTTGGCTATCTGTTCGAGCGCTACAATTTTGAACGAGAACTCACGAGCATCCTGCTTTGCATGGGCCCCGGCCCCGCGGAGGTCCGAACCTTGCCAGCAATGGTCAAGGACTGGATTGACGTTTCACACGGTGAAACGCCGGCGGCCCGGTCTGCAAGCGAGACAGCACTTTTCTTTGTGCTGACCAAGTTCGACCGCGAGTTCGAGCAGGCGGCTGGACAATCCGAAGATTCGTCCCAGCGATGGACGACCCGCCTCGAAAGTTGCCTGACGAAGTTCTTCGGGCAGGCTCACGACTGGCCGCGCGAATGGAAGCCGGGGCGTCCGTTCGACAATCTTTACTGGCTGCGCAATCCGAATGTGTTTTCACCGCAGATTCTCGATTACGATGCCGCGCGTCGAGAGGTCAGCATTCGGGACGGCGAAAGGGCTCGAATTGACAAATTGCGGGACGAGTTCCTTGAAAATGCAGAGGTAAAAAAGCATTTCCACGACCCGGGAAAGGCTTGGGACGAAGCCTTTCGGCTCAATGACGGGGGCGTGAGTTATTTGGCCGATTCGCTCCGGCCTGTCTGCAACCCGGATATCAAGCTACGACAAATCGAAGCCAGGCTTGGTGTCCTGCGCGGGCGCATCCGCGATCTACTGCAACCGCATTATGTACCGTCGGCTCCGGGCGAGCGCCTGCAAAAGCGGATCGCAGTATATCACGCTCTCGTTCGAGCCATCGACGAGGCTGATCAACGGGATCGTCTTGGAAGTTTGATCCGCCGGCTGGGAGTCGAACAATTCACGCTTTATCAGGCGATCCGGGCTCGGATCGCGATCCAGAATCCGGACTCTCGTAAGCGCAACGGCTCCGGTGGCACACTTGACGTGCCGCGCTCAAATGTACGCACGCACAAGTCCGATCAGGCGGCTGAAGCGGCGATCGAGTGCTGGACTCAAGGACTCTACGAGTTGTCGCAAGACCGATTTTTTGCGCAAGCCGTTGGCGTAGACAATTCCGACCTTTCGGAAATCAGGGATGAATTGATCGCGACTGAACGCCGCCGCAATCTTCGCGACAAAGTCGCCGAGCATATCCGGGCTTCCGGCCTGGCGACCGAAAAGCCGTCCACCTTCGCCGACAAGGCAAGCATCATCGCCGGGCGGGTCATCAATGGATTCGTGTCCAGCTTTGGCAGCGAGTCGCCGCCACCCGTCGTTGCAGCCGCCGGGCCAGAGCCTCGGTCCCGGCGGGGAGCTTTGGAGAAGCTCTTGGGCAAACAGGCCGTCTCGGCGGAATCGCCCAGCCAGCCCTCACAGGCCCCGGAGGCGCGCGACGAGGTAGCGCGCGCACTTCGGTTTGACGGGTCGGTCGAAGAGATCTTTCGTCCTCATCCGCCAAATCCCACTCCAGAGACACTTTCACCCGAACCGAGCGCGTTTCGCAGCCAGTACCTTCTTGATTGGGCCTTGGCGATGGAGGACGCTATGCGGGCAAACGTGGAAGGTGGGGTCATTGGGTCGCCCGAGGAGCGCGTGCAGAACGAAATTCTGGGCCGCGTGCTAGGGCAGCTCGAGCAAGCTGCTGCCGTGTGAAGAAGGGCTGGCTGATGACATCGATCGCCGCGTGTGCGGGTGTACTCAGGCATACCGCGCACAACTGATGGAAACCTCCGATGGCCAGTGTTCGCGAGCTGATTGAAGCAGGGCAGCCGCCGCGCGAGAACGAGCGCGCGCTGGTCGTGCTGGACGAGGCGACTGAAGCCGAACTCGAACTCTCCTTTTATGACTATCAACAGGGGCGGTTCATTGCTCCCCAGGGACTGACGAACGAGCCGCATTTCTTTCAAGCGACTTTCGCCCGGAAGGGCGGAAAACAGGGTTATCTGGTCGGACCTGAGGTTACGCGTTCTCTTCGCCATCGAGCGCTTGTCGGAATTACGTCCCGCAATGGACCTCTTGGTGACATACCAAGCGATGTCCGCGCGTACAGGACAGTTGAGCACGGGGCGACGATCGACATTCCGGTGCCGGAACCGATCGAGGTCACCAAGCCGAGCCCTGGGGCCGGAAGTGACCGCGGTGCTGGCGGCGAAGCGGATGCGGTTGCAAGTGCCGGCAAGGATGGCGCCGGAAAGGGCGACAATCGTGAGTTGGCGTCCCCGGCGTCCGAACCTGAACCAGCGCCCGCGGGAAAGGCTCAGCGCACGCGCAGGCTCGCATTCGCGAAAGGGTTTCTGGTGATGCTGCTGATCATCGCCGCGCCGTTCGCTCTGGCGCGGCTGGGCTGGTACGGTTTTGTCGTTAGCGTGGATGGACCGCTGGACTTTTCTGAGAACCCCCGGAAGTCGGCTGCAGACCCCGTGACGTTCACCCCCGAATACACGAGGGTGGAAATCCGCAGAGCATTTTGGGCAAGACCGTTCGAGGGTTGGTGGATCAAGGAAAAGCCGCCAGCCCAGATTGCATTCGATAGTGCCGCGTCGTGGCTGAGCAAAGACGACCAATCCCGAGGCCACGAGATCATCGTGACTCTGCGCCCGAACGCACCCGCGCCGTCGAGCGCAGCAGGCGTTCTTCGCTCGCAATTGACCTTTCGCAACACGGATACAGGAGAGGTGTTCGAGAGGCGTGAGGTGACATTGAGGACGGCAGGACCGGTCGGGAATTTGAGCTTGGGAGGTCCCGACGTCATCGCCTTTGCCGGCTTCAGAGGTGGATCGTTCAATCCCGAACTTGCGCAGATCGCTCTGTCTGCGACGGGAAGCGACGTCCGCTGGTCGGCGCAAGACATTCCGTCGTGGATTGGGCTGACCGGCGGCCCGGCGGGAAAGCTCAACAAGGGCAGTTCCGTCACGCTGACGCTTACGCCTAAGGCCGCCAATCTTGCGCCCGGCTCCTATGATGCCCGGCTCGCCTTTCGCGATGACAAAACCAACATTGCCGCGCAGAAGTCCGTACGCCTCGTCGTCATGGATCCGGCGTACGAATGTGATCGACGCAGTGCAATCCGGTTCGATCCAGATCGCCCTCAGACGGGCCCATTCCTGGCCGATCAAGCCACTCTGTCAGACGATGATTTGGAGCTCACGACCCGCGCCTGCGCCGCTGCGTTCCAAGGCGATTCCTCTGTGGCTAGTCGGCGCTTTATTGCGGAGATGGGCCGCGCGTTCGCCGCTCGCGCGGTGCGCTTGGCTAAATCGGGCGCTGACACGGAGGCTCACTCGGCAATGAGCAACGCCGTACGATTATGGCAAGAGGCGGCGACCAAAGGATCGAGTTCTGCAATGAGCTTCCTCGGATCCTATTGGGCTGGGCTCTACGATAATGAGATCGATCCTCCGCCGGCAAACAAGTGCCGAAGTCCGCCGCTCAGATTCTCGTTCATTGCCCCGGATCTCAGAATGGCACGGGATTACTGGGAGCGGGCCGCGAAGGCCAATCCGCCCAACGCGGAGGCGATGTCCAGGTACGGTACGCTGCTCGTGACGGCGTCCGACTTCTGCCCACCGCGACCGGACCTGCAGAATACTTCGGACGGCATGTCCTGGCTGAAGCAGGCGGTCGACCACGGCAACGTTGGCGCCGCGGCAATTCTCGGCGAACTGTTGTACCGCGGACGGGCCCCTTCGTCGGCCGCGCCCAACGACAGTTTTCCAAAAAACGTCGATGAAGGATCGCGATGGCTCGCGATCGCATGCAGTGGTGGCGATGTGCGAGCCAAGGACCTTGTGGGAAGAATGATCAGCACAAGAGAGATGGATTCGGCCAAGCGCCCCCAGGGCTGCTGACCGGTCAAGGCCGACCCCCTGGATCATTATGCCGACGTCCTCCGAAGGAGCGAAGAAATCGGAGACAACTCGGCCTTTCCGATGCATATTCGGTCGTTCGCAGGGACCGCAAATGCGGCGAAAAAGAAGGGGTCTTGATGAGGGGAGGTCTCATTACGCACATCTCCCGCTGCATGCTAGGCATTGCCGCGTTTGTGGCGCCAGCTTCCGGCGAGCCGGGTGCCGCCACCGACCAGGTACCGATGCGTGCTCCTCCGCTCTGGCAGCTCGAAGGCGTTAACATTCATGCCATGTTGGTGACAGAAATGCTCGCGCAGCAAGGGGGTAATCAGCAGGGTCTTCTAACGATGGAGGACGATTGGAACGTTACCGTCGAAGCCGGCGGAAAAATCAGCTGGAATTACGGGCCGACGATTCGAACGCGGCGCGGCGCCCAGAGGGGCACCAAGATCGCCAGTACGTCCGATTTGGACCAAGCTTCGCACACAGCGAATGGTGACGCCATGTGGCAGTTCAGCGACGGAGCGTTGACCTTCCTGCGATCCTACCGGGATGGCGCGATCAGGGTCGTCATCGCCTTTGGACAGGATGGGCCAAACTTGACGTGTAATGCCAGCAACGTGTTTGCCCGCGAGCGAGACAAGCAAGACCTCACAATAAATTCTCCTATTGACGGCACCCCGGTCACGATTCTCAGCTGGAAGCAGGTTTCGTCGAACTGCTACGTGACGTCGCCACTAACTGGCTTTGATGGATTTTGGCTAACCGCAGTTGTTTGTGAAAAACAAGGGGATATTCTTGCCTATTCATACAAATTCATCGGACGAGTGAAGAACGGTGTCTATCACGGCGAGGTTGGAGAAAGCGGAAGACCTGGCTGGGCCACGTACGACGGAACGATCGAACGCGATGGCAGTGCGGAAATAGTTGTAAAGGGCCTCACCGGCAGTGACAGCAGATATACCGCCGGCCATACCCAACCCGGTAAGCGATGGTCAGCGCCCTTTGCAGGCCGTTTTGAGGAATCGCGAGGAAGTGCGCTACGGGTCGTCGATCGAACCTGCCATGCGGAATTCGTCAAGCAGTGACAGGGCATTCTTGTGTCACCGTCGATCACGTCATGTTGCAAACGCGGCCGACATTCAATCGATCCATAGCAGCTGTCACCCGGTTGCTTGGAAACGTGGCATCACTTTCCAGCCGGCTCAAGCTGGCGTATTTTGGCCTAGCTCGGGAATTCGCCGCCCAAGGGAGATGAAATGGCTGAAGATCATCAGCAGCGGCGCCTAGCCACCATCCTTGCCGCCGATGTGTTCGGTTATAGCCGGCTCATGGCGGAAGATGAAGAATACACGCTACGCACTCTGAAGGCGTATCGGGTCATTATCGGCCGTCTGATCAACGGCCATGAGGGTCGCATCTTCCATACGGCGGGGGACAGTGTCCTCGCTCAATTCCAGTCGGCAGTTGAGGCTGTGCGCTGTGCGATAGCGATCCAGCAAGAATTGCGCGTCCGAAACGCTCAAGTTGATGAAGCTCGCCGGATGGAATTCCGCATCGGCATCCACGTGGGCGATGTGCTCGTTGAAGGCGATAACCTCTATGGCGACGGCGTCAATATCGCGGCGCGCCTTGAAGGCCTCGCGCGCCCGGGCGAAATCTGCGTCTCCGGAGGTGTGTTCACGTTGGTGAAGAACAAGCTTTCCTACGCTTTCGAAGATATGGGACCGCAGTCGCTCAAGAACATCCCGGAGCCGGTGCCCACATTCCGGCTGACGCGAGCCGCAGCAGCAGAAGAGCCCAAAAAGAGTCAGAAGCGGTTTGTCGTAGCGGCCATAGTGGCGATGCTGGCACTGCTGATCATCGGCATTGCCGGATGGATTGTCAGGGGCGATTCAAGCGAACGAGCGTGGACCGCCATTCAGAATACGACAGATCGCGCCGCGCTTGAGGATTTCATCCAACACTTCGGCAACTCGCGCTACGCCGATCTGGCGCGTTCCAGGTTGTCAAGCCTGAGCGCAACCGCCATGCCCCCCGCTGACGCGGCGGAACGAGCATGGACCGCGACCCAGAACACGACTGATCCGGCCGCGCTCGAGGATTTTGTCCGGCGCTACGGCAACACGAGCTACGGCAATGCGGCGCGTGAACGCTTGTCGAAGTTGAACGCAAACAAGCTGTCACCTGAAGATCCTGCCGAACGGGCGTGGACTGCGGCCCAGAACACGACCGGCCCGGCCGCGCTCGAGGATTTCGTCCGGCGCTACGGCAACACGAGCTATGGCAATCTCGCGCGTGAGCGCTTGTCGAAGTTGAGCGCAAATCCGCTACCCAACGATCCAGCGG
>Ga0210384_10008640_pt1 | contig 10589 bp, 11 predicted proteins | sample IncBWH2MmetaG_FD_160574 | JGI IMG/M metagenome (GOLD analysis project Ga0210384, IMG submission 160574) | Forest soil microbial communities from Barre Woods Harvard Forest LTER site, Petersham, Massachusetts, United States - Inc-BW-H-2-M | ecosystem: Environmental > Terrestrial > Soil >...
GTGCGGCAACCTCATTCTTTGGCCTCGTAGAACAAGAAATGCGCCCTGCCCCCGAGGGGCTTAGCGGGAAAAAGACTGCAAAACCTTGCATTTTGCCCTCTCGCCGTCTTCTAGGATCTCCTGTAAGTGATTGATGACTAATGACCTATGCCTGTCGGTTCGACGGGTCAATCCCGGCAGTTCAATTGCAATCGTCGATGTGGGGCGTGATCCCAGGATCGTCCGGCGCTTTCCCCTAAGCCAGCCTAAAGTCCGACCCCTCGAGGAAACAATGGCGTACAAGGAAACGTTTTGGATGGCTTGCGACTCTACCGAACAAATGCGGGCCGAGTATGGTCCCTTTCACACCCGCGCCGAAGCCGAACACGAAGCCAGAAAGTTGGCCTTCGGATACCTGCTGCGCTACGAGCACATCATTGGCGACAATGAAGACATCCAGGAAGTGCGCTGCATCTTCGTCGAACTGCCTGCCGGCCCAGTTGCCGTCCAGGCTCGCCTGATTCGCAAGCTCCATACCCGTTGCGCCACCTGCGGCGAGACCGCCGTTCACGATGAAGCTTGGCAGGCTGAGGTGTGGGCCGACATCCACGAATTTGAGCATACCCGCCACCGGGTTCGTCTTTTCGAGCAGACCCGGGCGGATGGTCTGAAAGAGATTGCCGACTGGCGCGACACCTGCGCTTGAACGTGAGTTTCAAGGTTTCACGTTTCAAAGTTGCAAAGAGCAAATCCTTGGAACCTTGAGCTTTTGAAACCGTGAGACCCTGAAACCTCCAAACCTATTCCCATCCTTAACAGGTGAACCGGGAGACCTTTTTTGCTAATCTGTTGGCCGTGACTTCGGCTGGCTGCGGGCTCGTCCGGAAAAAATCATGATGCTGTTCATCTCGGTCCTTCTGGCACTCATTCCATTACTGGGCATTGCGTGGATCGTGCTCTACGGTTTGATCACTACCGTGGACGGTCTGTTCATGTCCCTGATCCTGGCGGCGATGTCGGGCATCGTGGGCCTGAATGTCCTGATCGAATTGAAGAAGAAACGCTCCGGGGCGGAAAGCTTTTCGACGGCAGCCTCAACTGTCTCTGGCGGGCTTAGGCAGCGGGGTAAAGTGGAGAGTGTTCAGTTTTACGAGTCCGGAGTGGGGCAGCCCAACAAGTCCGTGGTGACCCTGTCCGACGGCGGCACTTCGTCGAACCTGCTGGTGCTTGAGGGAGACATGCGGAATGCCCTCCCTGTGGGCCAGAGAGTCGACGTTACTTTCCGCAAGGAAAGCGGACACAACGTTCTTGTGGACGTTGACTACGCGTAAGGCATCTGGTTAGTGGGGCGCGGGCGCCCGCCCGCGAGGACGGCACCACTGTCTAGAAAAGGTTCCGGGGTGGGCGAGACGCCCACCCGACAGCCGGCGAGACGCCGGCGCCGCGAAGTTCGCGCTGTTCGCCTTGCAAGCTAGATTACGAACGTAACCGTAGAAAGCCCTTTTCCCGCTCTTTCTCCACCACGATTGCAGTACAAATTCAAAGGACGAGCGTTCCAGGTCCGGAAACCCCGTGCGTCCGAAGGGAGGGGGAATGCCGCAATCTGATGAAGAACGTACGACGCAACCCTCCATGCTGGTGCGCGCGGACGAGATCCAGCAACAGATTCAGCAGCTTTCCGGGCGCGATTTTCAGCTCTGGTCTATTGGAATTCTGGTCATCCTGGTGTTGACCTCGGGCTTGCTGGCGCTGCTGGTTCCGAATCTAGTGTGGACGCAGCGTGTGGTTCACGTTGAGCATTCCTATCTGCCGCAACTCTTTTTCGGACTAATTTCGCTGATTCTGCTGTTCAATATTTATCTGTTGTCGCAGAAAAAAACCCTGAACAACACGCGCCTGGCCTTGATTCGGGAACTGGTTTTGAATGAGCGGCTGGAGAGCTTGTCCCTGATCGACCCGCTGACCCAACTGCTGAACCGCCGGGCCTTGAATGAGCTGGTGCCCCGTGAAGTGGCGCGCGCCAACCGGGTGGGCAGCAGCCTGACTTTCATGGCGATTGATCTGAACGGGTTCAGCGACCTCAGCTCCAAGTTCGGAGCGCTCGAGGGCGACAAAGTCCTGGTCGACTTCGCCAAAATAATGAAGGCCGTCTTTCGAGGCGCCGACCTGGCATTTCGTCAGAGCGGAGACCAGTTTCTGATCATGATGCCGGACACCACGGAGGAGCAGGCCGATTTCCCGGTGCAGCGGATTCTCCGGGAAGTCGACCAGTGGAACCTGGCCAGCAAGAGGGACTACGAGCTCTCGTTCAGCTGGGCCCTGGCGCCCTATGTCACCGGATCCGACGCCGAGGATGTTCTGCGCACCGTGGATCGCAAGATGTATTCCAAAAAGCACAACCTGGTGCCGGTGTTCTGAACGTTCCTTGGTGGAAACTTGGATTGTTCCTCGCCTTGAGCTACGATGCAGCGGGAGTTTGGCTGTGCGCTCTCACCTTCGACGTCTGCTCCGCTGGCTCTTCACTGCTACGCTCGCGCTGAGCGCGTTCCCCGTTGCGTTCGCCGGCGATGCTCAGTGGATTGAAGTCAAGTCTCCGCATTTTTCCGTCGTAACCGATGCAGGCGAAAAGCGCGGGCGAGAGACTGCCATGCGCTTCGAGCAGATGCGGGCCGTGTTCGGCGCCCTGCTGACCAAGGCAAACGTAAATATTCCGGTGCCGCTGCAGATTGTTGCCTTCCGCAATTCCAAGGAGCTTAGACAAGTTGCGCCCCTGTGGAACGGAAAGCCGGTGCAGCTGGCCGGCCTGTTCCAGGGGGGAGAAGACCGCAGCTTCATCATGCTCGACATGTCCGCCGAAAATCCCTGGAGCGTGGTCTTCCACGAATACGCCCACCAGCTCATGAATGGCGTCCTGACCGCGAGAGTGGACCCGTGGTTTGAAGAAGGCTTTGCCGAATACTTTTCCAGCATCGAGGTGGACAGCAAAGAGGCCCGCGTTGGCAAGGTCCCGGAGTATGAGTACCTAGTGCTGCAACAGAGCGGCATGATGAAAATCAGCGATCTTTTCCGGGTACGGCAGAATTCACCCACCTACAACGAGAGCGGCAGCCATCGCACCGTCTTCTACGCCGAGTCAGGGATTGTGGTGCATTATCTCTACGACAACAGCCTGATTCCCAAGCTGTCTCAATATTTCCTGTTGAAACTCGATAAGAATGTCCCAGTCGAAGAGGCCATTCAGCAGAGTTTGGGAATGAGTGCGGCCGATTTCGACAAAGTCTTGCGCAACTACGTGAATGGCGGACACTATAAGTACTTTCCCATGGCGACGCCTGCCAACATTGTGAGCAGCGAGTATGTGGCGCGGTCCCTGAACCCGGCGGACAGCAGTGCCGTGTTGGCCGATATTCATTTGCACTCACCGGATTACCACGAGAAGGCGATCGCGGAATTCCAGGAGATCCTTAGCACCAATCCAGACAATGCGGCGGCTTGCCGTGGTCTGGGATATGCCTACCTGCAGAAGCAGGATTTCAGCCAGGCCGCAACCTACTTCAAGCGCGCGGCGCAGGGCGATCCCAAGGACTCGCGGGTGCATTATTACTCCGCCCTCATGATGAGCCGCGAAGGCGCATTCAGTGATCGTTCCGATTTAGCGGGAATGATCCAACACCTCGATACTGCGATTGCACTCGATCCTGAATTTGCCGACTCTTACAGTCTGCTGGCGTTTGCCCAGATGTCCGCGGGAGATCCGACCAAGGGACTCGTCACCATGCAAAAGGCGGTGTCGCTGAGTCCCCGAAACGAACGTTACCAGTTCAATCTGGCGCAGATGTATCTCAACAACCGGCAGGCGGACCCGGCAATCGCCATCTTGCAGGAGTTAGCCAAGACTGGCAGCCCGGAAGCGGCGGTAAGGGCCGGAGAAACGCTTCAGCAAGCTCTGCAATTCAAGGCTGCGAGGCGCGAACTGCATGCGGCGGGCCCTGAAGTTGGGCCGGGAAACGATGGGGCGGAGCTGGCTGGCACCTCGATAAAGACGGAAAAAAGTCCAGCCGCTCAAGGCGAAGTGGGTGAAATTACGAATCGAGCGCCGCCCCGCTTTCTTAAAGGCACAATCCTCAGCGTCGATTGTTCCTCGCCGCCCACTGCCACCCTGACGGTAGTTTCCCTGGGAAAGACCTGGAAGATGCAAGTTTCGGACAGCAAACATGTGTTGCTGATCGGAGCGGAGGCGTTTTCGTGCTCATGGAGCAAGCAGAAGGCCGCGCTTAACTATCGGGAAACCGGCGTTGGAATGGGGCGGGTAGTATCGATCGAGGTGCAGTGAGATTCGGTATGGCGAGAGCCCGGGCAGGCCGACACCTTTTCGTTCTGCTCCTGCTCATTGCCCCGTGCAGCCCGGCAAATGCTTCAAGCCTGGAAACCTGGAAAGCCAACCAGGACGCGGCTGCGAAGGCCTCGAAGCTGGCGCATTTTACTGAAGCCGAAAAATTTCTGCTGGCCAATCAAGGACTCGCCGAGAACTTTTCTTCCAACGATGCACGCCTCCCGCGCACGATTTTTGATCTGGCTCAAGTGTATAGGGCGGAGGGAAAGTACTCCGATGCACTGCCTCTGTACGAACGGGCGCTGCAGATCTATATCCAACTCTACGGCTCCGAATCGACGGAACTCGCGGATACGCTCGACGGAGAAGCCGAACTCTACACTAGTTTGAATGACTACGCCCACGCCGAAGAGCTTTTGCTGAAATCATCGACAATACGGCAAAAGCTTCTGCCAAAAGACAGCCCGGACATCGCCCAGAGCAACAACGATTTGGGGGAGGTATACACCGCCACAGGAGCGTTCGACAAAGCCGAGCCGCTTCTCTTGCAGGCTTTGGCCGTTCGTAAGAGAGCGGGCGCGGAGACTCCCGACGTAGCCGAGTCACTGCAGGCGCTGGGCACCTTATATCGGAAGACGGATCGCGTGAAGGAATCTGAGTCGGCATTTCGTGACGCGGTCAGCATCTATGGAAAAACGCTCGGGGGCGAGCATCCCGACTATGCGAATGCGCTCGAGAACCTGGCCCTGACCTGTGAAGGCAAGAAGGACTTTGACACGGCCGAACCCTTGTTGTATCGAGCACTGGAGATCAGAAAGGCGGTCTTCGGCCCGGAACACCGCGATGTCGCAACCAGCCTCGACAACCTGGCGGTCCTGAAAGGATTGGAGCACAAGCCGCAGGAGGCGGCAGCGCTTTACGAACAGGCGATTCCACTATGGGAAAAGATTCTCGGCCCCGACAATCCTGACCTCGCGCCTGACATCAACAATCTAGCCGCCATCTATGAACTAGGCACGGAAAGCCAGAAGGCCGAACCGTTGTTCGTTCGTGCGATTAGATTGGATGAAAAGTCGTTCGGTCCAGAGAGCCCGGAAGTGGGGACAGACCTGAACAATCTCGGCTTGTTGTATCTGCTGAGCAGGAGATATGACGACTCGCAGAAGGTTTATCAACGAGCTTTGGCAATCCGGATAAAGGCGTTCGGTGAATCGGACCCAGCGGTAGCAGAAACGATGAGCGGTTATGCTTCGGCATTGCACGGTTTGCACCGGGGTACAGAAGCGCGACAAATGGAGGATCGAGTCCACGCCACAAGTACAAACCAGGACGGAAAAACTCCACAGTGAATCTAGCAGCCGGCAACGATTGCATATCTCTGATCAACGGCTCGATACGAATCGACAGAAGTCTGACCAGTCGGTTCCGTAGAGATCAGAGTCTTTCGCTTGGCGTAATGGTAGAACTCTTGCGCTCAGGCACCACGATGTAACCCATCTCTTTGGAGCCATACATATGATTCCGCCGGGTCGCCCAGTACCACCAATGGGCGGCAATGTAGGCGCACAGCACGGCATCGATCTGGTCTTCAACGGGTTTCAGTTGGCCTGTGTTGGGTACGCCAGGCAGGCGCAACGACAGTGCGGGATGCAGCAGCGGGAGACGCGAGAGCATCAGCCTGCGCAAGCGGCGCAGTTCTTTTGCCCGAGAGCCCGCGGGCCGCGCTTGTACTTGACACTACGAGGCAGGTCGAAGAGATTCACGGTCGCTGCGTGGGGATGCACTTCGATTTGAAATCGGCCTCTTTCCCGGACGCTCATTTTCGCGCCGTGGGCAAAGCCCAGGTCCCCGAGCCTCCGACTGAACGACAAGACGTTTTGAGCAAAAGGGCGGCCGAGGTTGGCGGCATGGCACCCGGCGTGAAAGCGACGAAAGTGGCGGTTCATCTCTCGTTCAGCGTTGCGGATTCCGGTTGGGTTGCAGATGACCAGAGGAGCGTCCACTGCGACCACAGCGCTGCCATGTCCGGCCTCGGCCTCGATCCAACCCAGAATCTCGTCAGAATTTTCCAGGCGAGTCACGCTTCGCAGATACAGACCGTTGCTTCTGATTCCGATCTAAGCCAGGCCGCTCGGTTTTCCATACCAGCCCAGATCGACTCCCAGAAAGACGACATCGCCGACCGGGCTCATGTTCGCGGGATCAGTTCGACCGGGTCGCCAACCGCGACGCGGCCCGAAGTTATGACATAACTGTTGAGTCCGAGTACGCCGCCGAACTCCCTTTGCACACGACGCAACACGTTCAGGTCCTGATCGCCAGAGTCAGGGTCGAAGGTCGTCATGATGCAGCGGGCCCGGAGATCGTCCATGCCGATGACGACTTCACCGATGCGTAGCCGCGACTCTTCCCACTGTCGCTCGGAGAGTCCCTCTACCCCTCGGATGACCAGGTTGGGGCGAAAGCGCCGCCGGTCGTAGCCTACAACGGCAAACGCGCCGTCCGTCATGACCAACAGGGGGAGGACGTCGAAACGGTCTTCCGCGTCGCTACGGACGAGGCGGGTTCCCGCACCGGCCGCCTTCTCAACCTCGAGCGCGACCTCCTTTGCATCCCAAGGGTGCCCGTCCACCAGCACATCGCCACTCGCGGTCAGCACGGCCTTATGCCGCAGCAGGTCGGGCCGGGTTCTCGCCGAGAAGATTCGCCCGCTGGCGTTTCGTACCTGGATGATCCTGTCGCCGGCAATACCGTGCTCGGTCATGTCGGCAACCTCCAGTTGTTCGCCTGCCATGGACTTCACTGGATAGCGCCAGAGTTCTTTGATCAACATGAGTTGTAATTCCCGTGCGATCGGCAGCCGTCCTCAAAACGACGCTGCAGGGGCGTTAACTGGGGCGGCGGGACAGGGTTCTAGCCGCGGGCTCATCCACCAGCCAAATCAATTTGCCGTTGACCGGGTGCACTTTTTGGGATGGCAGGTCGGCGCTGTTGTTCTCCAGCACTTCCTGGAGAGTCGCGGCTTTGTCTGCTCCGCTCATCAGAAATATCACACACGCCGCGGCATTCAGAACTGGAAAAGTGAAGGTGATGCGGTGAGTGTTGAATTTGGGCACCCAGTTGGCGACCACCAAACGCTTGGTTTCGTTCAGTGCCGAAGTGCCAGGGAAAAGGGAAGCGGTGTGTCCGTCGGGGCCGACGCCCAGGAAGATCAGATCGAAGCGGGGAAACTCGCCGGGAGACAAGTGAAAAAAATCCTTGAGGGTCTGCTCATATTGCAGCCCCGCCGTCGCCGCATCCCTTTCCTCGGCGTGAATGCGAAAAACATTTCCCGCTGGTACGGGAACTTTGGACAAGAGAGCCTCATTGGCCATGCGGTAATTGCTCTCCGGCTGGTTGGGAGGAACGTGCCGCTCGTCGCCCCAGAAAATAAAAATCTTGTCCCACGGGATGTTGGGCTTTGTGGCCAGCAGGGAATACAGCGTCCTGGGCGTCGAACCACCGGAGAGAGCCACGGTGAATCTTCCGCTGGCCCGCACCGCCGCGGAGACCTGGGCCGCGAACTCGGACGCAGCGGCTTCGAACAAATCTGTGGCAGTCTTCAGAATTCGAATTTCAGGTTGAGCCGGCATGTTTGACTCTCTTACAGCGCCGCTGTTTTGACCAACGCGCAACGAGCGGCGCCCAGCAAAGCGATCCGGTCGTTGGTGATCACCCTGACCGGCATCGACTCGAGCAGAGCCTGCATCCTGCCTTTGCCCGTGAAGGCCTGCATGAACAACGGCCCGGAGAGCTTGGAAAGCATTTTGGGAGCGATCCCGCCACCCAGATATATCCCGCCGGTGGCCATAATCTTGAGCGCCAGATTACCAGCTTCGGCCCCGTAGATGGAGACAAACAAGTCCAGGGCCTGTTCGCATAGCCCGCATTTGCCCTCGATACCGGCTCGGGAAATCGCCGCTGCCGGGTCGGACTGGGACATTTCGTCGGTGAGCCACGGCGGAGGCGTACCGCGCCCGGTGTCGCGGAGAAAGCTGAAAACATTGACCAGGCCCGGACCAGAAACGATCCGCTCGTAGCTGACGTGACCGAAGCGGGTATGAAGATAATTGAAGAGCTCCACTTCCAGTTGGGTGCGCGGCGCGAAATCCGCGTGTCCGCCCTCGCAGGCGAAAACGTGGTACTTCGTGCCGTCCCAATACATTCCGGCCTGCCCGAGCCCGGTTCCGGCGGCGATCACGGCTTGATTGCCTACCGGCTGTCCCTTGACCTGATTGAGCGCGACCACGTCTTTGGCGTCGAGAGCGGGAATGCCCCAGGCATTGGCTTCGAGATCATTAATCAAGAAAGCCTTCTTGATCTTGAGTTCGTCGGCCAGGCGCTTGGATTCAATGATCCAGGGAAGATTCGACGCTTCTACCCGCCCGTTCCGCACCGGGCCCGCAATGCCAAAGCAGGCTGTGTCGGGATGCAGCTTGGACGTATCCACGAACTTGGCCACGATTTCGTCCAGGCCGGAGTAATCGCGGCTGGGAAAAATGGAAGCGGAAACCAGGCTGAAGCGGCCGTCGACGGCATCGAAAAATGCCAACCGAGCGTGGGTACCTCCAATGTCGCCTGCCAAAATCATTTCTCGAAATCCCTCCAGTGACGGCCATCGCGTTCCAGCAGATCTTCTGCCTCTTTGGGGCCCCAGGTGCCGGCGGCGTAGTTGGGAAAATTGCGTGCGGGCAATGCTCTCCACACATCAAGCACAGGGCTGACGACGCACCACCCGGCTTCAACCATGTCCGCGCGCTGGAACAGGGTGGCGTCGCCGATCATGCAATCGTGCAGCAGTCGCTCGTAACCGGTACTGGCAACGGCTTTGAAGTAATCGTTGTATTCGAAGCTCATGTTGACTGCGCCCAACCGCATGGCGGGTCCAGGTTCTTTGGCGGCGAAGCGGAGAGAAATACCTTCCTGCGGCTGGATATTCAGCACCAGTTGGTTAGGCATCAGATTTTCTACCGGCGTGTCACGGAACAACACAAAGGGAGCGCGGCGAAACTGGATGACAATGCTTGTGCTTCGGCTGGGTAGATGTTTACCGGTGCGCAAGTAAAAGGGAACGTCGGCCCAACGCCAGTTATCGATCAGGAGCTTCATGGCGACGAAGGTTTCAGTCTTGGAATCCGGGGGCACACCAGTTTCACTGCGATAGGCGGGCATACGTTCGCCGTCCACGATGCCCTCGCCGTACTGACCGCGCACGGTCCGAGTCAGCACGTCTTCAGAACTCATGGGCTGGATGGCATGCAGAATTTTGGCTTGCTCGTCACGGACGGAATCGGCGCGGAAGGATACCGGCGGCTCCATTGCGGTGAGGCTGATGAGTTGCATGATGTGGTTGGGCACCATGTCTCGCAGGGCCCCGGCTTTGTCGTAGTAACCGCCGCGCTTTTCTACTCCGACTGTTTCCGCCACAGATATCTGGACGTGATCGATGTAGCGCCGGTTCCAGACGGGCTCGAAGATTCCGTTGGCGAAGCGCAGCGCCAAAATGTTCTGGACCGTTTCTTTGCCCAGATAGTGGTCGATACGGTAAATCTGTTTCTCACTCGCTACCCGCAACAACTGCTGGTTTAGCAACCTCGCGGACTCGAGATCGTGTCCAAAAGGTTTTTCGATGACCACCCGCCGCCAATGCTCTTTGTCTTCCTGCATCAATCCGACTTCCGCCAGATGCTCAACGCCGGGCCCAAAAAAGTCAGCGGCGGTGGCCAGGTAGTACATGTGATTGCCGTGAGTTGAATGCTCCTGATCGACCTTGTCGAGCAAATCCTTCAGTTGTACGTAAAGGTTCTTGTCGCCCATGTCTCCGCTCTGATAATGCAGGCAGCGAACGAACCATTCCCAGATATCGGGATCCACCTTGTCGGTGGCAAATTGTTGGATGTCTTCCGAGACTTTCTTGCGGAAATCCGCATCCGACATGGGCGTGCGTGCGACGCCAATCACGGCGAACTCGCGCGACAACAAGTCGTTTTTCGCCAGGTTGTAGAGCGCCGGAATCAGCTTGCGGCGGGTCAGATCGCCGCTCGCGCCAAAAATCACCATAGTGCAGGGATCGGCTACCTTGCCAATCCGTGGCTGCTGTATTGCGGGCATTGCTTCAGTCTGCGCCATATCTAGGTCTTGACCGTTCCGGCCCGGAGTGCCCGCGATGTGGTGGACGCATCACGAAACACGCTCGATAGCCAATATTAAATCGTTTCTGTAACTACGGCTACTGCTT
>Ga0210384_10008642_pt1 | contig 10588 bp, 8 predicted proteins | sample IncBWH2MmetaG_FD_160574 | JGI IMG/M metagenome (GOLD analysis project Ga0210384, IMG submission 160574) | Forest soil microbial communities from Barre Woods Harvard Forest LTER site, Petersham, Massachusetts, United States - Inc-BW-H-2-M | ecosystem: Environmental > Terrestrial > Soil >...
GGGTATACGCCACCATGCATATCTTCTTGCGTGTATTCCGTGAAGGAAGCGGGACTCGGTCACAGTAATACTGGGCAACCCCTCGTGGCAGAGCAGACCAGTAGGACCCTTTATATTTTTCACCCACGTAGCGCAGAAGTTCGTCATAGTACGAGACCGGGAATTCATCCCGATTCGGTTGGCCGTCAAAACACATGTAATCCGGGTGGGTGTTCAGCAACGCCATGCCGCCGTGCTCGACAATCCAATCAAGCTTGCGTTTCCAAATCTCTATGTTCTCTTCGCGAAGAATTCTAAAAAGAGTGAAATCCTGGACGAGTGTGTACGGAAGCTCGACATAGCCTCTTCCGTTCGGACCCGGCACCCAAAATGGAAAGATGGTGCCGACGCCGTCCGGTTCAGGTTCAAAGGGATCCGTATCGAATGTGGAAGCGTCATATTCCGCGTCCAATGCATGCAGCCAGTCCAACCTGTGCTGCATCAAGGGTGAACGAAAACCGGCGGAATTCCACTCTCGCAGATATTTCTTGATCTGAAAGGCCTTCGAAGCGAACACCTCTGTGGAGCTGTAAAGCTTGCCGTCATGCTCCAAACCGTGCACGCCGACTTCGAATCCGGCACGATCGAGTGTCTCTCGCAAAGCGTCGGGAACGCGGTATTCGCCCTCCGGTACAAAGTTAAAGCACGAACGAAATCCGTGTTTCAGTTCGAGCTTCATTAACTGCTCAACCCGTGACACCCCTTTGCTGCCTTCGACATCATGCGTAAGGACCAGCGCAAAGCGTTTGCCGTCTGGCCAGCCCGGCCATCCGTAAGGAGTGCGACCCGCCTTAGAGTCGATCGGCCACACGTCCGCAAAGACCCGACGCCGGCGATGAGCTCGCCATTGCCGCAACGCCAACCGCAAGCGCCAAGGCATGATCGGCTTAAGGAGGTAATACGCTTTATTTAGAAGCATTGCGAGATCCGTTGATTTATCAAAAACTGTCGGTCTAGGATTGAGGGAAGGTCGTTCACCGGAATTCTAGGTTAGTGATCACTCATCCGATATGTCTGTACAGGAGTTTGCCAACCGTTCTAAGCGCCAGATCTGGAACAGTCGGAACCAGGTGCCGAGCCAATTTCTCTTTCCAGACGCTTGGCAGTCCTGCGCCGCTATGCGGGTAAGTCCAGTAACTTATGAGCGTTCCAGTTGCGCCCCAGTGCTCCTTAAAAGCAATGAGCCCTAAGTTGTCGACGTCCGAGCGGCCCATTTCAAGCTCCTCACATCCGTTGTCCGTGGCTTCTTGTATGGTGTTCCAGAACAACAGTGCTGTTCCGCCGAGGTTGTTGAATGCCACATTGCTGCAGCCATATTTGTAAATCATGGCTTTTTTGTGCGAAAGCGTGAGAATGCTGGCAACCGCTACGCCGTCCTTGGACGCCACGCGAATCTTAAGATCTTTTCCAAACCCAGCGATCAAACCCCGGAACCAGTCCAGTGGCTGCGGGGGTAGATATTGCCGCCGACGGGTCATCACCAGAAGCCGATAGAATTTCTGCAGCAAATCCGCCGACGTTCCCTCCTCGTACTGCAGCTTTTCCCGTTCAGCACGACGAATCTTCCTTTGAACGCAGTCTTTGTGAAAACCACGAAACAGAACCTGTTTGCTCTTACGCAAATCCAAGCGATGCAATTCATAGGTACAGCTCTGGCCGAGTCCGGTTCGACCGCTCGGCCGAATCGACACCGGCCTGATCTCAATATACTTCCACTCTCCATGGTCAACTCTATGCTTCAACCTTGAGAGCAGGCGGTCAAGGTCATCGGCATTATTCACCAAAGGTTCGCAATGATCCGAAAAAGGTACCGATACCAAGCGATGCCCTGTCAACCAACTCTTGACACGACAGAAAACGAGACCGTTTGTCAATGTTTCGTTCGGAGCGCAGGTAGAGATGACGACCGGATCGTAGCCATAAGTGGTACGCAAAGCTTCCAGCCAACTTGGACAATGAAATACGGAACCGTGAGCGTGCCCCTGAACCAATTCATTCCATCGCGGGTCCCGGAGTGGATCGAGCTCGTACACACCTGCGAACTGGTCTTCACACATCTGCGACGAGGCAGACCGCAGTACGGCGCTTTTGGCCGCGCTCGTCGCGATGCCTGGGCTAACCATGCTGCGGGCTCCCTTCAGTATATTCCCGTGCTCTCACAATTGAAGGTGAGACGCCTTCCCTTTTTGCGACTATGACGTCGCGGTAGACTTGAAGCAGCCTTACTCCGGCAGCAGCCCAAGTGATCTGGTGCACCGAGGTTAAAGAGGCAGTTCGCAGCCGGCCCAGAAGCGCTCGATCCTCGTGCAACAGGGTGATTTGGCGGCTGAGAGTTTCCACATCGCCCACTCGATGGACAAGTGCATTATCCATGTGCTTGCAGATGGCGCCAGTAGCCTCCGACACGAGTAAGACGCACCCGCTCCCGCGTGCTTCCGAGGTCACCAGAGCGCTCCCTTCCTCAATGCTGGGCAGAACAAAGACATCGCTCTTCCGCATAAGTTCAGGAATGTCGTTCCGAAACCCGAGTACCTGAACGCTAGGATGGGACAACATCCCAGAAAGTTTTCCGGCATAGGCAGGCAGAAAGTTTCCTGCAATCATAAAGGTTCCGTCGTGATGCGCAGGTGATTTCAACCAGGCCTCGAGAGCAAAGTGAACCCCCTTCCTGACCGCACAATCGCCCGCAAACAGCATGGTCAGTCCGCGTTTTACTTGTACCGCCGGGTCGACGCCAGGGCAGTAGGCTTTGTCGTCATATCCATATTGATGCCTCATCAACTTGTCGCTTGGAAATCCTTGGTCGAGAAATGTCTGGAGGACGAAGTCGGACGGACACAGCAGGTAATCGGCGAGCTGATATTCCTCTTCCTCTCTACGAAGAACATCGACCTTATTGGCATACTCATTGTCAGGCGGCAGGAGTACACCCAATCGCTTCGATTCTCGCTGAACCGTTTCATATGCGTATCGGGTATGAGTGTTCGGCCTTTCCAACACGGTGGGAATTCCCAAGCGGGCGGCCGTCTTGAGCGTCTGCAGGGCGGCGTCTGGCCAGGTATGAATGATGTCGATCTGGCCCACCAGTTTCTCTATCCGACGGGAAACAATATAGTCGTGCAGCGCCAGAGCACGCATGATTCCGACCAGCTTGTAAGAGATTCGGAGCTTCCCCCGTGACAGCGTGGGACGAACTGTCACAGTGGCGGCAACTGGCTTATGAAGAACTCCGGGAAACAGCAGTACATCCGCTCCTGCTGCGGCGACTCCGTTCACCTGTTGCCACGCTGTATGGCAGATCCTACCCGCCCCGATCTTGAGTGGGTAGCTATAAAGAACCCGAATAGGCTGGTTCGGATGACGCCCGATCCCAGTGCGGGTTTCGCTAACCCGAAACGCCGTTGAGTCGTGCGTTCTATCCTGCGTATTAGTGTAGGTCATGTTTTAGGAATGGAACCGCCAGCAGACAAGATTACAGGCGTGCCACCGCACCTGAGGGAATCAGTACCGGAGAGTCGTCAGTGCCTTCTCCCTTCCCCAAAAATGCTCGATGCCACAATTCAAGTGATACGAGGGAGAGTATCTCCTTTGGGAAACACTCTGACTCAGAATGCTCCTTGATCAGGTTCTCGATGCAACTTCTGTTGAAATAGCCACGGGCTAGTGTTTCTCGGTCGAGGAGAACATCGTGGACCATGTCTTTCAGTTCTGTCCTGAGCCACGCCCCATACGGCACCGGGAATCCTACCTTCTTGCGATCCAGGATTTCCTGGGGAACCCGCTTTCGCAGGGCTGTCTTGGCAATGTATTTCGTCTTGAAACCCCGAACCTTGAATCTTTCCGGCAGGGAAGCTGCAAACTCCAACACCTTATGATCAAGGAGTGGAACGCGGAGTTCGACGGAGTTGGCCATCGTCATCTTGTCCGCTTTCAGCAACAGGTCATCGGGAAGCGATGTCTTGGTGTCTACGTACAGCATTTTATTGACAAGACCTGTTGCGGTTCCGTCGGTGAGGTACTTCTTCACTGCGCAGATGGAATACTCTTTGCTTACTAGGTGAGCGAAATCGCTCGAATACAAATCGCTCGAATGGCTGTTAAAGAATGTGTTTGGATTCGAGATTCGACTGTAATAATAGGATTCGAGCGGAAGCTTCATCAGTGGCGAGTACCTCTTTAGCTGCGCAGATCCTAAAACACCATTGAGCAAGGACAAAACTGAGGACAACGCACCGTTGAACGGCCCGGCGGCAGACTTCAGGCGCTCCAACCAGAGCAGGTTCCGGTAGTTGGGATACCCGGCAAATGCCTCGTCCCCGCCCTCTCCCGAAATCAGCACCTTCACAAACTTGCTCGCAAGCTGAGAGACGTAATAGAGCGCGACTGCCGTTGGCTCGCACACTGGCTCCTCCATATGCCAAGCGTACTTAGGTAGAAAATCCGAGAAGTCGCGGGCGCTGATGGTCATCTCATGATGCTCAGATCCATAGCGGCGCGCAGCGAGGGTGGCGTAGGGTCTTTCATCGACAATACCTGGCGCTGAAAATCCAAGAGTAAAGCTACTGAGCGGACGATCGGTCTTTCCTACCGCAAAGCCGAGCATCGCTGTAGAGTCCACTCCTCCGCTGAGAAGAAATCCGACTGGCACATCGCTGATCATGTGCATCCGCACGGACTCCTCTAACAAATCCAGCAACTTCAGTTCGGCCTCCTGGATGCTTTGCTCAGTCGGAGCAAAGTGTAGATCCCAATACTGCTTGATCTGAACCTTGCCATCCCTGACCAGCATGTAAGATCCGGGCGCCAATTTATGAATATTTCGAAATAGTGTTTCCTCGCCGGGCACGTAGTAGAAGGTCAGGAACCTGTCCACCATTTGCGGGAGAACTTCGGGTTCCACTTCTGGGTCCGCCAGAATGGCCTTGATTTCTGAGCCGAATACCAGAGACTTATCCGTCAACCAGTAGTAAAGAGGCTTGATTCCAACCCGGTCCCTGGCCATAAACAGCGCCTGCTGACGCTCATCCCAGATGGCAAACGCAAACATTCCCCGGAGTTTTTCGACGCAGGACTCGCCGAACTCCTCATAGAGATGGACGATTACCTCCGTGTCGGTCTGTGTCTTGAACGTATGCCCTTTCGTCTGCAAATGTCGCCGGAGTTCCTGGTAGTTGTAGATCTCTCCGTTGAACACGATCCAAACCGTGCCATCCTCATTCGAAATGGGTTGGTGCCCCGTATTCAGGTCGATGATCGACAATCGACGGAAGCCGAAGCCCACCGGACCCGAGACGTAGTAACCCTCGTCGTCCGGCCCTCGATGGTGGATCGTATCCGCCATCGCCTTCAAAAGCGAGGTGGGTACGCTTGCCGCACGATTAAAGTTCAGTTTTCCGCAAATGCCGCACACAGTGACCTCACTTCCAGCAATCGTTTCTTATCGGTCCTGGAGCGCCATCCGCTGCTGCCCTAGCGCCCATCTCAGGATCACTATCCACTTTTTCGTTGCGAACCGGAGAGCCTCTCTATCCCAAACAATGTTTCCCAACGGATACGCAAGAGCAAGAACAGTCAGACGCCCCACGGCGGCGCAACCCATTGCCACGCGGTACATCGACCCGTACAACCGTCCCCGCGTCTTTTGAAATAGCCTCCGCATTGCCCTGTATTTCATAGTCGTCGCCCAATAGCTGACGTCCTGCCGTGAACTGCTCTTTCCCCCGTGATGGATCATGGCTGCTTCACCAACATAGTAGTTGGTGAATCCAGCGCTTTTGACTTTGTAATTCAGGTCGATATCTTCGGCATACATGAAGTATTCTTCGCTGAACATCCCGACTTGCTCAAAGACTTCGCGTCTAAGCAACATGCAGGCACCGGAAATAACCTCGACCTGGATCAGCTTGACATCAGTCGAGAAGAGCGGGGCAATTTCCCACAGCGGACAGTGCGGCCAACGCAACTGCAAATACTCCAGATCCAGCACTTGGTTCAGAATGGTGGGGAACTTCTGAATCGCCGTAAGCTGCACCGAAAGATCTGTATTCAATAGCCTGCATCCCACGATGCCCGCATCCGGCAATGATTTGGTGCGCGCGAGCATGACGTTGATCGCTGGACTAATCAGCTCGGTATCAGGATTCAGCAGAAGCACGTACGCGCCAGTTGACTGCCGGAAACCGACATTGTTCGCGCCTGCAAATCCAAGGTTCGTGGCACTCTTGATAATCGTAACTTCGGGAAACTGCTCTTTGAGGGTATCGACACCCTCCTGAGACGATGCATTGTCCACCACGATTATTTCGAACGAAATGTCCCGCGTGTGTTCATACACGCTTGCGATGCACTCACGCAAGTAGTCCACGGAGTTCCAGTTCACACAGATGATCGAGAGTTCCATTGAAAGCTTTAAATCTCCGCCCCGCCGTGTCGCAACGACCACTCGCCGTCCAGGCGCGAGAAAAATGCGGTACCACTCTGGAAAAGATTTAACAGTTGCGGCCTATTCGATTGGACCAATGTCCAACTCCCGTGGCGAAAGAAAAAACATGACTTGGCCGTCAGTTCCTGCATGAATTGAGGTTCCATCCTGCCGTGGATGCCCACCAACCCATGCTTCCAGGCATCGTAAAACAGGTGATCGAGGACGATCCCAATCGACGGGCTTTCAGCGCCAATTTGGAACACCTCGCCGACGGCCCCGGGCGAAACCGAATAGATGTACCAACCGATAATCTTCCTGTCCTTGTCGCGTACCAGGGCCTTTCGGAGATCTCCAAAAACTTTCCTCTTGGCGACAAAATCGAGCACCCAGTTCAGGGAATCTCGATCATATTCGGGAACAATCCAATGTTTAGCAGGTATTGTTGTCAAACACTCAAGCAGTGTTTCAGTGTCGAGATCTTCGTCGCTGGTTGCCGGCTGTAATTGCCGAAGAGGACTCAGCCGCGCGCCTGTAGCCACCATATCGACGAAACCACAAAATGGTTTTGCGATGGATCGGATCATCGCCACCGCGCGACTCTTCTTGTTAAGACGTGACAGCCCATTAAAGACATATTGAGATGGCCGAAGAGGACGCGCCCACTGAAGGCTGTATATCGGCACTACGTTAAATCCCAAACTTCGCAACAGAGGCCGGCTCATCTCATTTGCCGAGTCCGTGATTGAGATATCCTGCGAGCCTTTCATAAATGTGCGCACCAGTTGCATGGCAGTGACGGAGGCACGGCTTTCCGGATCGACCACCAGATTGCTGCCAAACGCCAATCGGATCGTTTCCCCCTGAATCGACATTCGCCGAGGCACAGCACCAAAAAAGCCTAGGAGTTTTCCTTGCGTGTTCTCGAATACGCGAGAAACTATGCCGTCATCCATCCATGGATTATGAAGGAAGAGATCCTGAAGGTGAGCTCGCAGGCTGGGGGGCGCTGGTCCTTTGCGTTCGTGCAAGACCTTCCAGATTAGCTCCGCTACAGACGAAATGTCATTTTCAGCAAATGGCCTCAAACCTCCCATGTCTCGTTTTACCTTTTCTCCTGCTGATTTCGCGCTGCGATTCCGAAAGCACGGACGACTATAGCCTTAAACTGTACCGCCGCCATCAATTACGAGAGTCTGTCCAGTGATGAAGCTCGCTTGATCCGACAGAAAGAAAAGGATGCTTCCAACCACATCTTCCGGGACTCCCAAGCGCCCCAGTGGCGTACGGCGGAGAATCTGTTCCTTCTGCTCGTCATTCAAGTTGTGACTCATCTCTGTATCGTAGTACCCAGGAGCAATTGAGTTCACTCGAATGTTCCGCTCGCCTAATTCTCGCGCCAGGGCTCGCGTGAAGGCATCGATTCCTCCTTTTGTGAAAGCATACGCCGCCAGTCCCCTGAAACCTCTGAACGAACTGATCGACGAGATGTTCAAAATGACTCCACCCGTCGGCGCACGCAACATTCTTCGCACGACCAACCTGGTGAACTGAAGCGTGCCGTCAACATTTACCGACACCAGCTTCCGGATCTTGTCCTCCGGCATGGTCGCCAAAACACCATCGGCTGCTATGGCCGCGCAGTTAATGAGGCCGTAGGGCAGGCCAAACAGGGCCTCTGCCGACTTGAGGAACGTCGAGAGTGAAGTCTTCTCGCAAAGGTCGGCTGGCGCAAAAAAAAACCTGTCGTTTCCCACAAGCTGCTGCGTAAACTCTGACGAGTTGCGACTGAACGTGCTGACGCGGTAGCCAGCGCCCAACAGGCTAGTAACAATCGCTCTTCCGAGTCCGCGGCTGCCTCCACTGATGATGATATGTCGACCGGGCGTCGATGGTGCGCTGTTCATGACGTCCTTGTCCTGAGAGTCTTGCCTGCGGAGGAAAGGTCAATTCGTTCTACCAGCTTGATGATGCGCGGTTGCTGCTGGCTGTTTAGCTGAGCTCGACAAGTCCGAACCACGATTTCTTTTAGAGCTTCTCGATCCTGATCCGGATTCGCGACGATCTCGCATGCGACCAATTCCCCGGCGATAGATGAAGTCTTCCCAAACACACGGACATCCGATACACCAGGAATAATTCGGATCACGCGTTCCACCTCTATGGGAAACACTTTGCTGCCGGCTACGTTGATCATGTCTGACTTACGGCCGACGAAATACACTCGGCTGTCCTTGATTTCCACCACGTCGCCTGTGGGGAACCAATCCGAAGCGGATGGTTGCTGTGGAGATAAAGGGTCGTACATCCGCATCGAATTCGGAGAGCGAACCAGTAGTTCTCCCCCATGAACCTTCAGTTCGGCTGCACCGGGCTGTACAGTGTGGAGGTAGCTCGCGGGGAAACCTGCCTTGCCGTCGCTGACCGAAAAGCAGCGCCCGAGCTCGGTCGTCGCATAAATATGGACGAGCCGCGCCTGTGGAAAATGCTGCCGGAGTTTGTCCAATATGGGTTGATCAATCGCCTCACCGCCCAGGGTAATTTGGACGAGGGGAACCCGTTTCAGCAGTTCCGCGTCAGAAAACATCAACAAACGCCGCCAATAAGAAGGTGTCGCCGATACGAATTGAACACCTGCGTCACACATGAATTGAACTGTGGACTGAGGGTCCATATGTGGGTCTGGAACGACCAACGTACCTCGATCCGCGAAGCATTGCAGCATGACCTGCAAACCGGCGTAGAGATTGGGTCGATAGGTCAGTAGCCATTTCGGTGCACGAATTCCTGCCCCTTTTTTTACCGGACGGGCAATACTCTCCCAAGAGTGCCGCGCTGCTTTGGGTTCTCCCGTGCTTCCCGATGTGAGAATTGTTACGGAGCTGCTTCCGCTCCATTTCTCCTCGTTGGATAGTTCGTGGACTTCAAAGTCCGGTAACTGTCCAGAGTTTCCAGCTGTAAGAAAAGCACCTAGCTTCAGCTTCTCCGAAAGCCTGAGGGCCTCCTCGGAAGGAAGATTCGCGTCCAAGAGAAAGACATCGCAAGCGAGTCTGTCGAGAGCCGCAAGCGCAGCATAACTGTCGGCCGCCGGTCGGAACGATAGGCCCACGCGACGCCTTCTCAACTTTTCCTGTGTGCTAAAGACAGTTTGAGCTTGTTCACGCAGTGCAGCCCAGTTGGTCGTCCGGTCACTGGTGACGACCGCTGGCTGGGCATCGGGCAAAAACTCTTCGAAAAGAAGACGATTCAACATGAGTGCGCTTTTTGCGTCTTAGTCGTAGAGAATGGCAAGGTCGGAAAGGGTTTTGATCTGGTATTCGGCACCCGTCGCAAAAGGATCTTTTCCTGTAATTTCCTCCATGCGGATTACGGCCTGTGCAAAATCCAGCGATTCAAGGCCCAGTTGATCCAAGACTGTCTCCGAACTCAACGCAGGCGCGGCAACTCCCTTTGCCTTGAAAATCTCCAAAAGAACTTCCGTGATCCGGCTCTGATTATCGGTGGCAATCATGCGATTCTCTTCTCTCCCGTCTTAAGTTGAACTGGTTTCACCGCCCGCCCTCGAAGGACCGACGCGATGCGGCGCTTCAACGAATAGGCGTAAGGAAGCCAGCGAAACGCTCCAGCCAATTTCAGCCGGAATTCAATTGGCCAATCTGTCGGGGCCGTGCCAACACGCCCGGTTACGAACTCTCCAGGTTGTGAAAAAGCAAAGACCGGCAACGCCGTGAAAACGCGCTCATAGCCGGCTTCACGACAACCCTCCACAACCGTGTCATTGAAGCCTCCGTACGGAAAGCTCAGGAGGTTTACTTCCCGATTCAAGATCTGCTTGAGCTTCATGCGCGATCCCGCCAGCTCCTGCTGCAGCCGGTTCTTGTCAATGGAAGGAAGCAGGGGGTGCGTCATTGTGTGTGATCCAATCGTCACCAGTTCAGGCGAAAGTTCCCGTAACTGTTCTACCGACATGACCTTTTCCTGCCTAGTATCGTCTCCCCCCAAATGTTCCCAACCGCGGTTGCCGCCGAGTGATTCTGTGACCACGAACAACGTGGAGGGAATACCCCGCTTCTTGAGTTCAGGCAAAGCGTTGTCGACAATATTCTGGAATCCGTCATCAAACGTGAC
>Ga0210384_10008643_pt1 | contig 10588 bp, 6 predicted proteins | sample IncBWH2MmetaG_FD_160574 | JGI IMG/M metagenome (GOLD analysis project Ga0210384, IMG submission 160574) | Forest soil microbial communities from Barre Woods Harvard Forest LTER site, Petersham, Massachusetts, United States - Inc-BW-H-2-M | ecosystem: Environmental > Terrestrial > Soil >...
GGCGCAGGCCATCGGATGCCCAGAGTTTCGGGGACATCTCACCGGCGGGGGGTCGTCGGCCAACCTGATGGCTCTGGCGATGGCGCGCGAGGCCAAGGCGCCGGCCAACGAGAAGGGAACCACTTCGCATGGCGTGGTCTATGCCTCCGAGCAGATTCACATGTCGATCCCGAAGAGCGTTGCTCTGCTGGGAATCGGCCGCGACAATCTCCGACTGATTCCAACGGACAGGAATTTTCGAATGATCCCAGCCGAACTGGAGACTCAGATCGGCCGCGACAAATCCTCAGGTAAGACTCCGGTTGCCGTCGTGGCTTCGGCCGGTACGGTGAGCACGGGCGCAATCGATCCGCTGCGCCAGATTGCCGAGATCGCAAAGCGGCACGGCATGTGGTTTCACATCGATGGGGCCTACGGCGCTCTGGCTGCGATGGCAGCGCGGGAAAAGTTCGATGGCATGGAATTGGCCGACTCGATTTCGCTCGACCCGCATAAATGGCTCTACCAGCCGCTCGATTGTGGATGCCTGCTCTACCGCTCGCCTGAGGCCGCCCGCAACGCGTTCTCGCACACCGGCGACTACGCGCGGACGCTCAGCGCCGATCCGCTCGAGGCGTTCGCGTTTTTTGATGAGTCGATTGAGCTGTCGCGGCGATTCCGTGCGCTGAAATTGTGGCTGTCGCTGCGATATCACGGCTTCGCCGCTTTTCGTGAGTCGATTGCCCGGGACCTGGCGCATGCCCGGCGGCTGGAAGAAGCGATTCGGAGAGAGCCTAATCTCGAGGTTCTGGCGCCGGTGGAACTGAGCGCGGTTTGCTTTCGGCACAAGGGCGAAGGAGACCGGGTGAAATATGATTTGGACTGCTTCAATTTGGCCCTTCTGAAGCGGGTCATTGAGCGTGGAAAAGTCTATCTTTCGTACGCCACTCTGCGCGATAAATTCTGCCTGCGGGCCTGTGTGGTCAACCATCGCACGAAGGACGCCGACATCGACATCGTCGTTCCCGAAGTCCTGGCTGCGGCGAAAGAGATTCAGTCCATCCCTACTGCAGGCTGACCGTTTCTTTTAGCGGCAAGTCCTGGGATGATCCGCCCACGAGAAAAGTGTATTCGCCGGGAACTAGCTGCCAGTGGTTCTGTTCGACGTTGAAAATCGCAAGATATTTCGGATCGATTTCCACGGTGACTTCCTTGCTTTCGCCGGCGTCGAGTTTGGTCTTGCTCCATCCCACCAGCCGTTTCGGTGGTTCCAACGCACTAGCGGGCAGGGAAGCGTAGACCTCCGCAATTTCAGCGCCGGCGCGATTGCCGGAGTTGGTAATGGTGAAAGTCACGCGCGGGTTTGGTCCGGCTGTGGTCACTTTCAGATTTGAGTAGGAGTACGTGGTGTAAGAAAGTCCGTAGCCGAAGGGGAAGAGCGCCGGCTTTTTCTCTGCGTCGTACCACTTGTAACCGACTTTTACACCTTCGTCGTAGGTGACTTGAAAGACTGGCAACCCGCGCGCAATCCTCATCCACTCCGGTTCCGAAGACCTGTGCGCTTGTTCTTTCGGCGGCTTCACGATCGTGCGATGCGGCAGATCCGCTTCGCTTCTAGGAAACGTGAGCGGCAACTTCGCGCTGGGATTCACATCGCCAAACAAGATGTTCGCAACCGCGTTCGCTCCCCGGCTGCCTGCATACCAGGCTTCGACGATCGCACTAACCTGATCGGCCCACGGCATAGTCACAGCGCTGCCCGTTTCGAGCACGACGATAGTGTGCGGATTGGCCGCCGCCACTTGCGCGATCAGATCATCCTGTCGCTCGGGGAGGGAAAGACTGGGTAGATCCATGTCCTCACTCTCCCACTGGTAAGCGAAAACGATGGCCACGTCCGCCGACTTTGCCAACGCGGCCGCAGAGACCGGATCGGAGCCCGAGGCAAATTGCACCGCAGCGTTGGGAGCCTTCGACCGAATCGCTTTGAGCGGCGAAGTCGGAAACCAAACCGGCTCCAGCCATCGCGTCTGGCCGTTGCCGGGGGGCAAAATCGCATTGCCGCCGGGCGGATCGACCTGCGCCGAGCCGCCGCCAGAGATCATTCCCACGTCGGCGTGCGGGCCGATGATAGCAATGGTGTGAATCTTTGCCGCATCGAACGGTAGCTGCCCCCGGTCATTCTTGAGCAGCACAATGCTCTGCTCGGCGATCTTCTGGGCAACGTCGAGTCCGTCCAAAACGTCAACTACTCCTTTTTGCGGCGGATCGTCGACCACGCCGGTGGCAAACATGGATCGGAGAATGCGGTGGACGTGGTCATCCATTTCCGCCGTCGGCACTTTGCCCGATGCCACTTGTTTCTTCAGATCGTCTCCGTAAAATATCCAGCCCGGCTCTTCGTGATCGAGTCCGGCGGCCGACGCCTGCGCGGCGCTATGGGCTGCGCCCCAGTCGGAGAGGACGAATCCCTTGAACTTCCAGTCTTTCTTTAATACGTCGCTAAGCAAATATTTGTTTTCGCAAGCGTAGTCACCGCTGACGCGGTTGTAGGAACACATCACGGCTGCGGGGTCCGCTTCCTCTGTTGCAATTTCAAACGCGAGCAGATCGCTCTCGCGCGCCGCACGACGGTCGATATTCACGTTCACGGCGTTGCGGCCGCTTTCCTGATCGTTGAGGGCAAAATGCTTGAGGTCGCCGATTACATGCTGCGCCTGGGTGCCTTTGATTACGGCCGCGACCATCCTTCCCGCGAGAACGGGATCTTCCCCCATGTATTCGAAGGTTCGGCCGTTGCGGGGCTCACGGGCAAGATTGACGCCTCCGCCGAGCGACATGTTATAGCCCTGGGCGCGCAGTTCGCGGCCGATCAGCGCCCCATATTCGTAAGCTGCTTCGAGGTCCCAGCTCGCCGCACCGGCAATACCGGCAGGCAGGGCGGTGGAATAACGTCCGTTCTCGCCGCTCTGCCGCACTCCGTAAGCGGCATCCGACATTTGAATGGCCGGAATCCCGAGGCGCGGAATGCCGACGACATACCCGGCTCCGCCGTTCGAGCGTATGGCCAGCGGGCTGATCGGACTCAGATCCTCCATGCCGGTGCCGTGGAGCAGGGAGAGCTTTTCGTCCAGTGTCATCTCCTTGAGCACCATGGCCGCGCGCTGGTCCGGAGAAAGGCGCGGGTTCATCCAGGGGTGAGCTTTTTGACCCAATTGCGCGCGGGTGGTGACCGCAAAACAACTGAGGGGGACAACCATGAGGAGCGTCCAAAAACTTAGCGAGCGTGGCGTAGGATTTCGTCGAATGATCGCAATCATTGGTTTTGCTGAATCGTCAATGTAGCAGTCGTGCGCTATTTTTCCTAATGGGGAAAAGGAAGTTTCCGCTTCTCGCACCTGGCGAGAATATTTTCTGGCAGCAAGTCATTCTTCGCTCTCCACCTGCCGCTGTTACCCGGGGCGCCCTCGTGCATGAAGGCAGGTTCCGCTTTACACTAAAAGGGTGAAGATTGCTCTCGGCCAGATCAATCCTACCGTGGGAGATTTTGCGGGTAATGCCGCCAAAATCATCGATTTTGCGCGGCGCGCCCGCGCCGGCGGCGCTGGACTGATTCTTTTTCCCGAATTGTCGGTCTGCGGCTATCCGCCCCGAGACCTGGTCGAGCGGCCTTCGTTCGTCAAGCGCAATCAGGAAACGGTGGAACGGATCGCGGCCGAGACCCGCGGCATCGCCGTCATTTGCGGAATCGTGACCCCCGCCCACTCCGAGACCGGCAAATCGGCCATGAACTCCGCCGCACTGCTTATGGACGGCAAAGTCGCCTTCATCCAGTCAAAAATGCTGCTGCCCACCTACGACGTTTTCGACGAGATGCGCAATTTCGCTCCGGCCAAGAGCCAGGAACTGTTTCCGTTTTGCGGCAATCGCATGGCGCTGACTATCTGCGAAGACGCGTGGAATGACAAGCACTTCTGGCGCAAGCGGCTGTACACGGTCGATCCCGTGGACGCGCTCATTCAAGCCGGCGGAAATTTCGTGCTTAATATTTCCGCTTCGCCATTCTGGATCGGCAAACGCGCCTTCCGCCGCGATCTGCTGGCCAGCATCGCGCGCCAGCACAAGGTCCCGGTGGTTCTGGTTAATCAGGTGGGCGGGAACGACAGCCTGGTTTTTGACGGATCGAGCCTGGTTTTGAATCGTGAGGGCGAGGTCATCGCGCAGGGGAAATCGTTTGAGGAAGATCTGATCACCTTCGATTCCGAGACGCTGGTGGGCCAGATGCACGAGCAGATTCCGGGCGATGAGGCCAGCGCCTTTGCGGCTCTGGTGCTGGGCACGCGCGACTACATGCGCAAATGCGGATTTCAGAAAGCGATTATCGGGCTCAGCGGCGGCATCGACTCGGCGCTGACGGTGGTCATCGCCGCCGATGCCGTGGGGCCTGAAAACGTGATCGGCGTCGGCATGCCCGGACCCTACTCCTCGCAGGGATCGATCGACGACGCGCGCGAGCTGGCAAAAAATCTAGGGATTCGATTTGAGCTGCTCTCGATTAATTCTGCCTATGAAGCGTATCGCCAGGTGCTTGGCGGCGTGTTCGCCGGGCAGAAGGAAGACGTAACTGAGGAGAACATTCAGTCGCGTGCGCGCGGCACCATGTTGATGGCGCTCTCCAACAAATTCGGCGCGATCGTCCTCTCCACCGGCAACAAGAGCGAGTTAGGCGTTGGCTACTGCACACTCTATGGCGACATGGTGGGCGGGCTCGCGGTCATCTCCGACGTGCCCAAAACGCTGGTGTACCGCTTGAGCGAATATGTCAACTCTCGCCACGCCGTGATCCCGCGGGCCACGCTGGAAAAGCCGCCTTCCGCCGAACTGCGGCCCGACCAGAAAGACAGCGACTCGCTGCCGCCGTACGACGTTCTCGATGCGGTGCTCGAAGATTACGTCGAGGATTTGCATCCCGCCGAGCAAATCGCCGCGGATCGCGGCTTCGATCTGGAATTGGTCCGGCGGGTCATCCGCATGGTCGATCGCGCGGAATATAAACGCCAGCAGGCCGCGCCCGGCCTCAAGATTTCCCCCAAAGCCTTCGGTTACGGACGGCGCTTTCCCATTGCCGCGAAAAGCGAGGTTTGAAGTATCCTGTCAATGCCCCTGCTGCCTTAAAGTCCACTACGCCATACATACGAAAGGAACCCATGCGCAGTCATACCATCTTAGCGTTGCTTCTAACTTTGATTCTCCTGCTTCCCGGCATTTCGGTCACGGCGCAAGCGGCTAAGCCAGAGCCAGCCAAGGCCGATCATGGCGCTTCTCCGGCCAATGTGAACCTTCCCTCGGAAGCCACGGTCGAAGCTTTCCTGCAACAGCAGTTTGGCTATCAGGAGGGCTTAAGTTGGAAGATTGCCGGCATCAAGCCCGCTGCGGTCGCAGGCATGACTGAGGTTACGGCGGTCATGGCAAACCAGGAGGGGCAGCAGGTGTTTCACTTTTATGTCGCGTCCGACGGCCAGCACGCTCTCGTTGGTGACATCATCCCTTTCGGCGCCCGGCCATTTGATCCGACCAAGAAGATACTGGACAAAGGCATTACCGGCCCCGACCGTGGTCCCAAGAACGCCCCTGTGACGATCGTGGAGTTTGGCGATCTACAGTGCCCGGCGTGTAAGGCGGCACAGCCGACGATAGAGGCGCTCATCGCGGTTGAGCCTACCGCGCACTTCGTCTTCCAGAATTTTCCGCTGGAGATGCACAATTGGGCGGCCAAGGGCGCCGCTTACGCCGACTGCGTGGGCCGCGCTTCCAACGACGCCTTCTGGAAGTTCATCTCCAAGACCTACGAGACTCAGGCCGACATTACAGCAGCAACCGCCGATGAGAAGTTGACCGCGATCGCCGATCAGTCTGGCGTCAAAGGCGCCGACATCGCCGCCTGTGCCGCAACTCCTGAAACCAAGGCCCGCGTCGATGCCTCGATCGCCCTGGGAAAATCGGTCGAGGTGACGGGCACACCGACGCTGTTTATCAACGGACGCAGGGTCGGCAGCTTCGATGCCAATCTTTCTGCCGTCTACAAGAGTCTGGTGGATTTCGCCGCGAAAACCGCGAACTAGGACAGAGGCTAGGGGCTAGGGGGCAGAGATCAGCCTTTGGAGTCAGCGTTGACAAGACGGACGAAGCGTCGCAAGAAGTGAGAATTGGATACTGGCGAACCCCCAGCCCCTAGCCCCTGTTTTAGTTCTGGCTGATCCAGATTTCCGAACTGTCGCGATCGTAGTTAGACACGACGTGCGGCGTGATCACGATCATTAGTTCGTTAGCGTCGGTCTGCTTGGTGTTGTTGACCATCGCTTTGTTGAGCAGAGGAAAGTATCCCAGGCCCGGAATGCCGGTCATGGCGCGGGTTTCGGTCTGCGAAATCTGGCCCGCCACCACCGCCGGCTCGCCGTTGTCGAGTGTAATGCTGCCTTTGTATTCCTGGTTCGAGATCACCGGAATTCCGTTCGTGGATTGTCCGGTCAGTGCGCGCACCTGAAGTTCGATTTGCAGGGTCACGGAGTTGTCGGCATGGATGATGGGCTTCACCTTGGCGTTCAATCCCAGGTCTTCATAGCTGACCGACGGAAACGGCGGCACGTAGCTCTGGTTCCCCAGTACCTTCGAAATCTGCGGTGAATTAAAAATTGGAGCGTAGCTGGCATTCTGAATCGGGAAGCGTGTGCCGGTATGAAAAGTCGCGTCCGTTCCCTGGCTGGCCCGCAGCGACATATTCTCCAGGCTGCGCACCCATGATTCGTTGAGGGACATCGTGGCGACGATGTGATCGAGACTCAATCCCTCGAACGTAAGGCCGCCGCCGAATGTGGCCAGCGGCTGGCTGAAAATCCCATTTCCCTGGCTCCCGAGCTGCGACAGCAATCCTGAGAGCGCCGAGCTTCCCGCCTGGTTGATGCCGCCGGAAGCAATCAGTTGATTGATCAGCTGCTGAATATTCTGCCCGCCCAATCCGGCCAGCGCGGCCGCCGGAATATTGAACAGGTTAAATGTATCGGGGGCGTGCAGCCCCATGTTGCGCATCAACTGATGATCGATCTGATAGATGCGTATCTCGATCATGACCTGCGGCTTTTGCCGGTCCAGTTGCTGCATGAACCGCGCGCAGGCCGCCAGCACAGGTTGCGGGCCCTTCGCTTCCAGCGTGTCCGAGGCCTGTCCAAGGCTGACCGACTTCAGTTCAAACACGTTGCGCAGCAGGTTGGCAATGTCATTGGCCTCTTGCGGCGTGGCGTGGGGCGGCAGAACGAAGGTGCGCAGCGACATGCGATCGTACTGCCGGTGGTTTTCGGCGTTTTCGTCTGCAATTAGCATCTGGCGGGCGGAGAGCGGCGCCCACATGGTCTTGGTGATCTGGCAGGCGAGCCTTAGTGCGGTATAAAAATCGGCATCGTCGATGTTGAAGCGCACCTGCCGGTCTTTGATGGAATCGTCAAACAGAACGGTCAGTCCGTAAGCGGTAGCCATCTCGCCGAAGAGGCTGCGCACACCGCCGGAAAAATGGAAAGTCGCCAGGGCGTAGCGCGGCTCCAAATGAATTTCGGTGGAAGCAGCGGGGCCGACTTGCAAAGCCGGTGACTGCGAAGACGCTGTCTCGCCGGAGGCGTCGGCATCCTCCAGCCGCGCACGAGCAAACTCGTCCTCGGGGTCGAGCTCCACTGCGGCGCGAAATTCCTTGATTGCTTCCGGCCGCAAGTCCTCGGCCAGCAGAACGTTCCCGCGCTCCACGTGGTTGTAAACCAGTTGCCCCTTCACCAGTTCGCGGGCGGTAAGGAATTTCACTTCCTGTGGATAGAGGTGCACCGCCTCGTCAAACTTGTCGAATGCGGCGTCCAATTGATTGCGTTCGCGCAGTTTCATTCCTTGCGCGAAGGCCGTGTGCGCGTCTTTGATGTCCTGCTTGGTGGGAATGCACATCACCCCGCCCGGAATGCCATTGCCGCAGGAAATGACCTGGGCGGAATCAGATGACGATGCTGATGACGGCGATGGTTGTGATGATGCTGCGCCCGACGGCGAGGAGTGGCTGTCGGCGCCTGCCCATGCCAGTGGCGTAATAGCAGCAGCCAAAAGTGCCGCTCGCAGAATGTTTGCCGCACGACGCATCGCTATGATTTTAACTTGCTTGGCAAGGATTGACGATGCCACTAAAGTGCCCAAAGTAAGGAACGGGGATGTAGGCACTTCTTGCGGCAAAACTCCTGAGTGGCCTAGCTCAGCATCAAGCGTTCAATTTCTCGCGCCTTACCGGTCTTTTCGTCGCAGTCGATGACCACCGCGCAGAAGCGAACATCGCCGGTGGCAGGCTCGAAGCGCACCGGCATGCCGTTCAGAAACTTACCAACGACCAACTCCTTCTTCACTCCGATCACGCCATCGTACGGCCCCGTCATACCCACATCCGTGATGTAGGCGGTCCCATTGGGCAGCACGCGTTCGTCGGCCGTAGGGACGTGCGTGTGCGTGCCCACCACGGCCGTCACCCGGCCATCGAGATACCAGCCCAGGGAAATCTTCTCCGATGTGGCTTCGGCGTGGATATCCACCAGGATCACTTTGGCCTCGACTTTTTTCAAAAGCTGGTCGGCGATGCGGAAGGGATCGTCGTTCGACGACATGAATACGCGGCCCTGCAGATTGATGACCGCGTAGGGAATCTTTCCCTTCACGCCCTCATATAAGCCCCAGCCCGGCAGGTCGGCAGCATAGTTTGCCGGTCGCAGAACCCGCCGCGCCGGCCCGCGCCCGTTGCCCTCGACCATCTGAAAATAGTCGACGATCTCGCGCTTGTCCCAAACGTGGTTGCCCGTCGTGATGACATCGACATTGAACTCGAACAACTCTTCGGCGAGGGCAGGCGTAATGCCGAAGCCCGCGGCGGAATTTTCACCATTGGCAATAATCAGGTCGATGGCCTGGTCGCGAACAACTCCCGGAAGCCGGTCTTTGACGATGTTGCGCCCGGGCCGTCCAAAAATGTCGCCGATGAATAGAATCCGCATGTTGGCAGGGCAGAAACTCGATGGTAACACGCGGATTGACAGCGGCTTGAATCCTACGACAGGGTAGTAGTGGGCTCGGCTTAGGCGCGTGCTTACCAATCCCCGGCGTCATCCCGACGGCCCGCGCTTTCACCAGCGGGCCGAGGGATCCGGCGCGCACTGTCGAGAAGGTCCCCGCGAGATCCCTCGCTGAAAAACGGCTGCGCTCGGGAGGACGCCATCGAGTGGCTAGTGATGTAGTTTGGGAACGTCGGCGCGTGACAGTACTGCACCCGATGCGTCCAGCACGTAGATGTCGGTCCAGTGGGCGGCAGTTTTCGCTTGCCGGAAGTTTTCGTCGAAGTTGAACGTGACGGTGGTTCGCGGCGAGGTGCATCCGCTGAGCTGGCTAATCTCAGGGCCGGCCGCGTCACCCGGCGAAACAGCCATGTCCGCCGGAGCGCTTTTTCCGCTCGACGAACTCGCGCGCAAAACCACCTCGACTGCACCCACCAGATTCTGGCAGCGCATGGGAACCTGGATTTCCCACGCCCCCGCGCCGGTTTTCTTAACCCGCGGGTCTTCGGCAAACACCAGCACTGGCGGATTGCCGCCGGGCGAGGCATACCACTCCGGCCAGCGATGCTCGAATTCGATGCTGGCCTCGACGTAGGCGCGGCTCAGCTCACGGTCCCGCTCTTCCCAGCACGGATGCATGGCGTAGAGCGATACCGCGGGCGCGTCCGGCCCCTGCGCATGCAGTAGATGATGAAGAGCAGGTACAAAGTCGGGATGGTAGCCGGCACGAGCCATCAGCATCAGCCCATCGTGGTCGGCTTCAATTTCCAGGCGCCGGCAGAAACGCGCCAGATCCTGCGAAGCTTTCTGCGGATCGGTCCACTCGCTGGCGGGAAGGCCTGGATCGCCGATCACAATCGACGCGTTGCCGTCATTCTCCAGCGAGCGCTGATACAAATAACGTCGCGCCCAGTCGCGGCGCACCACGTGCGCAATCTCGTGTGTCAGAATCGCCGCCCACAGACCGGTGCTGCTGCCCGCCATCCGAGCCAGGCCGGTTTCTACATACACGCTCCCATCGGGAGAAGAGTAAGCGTTGAGACGATCGCTTTCCACCAGGCGCAGTTGCCATGCCAGCTTGACCCCGGAAGGTGGAATCGCCTGCTGAATAAGCCGCTCGAACACGATGCGCCCGACACTGTAGTGTCCCGATGCGGAACTGCTTTGCGCGATGAGTTGAGGCCGCAGCCGTGCGGCGGTTTGCGTGTCCAGCTTGAATTGAGACGGAGCCTCGCGCGTATCTGCGGACTGAGCGGCCAGCGTGGCTGCCCACGCCAAACACAAACAGAGTGCCGGAACAACCCGCAACGCCTTCAAACTGGCAACTTCCACGCGGCTCCTCCGCGAAAAGATCCTTGCTGTGCGGATTATGCGCCTTTTTTGCTGAGCGGAAGCACAAAAATCGAGCAAGCCCCAATATGTTCGCCGCCCGGGAACCGTCTGTGCGAATTTCACTGATCGAGTTCCGCCGTGCGCAGAAAGTCGTA
>Ga0210384_10008644_pt1 | contig 10587 bp, 11 predicted proteins | sample IncBWH2MmetaG_FD_160574 | JGI IMG/M metagenome (GOLD analysis project Ga0210384, IMG submission 160574) | Forest soil microbial communities from Barre Woods Harvard Forest LTER site, Petersham, Massachusetts, United States - Inc-BW-H-2-M | ecosystem: Environmental > Terrestrial > Soil >...
CCCGCGTCGAGCTGGGTGGTGGCCCACAGGTCCACGTGCACCCGCCCGGCCGCCAGCGCATCGGTGTCCCGTCCTGTCAGCCAGCCGAGCCAGGCCGCCAAGTCCGCGGCATAGGCGCGGCGGGTCCGCGCCGACCGCAGCCCGGTCAGCCACGCCGACACCAGGATCTGCTCCCGCTCCCCCAGCCCGCCGACCGCCGGGAACTCCGCACGCACCCGGCCCAGCAGCTCGGCCACCAGCACCGCCGGGCCCGCGCCGGGCGCGGCCGCGGATACGCGCGCGGGCAGCCGTTCAAAGTCACCTGGCATGGCCCCGGATGGTAGCGCCGGGCGCTGACATTGACCGGGTGATACAGCGGGTTATCACCCGGTCAGCGCACCGCTCCAGGCCGCGTCTGCCAGAGACGGAAAAGCGACGGTCAGCGGTAGGTGGATACGGCGGTGAAGAAGATGCCGTGACGGCGTCGGCTGTGGTGAGGATCGCCTGGGCCGGCTGGCGACCGTGCCGCCCGCGCGGGACGGTGATCTGGCTGGATGAGCTGCAGCGGTGCCTGGACGGCGAGCACGGCCTGACCGGCGGGCTGGTGCGGACACGAGCCAGCGGATCATGGCGACGGTGACGGACGCGAATCAGGCTTCTGCTCCCAGCCTGGAGCGGGTGCGCTCCAAGCGGAGCCAGGCGACAGTAAAACATCCCGGCTGCTGTGCGACTCATTAGTCGTGACGGGATTCACTGTCGTCCGGTGGGCTGTGGCCAGCGCCGGCGCCGCGGCGGTTCATGTGCTGGCCTGGCCGTACACCGCTGCGATACTGGTCCTAACCGCCGTCTACAGGCTCCTTGCTGAGCGGGAACGGCGCAAGACGCTTGTGGACCTGGTGTCGCACGCGCCGGCAGGCACGATCGTGGTCATGGAGAAGGGGCCCGGCGGCCCGGCCATGTGGGTCAGGGTCGGTGGCGGGAGCCAGTTCCCGCCACGGCCGGAGGTGTGGCGTGGACGATGACGACAGGAAGATCCCGGAGCATTACGTCGCTGAGGTGGCCCGTTTCTATGAGGCCCACGCCCGCTGGCTGTTCGGGCACGCATGCCTCCGGACTCAGCGTGACCGGGAACTCGCCGCAGCCCGGGAGCTCGCCGCGGACCTGGTCCAGGACACGTTCGAGGCCGCCGCGCTCGACTGGGAAACCGTGCGCGGCCTCGCCCCAGCGCAACAGCGGGCCTGGCTGCGGACCACGCTGTCGCATAAGGAAACCAGCCATTTCCGCCGTCGCGCGGCGTTCCGCCGCAAACAACCGGAGCTGAACCGCAAATACCAGGGCGCCGAGGCAGATACCGAGCAGCAGGCGCTGTGCGCGCTCGCGCTGGAAAGGGCAGCGAAGATCATCGAAGACTTGCCAGCTGGGCAAAAAAGAATCGCGCTGATGAAGTGGAACGACCATATGAAGGAGGCCGAGATCGCTGCCGAGCTGGGCTGCGCGAAGGGAACTGTCGCTGCCCAGGTTTACAAGATCCGCCGCAAGCTGATCGATGGTCTCGGGCCGTATTACCCCTTCGCTGGGGACGACGGGGAAGGAGAGGCGTCATGATGAAGGGGAAGAACGACGATGCCGCTAGCATCCGCGAGGACTCGTTCCTGGCCGAACTGATCCCGCAGGTCGCGGAGCATCTGGCGGAACAGCACGCCGTCGGCTTCGACGCCGAAGCCGGCGAGACGCGCTTCCTGACCTGGCTCGCCGCGCACACCAAGGAGCCTGCCACGCCTGCCAAGAGCCGGGCGGGTACTGGCTACGCCCGGCTGGCGGTCAGCGGATGGGCAGGCACGGTGCCTCGTAACGAGCTGCCGGTCGCCGCACTAGTCAGCCGCGCCGCCACAGGGGAACGGGATGCGTGGGACGAGATCGTCGAACGGTACTCCCCGCTGATCTGGTCTATCTGCCGCGAGTACCGGCTGAGCAATCATGACATCGAGGACGTCGGCCAGAACGTCTGGCTGCAGCTGGTGGACCAGCTCGGCAAGCTCCACGATCCGGCCGCCCTGCCTGGCTGGCTGGCCACCATAACCCGGCGAGAGTGCCTTCGGGTGCTGACGGCGCACGGATCTGAACGACTGGATACGAAGCTTGCTGACTTGTCGCAATCCGCGGACGACATGGTGATCGAGGAGGAAATCCTCGCCGCCGAACGGACCGCGGCGCTGCGCGCGGCCTTCGCCGAGCTCCCGTCTCGCTGCCAGCAGCTGATCGCTTTGCTGACCGAGGACCCGCCCCTTCCCTACGCCGAGATCAGCGCCCGGCTGGGCATCTCGGTCGGCAGCATCGGGCCGAGCCGCCGCCGCTGCCTGGCCAAGATGCGCCGCCATCCGGCCATCGCCGCACTGATCGACACTGAGGCAGGAGAGTCAGGGCGTCACAGCTCGCTCGGCTGGTTAGGTTTGGCTTACCACCCAGGTGCCGACCCAGCGGGGTTTCCGTCGACTGGGGCCTGCTCGAGCTAGGCGAGGTAGGCCCTGTCGGCCCGGAGAAAGTGCGAGGGCTGTGCCCGGTCAGCAACGAGCACCCAAGGTGACGGCGTACTCAGTGGGCAGGTCCGCGTTCTCAGGAGTCATGCCGAGAGCCTGCTCCTGAGAATCATTGTTCTCAGGAGTTACATAGCCGCTCGGTCACTGCGTCCCACCTACCTGCCGTCGCCGGGCGGGTCGGGTTCGGCCTGGCGCCGCTCCTGGGCTTCGGCGGAGATGCGGGCGTACTTGGCCAGCGAGCGCACTGACATGGGACCGCTGAGTTCCATCAGCACCGGCAGCGGGTAGCCGTCCTCCGCTTGGTGGGTGAGCTTGCTGTGCCGGAGCTGGTGGAGTGTCGCGCCGCCGGAGGCCTCCTTGAACAGCGCTTCGGCCTGCTGGTAGCTGAGCCGGCCGCGGCCGCGCTCGTCCAGGTGAGCCGCGGGCAGCTCGACCCGGGCCTTGCGGCTGGTGACGAACAGCGGACCCGAGGTGCGGCCGCCGATCAGGCGGGGCAGGAGCTTCGCGGTGCGGGCCTGCCAGGTGATTATGTCCGCGCCGCCCTTGCGGCGGACACTGGCCGTGCGGCCAGGGCGGTCAAGGTCCTCAATGTCGAGTGCGAGCACCTCCTCGGCCCGGGCTGCGGTCTCATAGAGCAGTGACCAGAAGGCACGCTCGCGGAGCGGGATGTCCTCACGGGTGAGCAGCTGCTCGACGGCGGCCCGGGTCAGGGCGCGAGTATGGTCCGGCCGCGGCTTGCGGCGCTTGAGCATCCAGGAGAAGTCGTCGCCGAGCCAGCCCTGACGCTGCCAGTACGCCTCGGCGGACATGACGGCATCCAGCGAGACGTTCCACGTCGACGGGGACCGCTGCCCCCACTGGGAGGCGAACCAGTTGGCGAACCGGTCGGGGTCGACTTCGGAAGGGGCGGTGTCGGCACCGAACTCAAGGACCAGACGGCGCAGGATCCGGCCGTACTGGCGCCGGGTGTTAGCCTGCTCGGCGCCGCCGAGCGTCGCCAGGTAATCGTCCACGGCGCGGGCGAGGGTCACGTCGGCGGCCAGGGCATTGCTGACGCCTGTTCCCATAACCAGGATCCTACCAGAGATAACAGTCCATTATTTTCTGATAAATCTGGCGGCGACCTGCGGAAATGACTTCCGCACCACGACCCCGCTCAGGCATATTATCTCTGATAACACACACCGGCGGCTGGCTCTTACCAGCGAGTTCGGCCTCCCAGGGCGTTCGCTTGCAGCGTACACAGCGGGCAGCAGGTACGTTAACGCCCGTCCTCAGCGTTGGGACAGATAACACGGCCCCGCCTGCGGCCAACAGGCGGGGCCGACAGAGACCGGCCGGTGACGCCAATCAGAGGACGGTGACTCCGTGCGCTTGGAGAACAAGCTTACGCACCCGGACCATTCCTGCCCGGCCGAGCCTGATGGCCCGCCCGGGCGCTCGCCTGACTGCCGGATCCGGTGATGCCGCCCGGCGCAGGATCCGCGATGCTACGGGTCGCCGTAGTAATCCCGGTAATCCTGCTCGTACTGTTCACAGGCCTGCTCTGGCTGCTCGGGTTCTTCGCCGGGCGTGAACGGCGCCGATACGTGACCACCCTCAGCCAGCAAGCGATGGGAACAGCCGGCGCGTTGCTACACGGGCAATCCGTTCTCCCGTCACGGACAGGAGCGCGCACTCGTGCCAAGGGCCACTGAGAGATCGGCAAGGCGCGGCTACGGAGGGACTTTCTCGGCACGGCGAGAACCAGCCAGAACGCTGGCAGACGGAGGCGGGCGGCTAAGTCACGAAGTTACAGACTTCCGGAGTTCGTCCTCGGTAGTCCCGCGCAGCTTGCCAGCACGGCCGAGGAGCATGTCGACGGCCACGCGGATGAGCGTGTTCTCGGTGATCCGCTCTCCCTCTCCCCCGCGTTGCCGATTGAGAGTCCGGCGGATCCTTGCCAGCTCGTCTAGCTGGTCGGCCCGGAGCCGGAGTTCCTTGCGCTCGAGGCGCTGCCACTTGGGAGTCTGTGACTCTGTTACTCCTGTAGTACCAGCACCCACCTTGCGCCGTCCCGGGCGAGGCGCCGGTGACCTCCGCGGAGCCGGCGCCTTTGGCGCAGCCGCCGAGGGCTCCTTGGCAGGCGCGGGCCTCGGCGGCAGGATAGGCGGCGCAGCAGCTGGGGCCTGGTCGACCTCGCCGAGCAGGTCGGCGACACTCTGCCGGGGCATCAGCTCACGTCCTTCCCGGCCGCGATCCGGCCGAGGTCGAGCAGCAGCTCGGTGTGCACGCGCTTGACGTCCTCCCGGACGTTCGCCGCGTACCGGCCCTTGAACTGGATGACCGTCTGCCGGTTGGCCTGCGCGGTCGAGTACGCCCGGTAGGCGCGCACCGCGCACCGGAACCGGGCCAGTCCCCCGCCGTCCAGCAGCTCCCACGCAGCGCGGATCTCGTCGGCGCCGAGCCGCGGGTCGATGTTGTTGAGGATCACCTTGTACGGCACGCCGTGCTCGGCCACGAACTTCGCCGTCCGCACGGTCGGCCGCACCGCCATCGGGTCATGCATGAACGGGATCACCGCGAAGTCGGCGACGGCCAGCACCGCGGCGAGGATCTGCCCGCCCTCCAGCGAGCCCGGGCAGTCGATGAACACCATGTCGTAGGCCCGCAGCTCGCGCAGCCGCGTGAGCATCCCCGGGTCCATCTCGTGCGAGAAGTCGAACCCCGGGTCGAGCATCCGCCCGGCCATCTCCGCCGAGGAGCTCTGCGGGTCGACGTCGACCACCAGGGCGCGGCCGTTAGCGTCGGCCGTCACCGCGGCGAGCGCCAGCGCCAGCGTGGTCTTGCCGACGCCGCCCTTCTGGTTAGGGACCGCCACGATCCACGGGCTGGCAATTCTCGCCTCAGTAACCGGCGGCGCGGGCGCGGTATCTGCCGCTGTCATACCTGTTGCCCCTTTCTCCCTCGCTGGCCGGGCGGCCGGGAACGGGCCCGATCCTACGCCCGTGCTCTGGTAGTTCCGGGCTACGACACTCCGGATCATACAAAGTCTGGTACTAACAGACTCTAGCTGTCTGTTAGTACCAGACTTTGTTAATGCGGAACTAACGAAGTAACAGAATCAGAAACTCCCGGCCCCCCGCGGATCGAGCTCAGGGAGCTTCACACCTGGGGGGGGGCAGCGTGTCTGACTAGGGGGGAATGCGGGGGGAGATCTGGCCCCCCGGATGCTAAGGCTGCAGGCCGCGCTTCGGGCCGTAGCGCCAGCTCACAGCCGTGCGCCACCGTCGCCGCCAGGTCGATGCCGGCCGCGGCAACGGTCTCCGTCCAACCGCCCTGGGGCATCTGGCCGCGACTGAGGTACGACGGCAGCCCGAGCTCGCCGCGCCACCATCTGAGAATGTCGGTCTCGATCGCAACGGCCGCCGTGGCGGTGACCCGGAATACCGCCAGGATCTGCCAGCCTCCCCGGCGATGCTCCGCCAGGCGTGACCCCGCCGTGTCCGCGATACCGACCTTGGCGGCCCTGTAGCCGGCGTGAGTGACGAGGTAGACGAGCGCGGTCTCGTCAGCCCTGAAGCCGCGCCGCTTCACCGGGGCCACCGCCCCATGCGGCAAGCCGTGCTCAAGCGCATCAGCCTGCGCCTGGGCTAGCTTCGCACGGTATCTTTTCCCGGCCTCCAGCCCTCGGGTCTTGCGTACCGCGGCGTCCTGAAGGGGCCGATCCCAAGGCGCGTCGGAGGCCGGTTCACCTTCGAACGTGAATCCAGACGCCCAGTTGTGATAGCGGAGCGCATTGAGCGCATTCCCGGCCTGCCAGCGGCCTGCAGGCCCATCCCTGATGATCGCCGCGACGATCTCGTTAAGGCTGGCCTGACTAGCCGCCAGCAGATCGCCAGCTGTCAGAGTTTCCCCGGCTTCGGTGCCCCGTCCGGCAAGCAGCGTCAGATCCTCCGGGGCGGCCGGCTTGGTGCGATCGTCGCTGCTGCAGCGCACGAACACCCAAGACCCCAGAACGCGGGCGATCACGGCATGCTGCGCCTCGTCGGCGGCGGTGCAGACAAGACGCCGGAGCCGATGTGGCTGCGGGCCTCGTCGAGGGTCATCACGACGGCACGGTAGCCCAGGTGACCGACATTCAGCGCCTCGCCGGCTCGACGTCTCATCATTTCATTATTTCAATATTTCATTTCATCATTGCATAGCAGAATGAAATGATGCTAGGCTCGGCTCACAAGCTCGTGAGAGGAGCCCGCCCATGACCGCCAGCACACCGGAAGCGACCACCGTCAGGTGCGCGTACCCCGGATGCGAGAACGAGCCGCGGGCCGCCGAGGACGGGGCCGGGGCCAAGCCCAAGTACTGCGGCCAGCCGGATGTGCTGACCGGGAAGCCGCACACGGCGCTAACCGCGTTCCGGCGCCGCCAGGAGCTGCGCCAGGACGGCGCGGCCGAGGCTGACGACCTGGGCCGGCCGGTCACCATGGCCACCGCGCGGGCGGCTGAGCTGCGCAAGGGCATCCGGGCCGACATGGCCGCGCTGACAGGCAAGCTCACCGAGCTGACCGCGCAGCTGGACCGGGCCGCCGACCCCGAGGTAGCTGCCGCTCAGGTAGAGGCCGTGCAGGCGGAGGCGGCCGAGCAGCTCGGCCACGCCCAGGCCGAGGTCACCCGCGAGGCGCAGCGCAGGCAGCAGGCTGAGACCGACGCTGAGGAGGCGCGCAGCGCGGCGCTAGAAGCGGACGAGAGGCGCCAAGCCGCCGAGGATGCCCGCGGGCAAGCCGAGCAGCGCGACGCCGATGCGCAAGCCGAGGCCGCGCGAATTCGCGAGGAAGCCCAAGCGCGCATCACTATCGCCGAGGAAGAGCGCGACGCAGCTATCGCGCGGGCCGAGGCCGACAAAGCCGCGGGCATCGCCGCAGCCGAGCAGCGCGCGAGCCGGGCCGCGGCGCAGGCGCAGGAGGCGATCGCGCAGGCACGGGCCGAGGCCCAGGCACTTGTCCGCGCCGCTGACGATGCTCGCGACCAGGCCGTCACGCAGGCCGCGCAAGCCGGCCAGCGCGCCGCCGCCGCCGAGGCCCGTGCCGAGGATGCGCGCGCGGAGACCGGGCGGGCCAGGGAGAGCGCCGCGCGGGAGCTCGAGCAGCTGCGCACCGATGCGGCCCGCGAGCGGGACGAGCTGCGCGCCGCGCTGGAATCCCGCGCCCAGGTGCTCGAGGAGTCGCGCGGCGAGCTGCGCGCCCGGGCCGAGCGCGCCGAGCGCGACCTTGACGTCGCCCGGGCCGAGCTGGCCCGCATGCGCCAGTAACCGGGGGGCGGGACGCTCCCGGCGCGGCACGCGGCCCGGTGCGCAGCGCGAGACCAGGGCACCGGCCCAGCCCGGGAAGGAGGGGCTGGGCCGGTGCTTCCCTGCGGCTACATCAGGCCCCATGGCGCGGCTCGCCGGCGAGACTGGCGGACCGGCCCCGGGCGGCCCCGGGGGTCCGGGGAGGAGGCAGCGGCCCGGGGCCGGAGATGACGGACGGCAGCTTCCCCGGGCCGGCAGGGCAGCCATCAGGCGGGAGTACGGCGACGGGGGACAGCCCGGGCGTGCCGGTTCGCGGGCGCGCCGGGCTACCAGCCACGGAACTGGCCTTGCATGATCCAGAAGGCGTCATACACGCCAGCAGGCGCCACCGGTATTCCTCGGAAAGAACCTGCAACAGTAAAGGGTTTCCCGGGCCGGGAGCAGCTCGGCGTGCTCCAGCTCGAGGTCCTGCGCCGCCACTGCGGGGACAGCGGCCGGCACGGCAGGGATAGCGGACATGGGAGCCTCCTTCGGGGGGAGAGAACTGGCCCCGGGCGGGGCCAGGCCGGGGTGGTGTCGTGCGGGCGGGCTACCAGCCACGGAACTGGCCTTGCAGGCTCCAGAAGGCGGCCAGCCCCGCCATGACCGCCAGGCCGGCCGCGCCGGCCAGGAGGCGGCGTGCCGGGCGGCCGGCGGACCAGTGGCGGCCAAGGGCGGTGAGCCGCCGTGCCAGCCCCGTCACGACGTAGAGCGATCCGGCGAGCGACAGGGTCACCAGCGCGATGCCGATCGCGTCCACTGCGGCCATCGCGTAGCGGTGGCCGTGCACGGCAGCGGTCATGAGATGGGCCTGCAGGCTGGCCGAACGCCACAGCGCCCGGTCGACCGCGGGCAGGTACAGCACCAGGTACCCGATGCTGAACAGGAGCAGCGGGATAACGCACAGCACCCAGGCAGTCACCATGATCCGGGCGCGGCGCCGCAGACCGGTGACGCGCGGGTCGCGGCGGCCCCCGGGCAGCGCGCTTTTCACGATGGGGGCGACGCGGGCGAACAGGTCCGGCACGCCGATCAGGTCGCTGAGGATGAAATAGCCGTCGAAGCGGACGAACGGCATCAGCTGCTCCAGCATCTCCAGGTGCGTGAAGGCGATGACCAGGAGCAAGACCTCGGACGAGGTGGCCACGTAGATGCCGGCCAGGGCCAGCATGAAAACCGCGTTGAAGTACAGGCCGCCGAGGTCGGTGCGCAGCCGCCCGGCCCGGGACAGCCGGTAGGAGTCGGTGACATTAGTGAAGAACGCGGGCCAGACCAGGTAGATGCCGACCCCGATCTTGCCGGGCCGGGCGCCGCCGTAACGGCAGCCGGCCGCGTGCCCGCACTCGTGGAACACAGCGGAGACCACCGACAGTCCGAGCACGACAAGCAGGTCCACCGGGTCGCGCAGAACCTGCCGCGCCCCGCCGCCCAGCCCGTGGACGGCGAACAGCCACCAGTCCACGGCCGCGACGGTACCCGCCACGGCCACCACGACGGGCCACCGGAACAGCGGCGCCAGCAGCGCCCCGGCGGCGTTCGCCGCACGCTCGGGCAGCAGCGTGCCCCGCGCCCGCAGCGCGAGCAGCGGGTTGGCCTTCGGCGCGGCGGCCGGAGCATCCCCGGCGGCGACGACGCCCAGGGGCAGCAGCTTGGCGGTAATGAGATAGCGGACCTGGTCGGCGGTCAGGGACCGGCCGAGGTCGGCGCTGACCAGGCCGGCGATAGCCTCCGGGGTGCGGAAGCCGTCGATCCGGCAGGCCACCCGGTACAGCAGCGGCGACATCTGGATGACCTGGCCGTCGGCCCGGCGCACCAGTGACGGCGGCTGGCTGTAGCCGGAACCCTGGTACTCGCCGAGCAGCTCGACCCCGGCGGCCAGCCGGGGCACCTGACCGAGCCTGGGCGCATCGGCGGGAGGCAAGACAGGTGCTGACCGTCCAACGGTCACTTGCCCTGCGACTGCGGTCACGGGTCTGCTCCTCCCTCGTATGCATGCTCACCACCCGGCGCCGGAAGTAGCAGGAGGGCCGCCCGGGAACCCAGGGCGGCCCTCCTAACCTGCCGTGCAGCCCCCTCAGGTACTGCACAGCAGGCCATCAGCGAGGGTCGGAAGGGTTAGAGGAAGACATTGTTGTTGTCGACCTGGAGGTTGAAGAGGCCGTACTGGTCGTAGTTGCCGTTACCGATGACGTTGCCCTGCCCGGACTGGCTGACGAAGGTCTGGCTGCCGCCGCTCGAAGGGTGCCTGCCGCAGGTGGTCAGGGTTTCCCGGCTCGGGAGCAGCTCGGCGGTCTCGAACTCGAGCTCCTGCATCGTGACAGTGGACATGGTGCCTCCTTGGGGGCGATCGCCCCCCGGGCCAGGCAGCCCGGGGGATTTACCTGGCCCGGCACCTGTAGCGCCGGGTCACCGACCTGGTGTACGCTATCTGTCGAACGTACTGTACGGTCACCACCGTACAGTACCCATTCGGGACAGTCAAATGCCGACGAGTCCCGACTAATCTCGGGAAATCACGACGGGGCTCCCTCTGAGGAAGGCGGGCTAAGGTTGGTGGCCATGACCTCGCAGGCGACGGGGGACGAGCAGATGCCCCCCGCCGAGCAGCCGCCCCCGGCCGCGGCGCTGGAGCCTGCACTCAACCCGCTCCAGCGGCTGATCCAGCAGCGGCTGCGCGAGCGGGGCTGGTCCTACCGCGAGGTCGCCCGCCGCGGCGGGCTGCCGCACTCCACCGTCCACACCCTCGCCGCGACCCGGAACCTG
>Ga0210384_10008646_pt1 | contig 10587 bp, 14 predicted proteins | sample IncBWH2MmetaG_FD_160574 | JGI IMG/M metagenome (GOLD analysis project Ga0210384, IMG submission 160574) | Forest soil microbial communities from Barre Woods Harvard Forest LTER site, Petersham, Massachusetts, United States - Inc-BW-H-2-M | ecosystem: Environmental > Terrestrial > Soil >...
TCCCACACGGGACGGTGTTGCCTGGTTTCGTACAGCGTCGAGTAAATTGGCCGGGCCTGTACAAGCGGTCGCTTCCGTGGATGATGTCACCGCCCGGCGGGCTGTGCAACAAGTGGCTTCGGATCCCTGCAATCTTCGGATCAAAGGCCAGCGCACTGCCGCTGGAGTTACGGTCGAAACCGAGCCCGTGCATGATTGCGCGGGAAACATCGTGCCGGATGGTACGATCGTGACTTTCACCGCCACCGAAGGGAACGCCCGCAGCACGGTGGATGCCCCAATCAAGAAAGGCGTAGCGCGCGCTCAAATCGAAGGATCAGGCACTACCCTAATCTCGGTCGCTTCCGGCGTCGTGATGGGAAACGAACTCCGCATCGGAGCGAAGCCATGAATCCAACTTATAAAAATATTGGGCGTGTGTTTTCCGCGGGCCGGGGCGTTCTTATCGTTGCTGTGATCAGCGTTTTTTCGCTGGCTTCCCACGGCGTCGATACCCCGGTACACGTGCAACTCGACTCAAATAAAGCCGGCCCACGAGTGATCGAAAGCCTGACACATCAGGGCATCCTTCGAGATTATCGCCTGGCCTGGACGAGTATAGCGCAAGCGCTCGAATTCAATACCGCCGATCCGCTGGAAGGGCCCTTCGCTGGAGAGGCCAAGCATCAACTTGTTGAGACTGTGAATCAACAACAGCATTCCGGCCTCAGCCAACGTTATGCAGACCAGAATCATCGTGTCGAAGCTGTGTTTTACGCCCCCGAGGGGGACGTGATGGAATTGCACGACACTGCCGAATATCAACGTCAGGTCCTGGATGGTGGAAAGATCATCCACAACGAGCACGTGGTCATGCACTTCGTTGTGCTCATGACGCCTGCCGCCGATCGCTGGGTCGTCCGGCAGTTGCAGGCGGTATCTCAGTTTTGAACATTCTTCCCTCGGCCGGGCTTAAAGGCCTCACGGATCCCCGTTATTCGTGCTCATCGAGACGCCAACCGCCGCGACACACAAAGCATCTTAAATCTCTGCCCAGAAAGACGAAAGGATGGGGTCGTCATTTTGTCAAAGGCGTTGCTTTGCTTTTCCCTGGCTTGTTTCGTCATGGCGGGCGGCTGTACCACGCCCGGCAGATACCGTTCTACGCTGCAAAACGGACAAGTGCCCGCACTCTCTCCCAAGCTACTCGCGGTCTACATGCCGTGGTTCGGAGACCATACTCACATGGATGTTGGTTATTCCAGCCAGGATCCAGCCGTTCTGCGCAAGCAGATTCAGCAAGCTCGCCGCATGGGAATCTCCGGATTTGTAGTCGACTGGTACGGCGAAAGCCGGCCTTACTCCGATCACAACTTTGGTCTTCTACAGCAAGCCGCAAGCGAAAACCATTTTCAGGTGGCTCTTCTCTACAACGAGGCGGAGGACGGCGACGCCGAAGCGACCAATGATGCCTTTGCGGCGTTCGACAAAGCGTATCAGGCTTATATCGGGCCCAACGCGCCTTGCCGCGATGCTTACCTCACCTACAATGGCCGGCCCCTGGTGTTTATTTTCCCGAAAAGCAAACACGTCAACTGGGATCGGGTGATGCAGCACCTTAGCAACTGGGAAAGACCGCCGCTCCTGATTTACAAAGATGAGCCGCCCGCGCAGTATGGCAACGATTTCTCAGGGGCCTATGCCTGGGTCCAACCCGGGCCGGGTGGATGGGCCCCTGACGGCAGCAATTGGGGCTCGTCTTATCTGGATTATTTTTACAAGACCATGAAGAGCAAGCACCCCGACAAAATCGTTGTGGGAGGAGCTTGGCCAGGCTTCGACGATTCTGCGGCGAAATGGGGCCTCAATCGGCACATCCAGAACGGTTGCGGGAAAACTTTAGATGAGACTCTCAGTTTTTATGAGCGCTATTACGACAGCTCTCATCCGCTTCCGTTCCTTCTGATTGAAACCTGGAATGATTACGAAGAAGGAACGGCCATCGAGCAACGAACCGCCACGAACTGTAGCGGCGCTCCAACCACCGCTTCCGCGCAGTCCACTCCCCACTGAGCCCGTACGCGACTTCCTCAACAACCTGATGGCGAATTTTTACATCGAAAAAAAGCTGGATATTGCTGCGCTACGAACGACTGACAAATGGATCGCGCCAAAAATTCGACCGGTTCTTTGATTCTTCTTTCTCATCTTCTGATGTCAGCCGATGAAGAGAGTTCAGACTCTTCATCTACGTCGTCCCTCGACCGCAACCACGAAGTCTCCCTGGCTCTTTCCAGCTACGGTCCTCAGGAGTTTGGCGGACTTTGGGGTCTGGCCAGCTCTCATCATGTGATCATGCGCGCCTTCCCTCGTTTGCACGAATTGATGTTGGCCGCAGGCAGCGAACACTCTGATTGGGTTGATCGCGTGATCGTGAAAGAGCGTGCCCGCATCGACCATGCCTTATCTTTCCTCTCGCCGATTTGCGAAGCAATAGCCGAGGCTGGCGACCTTATTGTGATCAAGTCGCTCGATCACTGCCCTGACCTTGGAAGCGATATCGACCTCTACAGCAATGCGGAGGGCCCCGACATCGTTGCCATTATGCAGAACCGTTTTAACGCAAAGGTGGCGGAACGAAGCTGGGGAGACAGGCTAGCCAATAAATGGAATTTCGTCGTTCCCGGTCTGCCGGAACTCGTGGAAGTACACGTTGGCAGACTAGGCCAAACCGGAGAACAAGTGGCGATCACCAACTCGCTGATCAAGCGGTCGACGACTGCACAAATTGGCGGCTACACTTTCCGCGTCCCCGCGACCGAAGACCGCCTGATGATCAGCACTCTGCAGCGCATGTATCGCCACTTCTATTTGCGCTTGTGCGATGTTGCTGATACCGCCCGCTTTGTAAATTCAGGCTCGCTCGATTACCACTATCTTCGTTTTCTTGCAAAATCGGCAGGGCTTTGGGATGGCTTGGCAACCTATCTCGTCATCGTGTCAGGATATGTTCAATCCTATGGCGGAGAAGCGCTCCCATTGCCCTCGCTAGTTACTAAGGCAGCGCGGTTCGGGAATGAACGCATCTATTTCAAGAGGAAGTTTCTCCGCATTCCAATTTTCCCGCAGGCCGCTAGATTCTATGTTTCGGAATGGGAAAGGCTTCTCCTCAACGGAGAACTCCAGAACACATTGCGCCTAAGCCTGTTGCCTGGCTTGGCGGCGGCGGCGGCGATTGAATTGAAGCTGACGGGAAGCGACAAGGGAATCTGGTAGGACCACGGTGTATTCGGAAGCGCTCAGGAGTTTACCGTATTGCTGATAAGTCAACGGAACTCTATCGTGGAGGTTAATAGCTCAAATCCGAGCCGTAGGGTGAGAGGAAGTGCCGCGTGGTCCGAATTCTGGTGGTAGACGACAACCCGGCAGTCCGGAACTATCTTCGGTCTTTGCTTGAACAACAGAGCACTTGGCAGGTTTGCGATGAAGCCCGAACTGGAAGGGAGGCAATTCAGCGCGTGGAGAAGAATCCACCGGACATGATCTTGCTCGATTTCCAGATGCCGGACCTGAATGGACTCGATGTCGCCCGGCAGATTACGAAGACTTTTCCTGACATTCCCATCCTGATGGTTACCATTCATCTGTCGAAACAACTGACCGACGAGGCGCGTCGAGCGGGAATCCGCGGAGCCTGTGCAAAAACTGACGTCGGCTCTATTGTTGAGGCAGTGGATGCGTTATTGCACGCCGGAACCTATTTTCCGGCGAACAATGTAACTCCCAATTGATGCAATTCAGACTTACAGTGGTTAATATTGCATGCGGCCGAAAATACAGGATTCCCTGTATACGAACCCTGGTATTAGGATGTTAGTTTCTAAGCGATTGTGCGGTGAGGAGCAGGTAGAGAACGCGAGCCAGCCGGAAATCCATGCGATGTCCCGGGCTGCCTCAGGGGCCGGCAACCTTATGGCAGTTCGGATATTACTGGTGGATGACCATCCCATTGTGCGGCAAGGGCTGAGGACTCTATTGGAAGGGCGCTCCGGTTGGGAAGTGGTGGGTGAAGCATCCGACGGACTCGAAGCTTTGGAGAAGATTGACGCTTTGCGACCTGACGTTGTTGTGCTGGACGTGACCATGCCTCGAATGAACGGTCTCGAAGCCTGTCGTCAGATTCAGCAAAAGAAAGCGACCGATCTTGAAGTTCTGTTCGTCACCCAACATGACTCGCCGCAAATGATGCGCGAGGCCCTGGATGCGGGAGCCAGAGGCTATGTCGTGAAATCAAACGCAGCCCGCGATTTGTTGGAAGCGGTTGAGGCAGTGAGTCAGCATCGGGTTTTTACCGCGCTGGCGCGCAGCCCGCAAGCTTCATGTTAACTATGACGCGAATTGCGACGCAAAGTTTTGTTGTCTCTCGGGTCTTGCCTGGGAAGAAGGATCTGCCATGAAACTCCGTATCTTGTTAGCCGACGATCACGAAATTGTACGCCGAGGGTTGTGCGCCCTTCTCCAGAAACATGAGGGATGGGAAGTGTGCGGCGAAGCCTCGGATGGCCGCGAAGCGCTGGAAATGGCCAAGCAACTGAAGCCTGACGTCGTGATCGTGGACATTGGCATGCCTTACCTCAATGGGCTGGACGCCACGCGCCAGCTTTTGCAACACGACCCGCATTTTAAGGTCATCGTGCTCACCATCACCGATTCCGATCAGGTAATTCGCGAAGCGCTGGACGCGGGTGCGCGCGGTTTTGTTCTCAAGTCGGATGCGGCCCGGGATTTGGTCTCCGCGGTGGAAGCTTTGCAGAGCAAGCGCATGTTCTTCACGCCCAGAGTCAATGATCTGGTGCTGGCTGGCTTTCTGGATAAAGGGCACGCGATCTCCCGCAATGAACCGCCAAATCTTCCTACTCTGACTGTCAGGGAGCGGGAAGTCACTCAGCTTCTGGCGGAAGGGAAGAGTTCCAAGGAAGTGGCCTCGCTGCTGAACTTGAGCACCAAGACGGTGGAAACCCATCGCAGCAACATTATGCGGAAACTGAGCTTGCACTCTATCCGTGATCTGGTGGTTTATGCCATCAAGAACAACATCATCCAGATCCAGATGCCGCCGCAGATGCCGAGGCCCACGGAAACGACAGTCGTCTAGCAATTTGGCGTAACCGGACCCGCTTCAGCGAGCCGTGTCGCCGGGATAATACCCAGTCCGCGTACGCACCGTTAATTTCCCGTATCCCGGCGCGCGAGCCTCCACCTTCACCGACTGATACCCCGGCTTGGCGTTCTGATTTTTGGGCTTGTACGCGATCAAATACTGGTGGCGGATGTCGTGTGCGACCGTGCGAGTAGTGCTATCCACCTGGTCGAGCGTGTCTGGAAAATACGCCACCCCACCCGTCCTGTCGGCCAGCCGCTGAAGTGCCTCGCGGCCAGTGCCGCTAAGTCCACTGCCCAACAGTCCAATCGCATAAATTGTTGGCCCATTCGCCTGTTGCAGCCGTTGCGATGCCTCTTGCAACGTCTCGCGGCTCATGTTGTCCTGCCCATCCGTAATCACCAGCAAGACTTTCTTTTCCAGTGGACTGCTCTGCAGGTGCCCCGCCGAAGCTACAATCGCGTCGTAAAGCGCGGTGCTGCCCTTGGCCGAAACCTGATGTAATGCGGTTTGCAGCAGGTTTACGTCGGAAGTGAAATCCTGATCGAGATAAGGTTCCTGCCCAAAATTCACCACAAAAATCTGGTCTCGAGGATTGCTGGCGCGAATCAGGTTCAATACCGCCTGGTTCACTTTTTCCCGCTTTTCACGCATCGAGCCCGAATTATCGATCACGATCCCCATCGCCACCGGTACATCTTCCCGGCGAAATGAGGTGATGGCTTGGGGCACTCCGCCGTCGAGCACCTCGAACTTGCCTCGATCTAGATCCGAAACCAGCCGTCGCTGTTCGTCCACGACTGTGGCGTGCAGAAAAACCTCTTCCACCTGCTTCTTAAAAACAAACATGCTGCCCTGATCGCCTCCGCCGGGTTCTGGCGATATCGGCTCTTGCGCCGGCGCCTGCGGCGCAGCATTCCCCTCAGGCGACGCTTGCTGACTGGCCGCATCTTGACTGTTGCCAACACGTGGGGTTGAAGGCGAACTAGTGGCTGGAACCTGAGCGAGAGCGCCCAAGCTTACGACCGGCAACAATACGGACAACGTCAGGACGATCCAAACCTTGGGCGCGAAGCTGGAAGCGGCAGATCGCATGTAATTCCTCCGTGCGCTGTTTCAGATGCCATTTGCGGTATCGGCGGTAAGCGAAACTGGGCTCCTACAGTAAATACCTGACAAGTGTTTCGTTCTGGTTAAAACGAATTCCGCCCGACTATAGGTTTGCAACCGTACTGCCTCAGCACGCAACTATTCTTACGCAAAGTTTTCTCACATAACGGGCCGGTAGTAGGTGGAGGTGGAATTGGGCGCGCTTCGAATCCTTATCGCGGATGACCACGAGGTGGCGAGAAAGGGAATTCGCTCACTGCTTGAAGAGCACCCCGGCTGGGAAGTTTGTTGCGAAGCCAAAGATGGACGCGAAGCAGTGGAAGGGGCTGCCAAGCTGAGTCCCGATATTTTCCTTCTGGATATCGGCATGCCAAACTTAAATGGTCTTGATGCCGCCCGCCAAATCCTGGCAAATGATCCTGACGCTCGCATTCTCATCCTTACCGTGCACGATTCCGAACAGACGGTGCGGGAGGTTCTGGCCGTGGGCGCTCGCGGCTTTCTCCTAAAGTCGGACGCCGGCAGGGAATTGCTGGCTGCTGTCGAAGCTTTGCAGAACCGTCGAACCTTCTTCACTTCCAGAGTCGCGCAGATGATGCTGGATGGCTACCTCCGCCCCCAGGAGGAACCCGATCTTGCCGGTCAGTGCATTCTCACGCCGCGCGAGCGGGAGGTGATTCAGCTCGTCGCAGAGGGCAAGACCACCAAAGAGGTCGCTACTGCTCTATCCCTGAGTGTCAAGACAGCGGAGACTCATCGAACCAATCTCATGCGCAAGCTCGATCTACACTCCGTAGCAGCCCTCACCCTTTACGCGGTACGGAATGGAATCGTCCAAATTTATTAGCTATTCGCAGTAGGCGTGCATAGAGCGTAGTCGCCCTTCACGTAGGGCAACCACCGGATACTGTCCTGCGTGGTATACGCCTAGACTTTTAGACAAGCTGGTACGCAAACTTTGAGGAAAGGAAATCCGATGCTCTGGACGATCGCTGTGGTGCTCTTGATTCTTTGGCTGTTGGGCATAGTCAGCTCGTACACGCTGGGTGGATTTATTCACATCCTGCTCGTCTTGGCGATAGTTGCAGTCTTGATCCGGCTGATCCAGGGTCGCAGCCCGGTGTAAACCGACAGTGGGGCATGAAAGAAAGACTGCCCAACAGTTTCCAAATAATTCCAGGAGGAACTAAATATGAATAACGATCAAATTAAAGGTAAAGCGAAAGATGTTGCGGGGCGCGTGGAGCGCCAGGTCGGCGAGTGGACTGGGAATAAAGAGGCTCAGGCTGAGGGAACAGCGAAGCAGGCGGAAGGAAAAGTTCAGACCGCCTGGGGCAATGTGAAAGACGAAGCCAGCAGGCTCACCGACAAAGCAAAAAACAAGATGGACAGGACTACCGAACCTGCGGACAACACTGCGGAAACTGAAGACGACACGCGCGCGCGCAGAAAAGCCAGCTAAACACCACGAACATTTTCATCAGGGGAGGCTGATCAAGAGATCAGCCTCCCCTTTATTTGGTAGGGAGTTTTGTCTTTAGGAGTGACAACGAAGTACGGCGGTCGACGACCTCCGCGGCAATGCAGCCAATCGCCCCAGCACAGGCTCTACGAAAGCTTCCACAAAACGGCCAGCGCTTGGGCCGCCTCGACTACGGCGCGCCTCTCCGCATCCGCCTGTGATATCCCTAAGACTTTGCGTCGCGGAACAATGGGTAGCCGCTTTTTGGCGTCGAAGTCCGCCGCATGCAATTCGCAGACGGCGGACTCGAACTTCCGCCTCAAATCTTCGGCCGACAGACTGCGATTCGGTTCAATGCGGTGATCGACAATTTTGTATGCCATTGGGAGAGTGCTCAACTTTCGCTCTCCTCGCACTTTACGGTCGTACGTGCTCCGCAACAATACTGTGTAGCCCCAATAGAGCCGCGATACTTTCCCTACTTGCCGCCTCAGCTAAGTGTAAGGTTGGGAACCAGGACTTTGGCACTTACTCTGGTGGAGAAGGGAAGCGAGAATCGTCGAACTGCCGATAGAACCTACGCCGCGACCCGCAGCTGTAGGCAAGACTGTAGGGCCCGCAAAGCATAGAGCGCATCGTCCAGTGCCTGATCTTCCTCGATAGTGTCTGAGGCCGCAGAGAAGAGTTCGCGCGCACGGTCGATGATCGCTCGTTCAGCATCGGCGATTCGTCCCGCGAGTCGGCTATTGTCGGTTTCGAATAGAGCAGCAGTGTAAAGCTCCTGCCAATTGCGAGGGGTGAGGTTCGCAAGGGTTGGATTGGTCATAAATACCCTCAAACAACGGGGATTTTCGTGCAGAAACCGATTACAAAAACTGTAGACGTACTGGCTGGCAAATGCTATACAGGGAATTCCGTATAGAGTTTCGAATCCAGCTGGCGAACTTCAGACCTTCCTGTTGAACTATTTTCTCAATAGCAGCGATTTATCCTGATGAAAACAGGGGGATTTCAACTGGGTGGTTCCGGTATCCTGAAGCTAATTGACACTCTCGGCTTCCTGCTAAACAATGAATGAGTCATGGGTAAAGAGGCATAGAAGATGGTCATTCCCGGAGGGGACAATGGATGAAGGTGGAGAAATGCATGTTGAGCATATGGAACAGCAGTCGACTGCGGGGAAATGGATTCTACTTTTTGTGGCGATCATTTTCGTCACCGGAGCGATTTATGGTTATGTGACCACACAAAAGCGGGTCGAGAAGTTGACCACAGATCTCAGCGCCAGTCAGGCGCAAGTCGCGGAACTGCAAAAGCGCATGCAATCCGCCGAAGCCCAGGAAGAGACTCTGGGCGAAAAGCTCGGGATGACTAAAAAAGAACTGGCCCAGCGTGCCGCCGAACTTCAGGCTCAACAGCGGACTGCTACGACCCGCCTGGAAAAACAAGCGGAGGCGCAGAAGGAACAGATTGGCCAGGTCAGCGGGGAAGTGGCCGGGGTCAAGACCGATGTCGGCGGGGTCAAGACTGACGTTGCCTCTACCAAGGCCGATCTCGAAGCCACCAAGGCGAAACTGCAGAGCGCGGTGGGCGACCTCGGCGTCCAAAGTGGCTTGATCGCAACCACGCGCGGTGATCTGGAAGTGCTCAAGCATAAGGGCGACCGTAACTATTACGAGTTCACCCTGCTTCGAGGGGCGAAGTCTCAGCCCATCGCCACCGTCGCCCTGCAGCTCAAGAAAGTCGACCCCAAGCGCGGTAAATACACCATGGAAGTTACAGCCGACGACAAGACCATCGAGAAGAAGGACCGTACCGTCGCCGAACCGATCCAGTTCTATTCGGGCCGGGATCATCTTTTGTTTGAATTAGTGGTGTGGAGCGTGGATAAGAACAAAGCCACCGGCTATCTCAGCACGCCCAAGGGCGCACCCACTCCGGTGACCGCCAATTGAACGGAGTGCTATTCCCGGCTGGTGGACAGATTGTTCTTCAGATCGCTCTGCGCACGGCCGTGATCTATCTGGTGGTTCTGATTGGCGTGCGGCTCAGCGGCAAGCGCGAGGTCGGACAGATGACGCCCTTCGATCTCACGCTGCTGCTCCTTCTTTCCAACTCTGTGCAGAACGCCATGACGGGGCCCGACACCTCCCTCATGGGAGGCATTGCCGCCGCTTCCACCTTACTGATCCTGAACTACCTGGTCGGAACCGTCTCCGGGTCCAGTCGCAAGTTTCGCCGCGTCGTGGAGGGCGAGCCCAGCCTGCTGATTCATGATGGCAAGATCATCCAGTCGCACATGGAAAAGGAACACGTCAGCCTTGACGAGCTTCAGCGCGCCGTGCGCGAGCATGGGATTGCGCAATGCAGCGACGTAGCTCTCGCCGTGCTGGAGGTCGATGGCTCCATCAGTTGCTTGAAGTATGACGAAATCAAACCGGACGCCAATACTCACCTGGTCCGGCGGAGATTCATTCAGAAGAAATAACCAGTGCAGCAAATCTCACTATCGGTCGATCGGCACAAATGTCACGCTGACTGGCTCAACCACCTCAAGCACCTTGTCCGTCGGCGTCAGCCGGCCGTTCTGCGGGTCGACGCCGAAGATGACGATGTTGTCCGATTTTTCATTAGCGGCAAATAAAGTCTTGCCCCCTGGGGCAATTGCAAAATTGCGTGGTGTCTCGCCCTTCGTTGGAACATCCTGAACCTGCGTCAGCGTTCCCTTATCAGGGTCAATGGCGAATACCGCAATGCTGTCATGCCCACGGTTTGAGGCGTACAGAAACCTACCGGACGCGTCGACTTCAATCTCAGCATCATCGTTATGCGCGGCAAAGCCTTTGGGTAAAGTTGAGATGGTCTGCAGGGGCCG
>Ga0210384_10008647_pt1 | contig 10586 bp, 11 predicted proteins | sample IncBWH2MmetaG_FD_160574 | JGI IMG/M metagenome (GOLD analysis project Ga0210384, IMG submission 160574) | Forest soil microbial communities from Barre Woods Harvard Forest LTER site, Petersham, Massachusetts, United States - Inc-BW-H-2-M | ecosystem: Environmental > Terrestrial > Soil >...
CCAAAAATCTAGGGTGCGAGGAGCACGCCAGCGGCTTGCCGAGCGCCGTCGTTCGTAGACAAGCCCCTGCCGGTAGTGCGGGGTTACCTCGCTAGTTACCTGAGATCGACCCGTAGGTGTTCGTGTAGCATTTTGCTTTGCGGGCCCGTCCGATCACCGAAATCGCGTCGGCGACCTCAGGACTCGTGGCCCAGAGATTGGCGTCTCCTGTCCGGCCGAGCCGATTGAGAAAGCGCTCCGGAACCTTGAAGGATTTATCTATCCGCCAGCCTGGAGACAATCCACAGACCGACTGCGCCCAGCATCAACAGCACTCCGTGCACTCTGCGAGGATACGAGCGCTGTTGTAGACGAATGGAACGTCCCGGTGCGAATAGTCGGGGAAGTCCGAAGATCAAGAACAGGACGGCAAGGACATAAAGGCCCCAAATGGTAGCGGGGAGGACCAGCGCGAGTAGTATCCCCCCAACGATGCGTACATTCCTGGGGCAGCTCATGCGCTTCTCAGTTTCGCCTGGAAGAAAGAGATGCAAAAGTCCCGAGAGCAGCATTCCCAGGCACACTAGCGGAATGAAAAATGATTTCACGGTATCGATAGCCTGCCGACCCGCCCGACGTTGACCCTTCGGACTGCCCGCTTGTAGGAGCTCCGGCAGCGCAATTCGGACCCGGTCGGGGTTGTCATGCGTCCCTCGGTCGCCCACAGCATCATGTCGAGCTTCGGCCGGAGCATCCGAGCGAGCTCCAGCTTGGCTCCACGCAGCCGTCGGTCCCAGAGCGGCCGCGCATACACGATCTGCATACGCGGAGCATTGAAACGTAGCTCACTGCCGGCTGGCCACGGCGGGGCGCCGGGCGCGCTGGGTCGCGGATGGGCGATCGCCCCGTCTCGTGGGCGAACCCCCCCAGTCGCCTGCTCGATTCCGCCAACAATATCGAATACATCAAATTCAACCTGGGAACGCAGGCCGAGCCGTTCAACGGCGGCCGGCGTATCGAAGGCGACCACCGCCTGGTCGCGTCCGGCGCTGGCGGACATGCGGTAAGCGTCGGTCACGACCAACCAGTACCGTGCCATCATCCGTAGCGCGTCTCCGAGGGTCGCCTGAGCCTGGCAGAACATACCAAGCACGCTCAGTTCCTCGGACTCGGGTATCGCGGCTGCTCGGATCGGGAACCATGGGTCCTGGACCAGACGCCCGATCGCCTCGCACAAGTCGGTAATGAGCGAGAGCGGGAGGCGGGCCTCGAACGTCAGGGAAGAAGGCAGCCGAAGGCGAGCACTGGCGTCGGATCAGCCCCCGCTTCCCGCGCGGTCCGCAGGACATGTCGGATCACAGCGGCCGTCATCGTAGGCGCGTGGACCATGGATCGGGCTCCTGGCGCGAAATGTCCATATTCTAGCGCGTTCGGTCCTTGACGTCCCGGAGCGAGCGCCGTATGCTCGACTCGCGCCGTGTGCCACGCCGTTTGAGGAACGCGGACGCGACGATGTCAACACCAGGTTTGAGGCTGCCTTCGCGCTGGACTTCCTCCGGTTTCGTAGACACCTGGTTAAGTTGCCGAGGTTCCGTGTTCGCGTACTGGCTCGACGCCCGAAGGGCCGAGGTAGCCAACCGCCGAATGCCGTCGTTGCCCAACGTAGAAGAGCTCGAGGTACTGGAACGGCTCGCTCCGCGCTGTGGCCCGTGCGGCGCCGGTCGCGTCGCGGTTCGTCTCGGTGTACAAGATGGCCTGGTGATGATGCCGGCCCTTCGAAATGAATGACGCCGGCGGAAGGAGAACACCATGAGCATCCTGTCGCGCAGGCAATTCCTTTGGACGTCGGGTACCGTGATCGGAGCCTCAATGGTGCCGACGATGGCGCGGTCCCGTCGCGCAGAAGCCGCTGAGCCAGCGTTGATCCCCAAGAAATTGCCGTTCCCGCCCAACGACGAGTTCGGCAGCTACGAGCCGACGATCACGCCGGACGGGAACACCATCTATTTCGCGCGCTTCGCGGGCAGCGGCGACAAGCGCGTCCTGGGCACGACGACCGACATCTTCGTCACGCACAGGGTCCGTCAGAGCGGCGAGTGGCCCGGAACCGGCGCGGACTGGACGCCCCCCGAGCGACTACCCGATACCGTGAACAGCGATTCCATTGACCAGGAGCCGCGGATCACCCCGGACGGCAAGACCCTGTATTTCATGAGCCGGCGTTCGGGGAGCCGCGGGGGCGCGGACATCTGGGTCACCCACAAGCAGCCCGATGGCCAGTGGTCCCAGGCGCAGAACCTCGGCCCGAATGTCAACTCCGAGTTCACCGACCATTGCTTCATGCCGCTCGGTCTCCCGGGTCAGGACGACACCTCGGTGTTCCTCTCGGTCAGGCCCCGCGTGGCCGGTGGACCGCCCTCGCCGGACCTCTTCACCAGCAAGATGGAGAATGGCGTCTGGCAGCCGTCGAAGCGGTACGAGAGCAAGTTGCTCGACTCGATCGGTCTCAAGTGCCGCCTCAACGGCGTCAGCAGGGACGGACTGGTCCTCGGCGTCGTCTCCGTCCACGACTTCGGCAAGTTCCACCAGATGGTGTTCGTGCACTACGACCCGGCGACCCAGGAATGGAAGGGGCCGATTGTCGAGGCGCCGTTCAATCAGCCGAACGTGGACGGCGCGTGCCCGATGTTCACGGCTGGCGGCGACAAGATGATCTGGTCCGCCGGGTACGATCGTGGTCCGGGCCCGGTCTCCACCGCGGGCGGCACCGGGTCGACCTACGACCTGTTCTGGCTCAAGACGAGCGACATCGTCGCCTACTACAAGGCGAAGGCAGGCCTCAGCTAGCGAGACGATGGGCGGGCGGTGACCGGGCGAGCGAGCGCGAGGCGGGTCGGCCTCGCGCTCGCCGCCAGTGTGCTCACCGCCTCCGTCGCGGCGGGGCACGCGGTGCTCCAGCGGGCGGAACCGCGCGTGGAGAGCACGCTCAAGCGCGCTCCCGACGAGGTGAAACTCTACTTCACCGAGCGTCTCGAGCCCGCCTACAGTTCGGTCCGCGTCGTGAACGATCGCGGCGTACAGGTGGATCGTCGGGACAGCCACGTCGACCGCTCGAACCCGGTCCTCCTGCGGGCCACGCTCCCGCCAATTCCCGCGGGCACCTACAAGGTCCTCTGGCGGGTGCTCTCGATCGACGCCGACGTCACCGAGGGCGGGTTCATCTTCCGCGTCGAATGAGGGCCCTCCTCCTCGCCGTCCTCTGGGTTCACCTGGCGTCGAGCGTGCTGCTGACCGGGGCGTTCTTCATGCTCCTGCTGGCCGGACCGCCCCCGGCTCCGGCCGCACGTCGCTGGGACGGGGCGATCGTGGCCTGGTCGCGTCTCCTCGTCCTCGCGGCTCTCGGCTCGGGAATCGTCTGGCTGATGGTGCGAACGGCCGTCTTCGAGAACCGCCCCCACGCGGCGGTCGAGGTCCGCGCGATATGGCACGCCGTCCTGGATACGTGGCCGGGGCTCGTCTGGCTTGCCCGGCACGGCCTCCTGTTCGTGCTCGGGGTCTTTCTCACGATCCGCGCGGACGTCGCGGAGCGGAGGAACTGGATCGCCGCCCGCGGCGAGGCGCTCCTGCTTGCGGCGCTGGCGCTCGCCCTCGTGAGCGGCTCCAGTCACGCCGCCGCGATTTCCCCGGGCGTGGTGTCGGCCGTGGCGATCGACGTCACGCATCTTCTGGGGACCGGCTTCTGGCTCGGCGCCCTCATCCCGCTTGCACTTTTGCTACACCTGGCCAGCCGCGACGACGGCGCCGACTCCCTCCCCTATGCGGTGCGCGCGGTCCGCCGCTTCTCCCGCGCCGCATTGATCACGATGCTCATCCTGGTCGGCTCGGGAGTGATGAACGCGATCGTGCAGGTGGAGACCATCGCCGGCCTAGCGGGGACGACGCACGGTCGTCTGCTCCTCGCCAAGCTCGCCGTCCTCGTCCCGATCCTCGTCCTGGCCGCGGTGAACCGCACGTACATTCTCCCTGCGTTACCCGGCTCGAGCGACTCCGTCCGCAGTCCCGTGATGGCGCGCCTCACCACCTTCGTCGGGTTGGAAGCCGGCCTCGCCCTCGTTCTGCTGGCGCTAGCCGCCGCGATGACGCTGACGACACCCGCCCGCCACGGGGATCCGGTCTGGCCATTGCCGTTCCGATTCTCCCTCGACGCCCTGCTCAACCTGTCCGTGACGAGGTGGCGTGCCCTGGTGGGCGGCCAGCTGGCGCTGGTCGGTCTCGCCGCTCTGATCGCGTCGCAGCTCGTGCGTCGGCGGCGGGCGCCGCTGCTCGCCGGCTCGCTTGCCCTCATGGCCATCGGCGGGGGCGTTGGTCTTCCGCCGCTGGTGGTCGATGCCTATCCCACCACATATCGGCGCCCGCTCGTGACTTACGACGCCGGCTCGATCGCTGCCGGGATGACGACCTACCAGGAGCACTGCGCACCCTGCCACGGCGCCACCGGCGCCGGCAACGCAACACCGAGCGGGCCCTCCGTCGATCTTCGCGGGCCTCCCGCGTCACGCCGGCTCGCGGGCGAGCTCTTCTGGCTGGTCACGCACGGGATCCCCACCCGCGGCATGCCGGAATTTGGGAGCCGTCTCGGTGAAATGCAGCGCTGGAACGTGATCAATTTCATCAGGGCGCTCGGCGCCGCCGATAGCGCGCGAGGGATCGGACCCCAAGTGGAGCCCGATCGCGCCTGGCTGGTCGCGCCGGATTTCGCCATCGCTGTCGGTCCACTGGCGCCGGGGGCGCTGCGAGACTACCGAGGCCAGCGGATGGTGCTGCTGGTGCTCTACACCCTGCCCGGCTCCCGTGCTCGGCTGGCGAAGTTGGCACGGAGCTACAACGTACTCTCGATCATCGGAGTTGAGGTCATCGCCGTACCGGCGCAGGCCTCGCGGGAGACGATCAACGAGCTCGGCTCGTCGCCGCCCGTCCTGTTCCCAGTTGTGACCGACGGTAATGCCGACATCGTCGCAACGTATCGCATGTTCGCGCCGGGGCCGCACGCGGAGCTGCTGATCGACCGCCAGGGCTACATCCGAGCGATTTGGCGAGAGGACATGCCGCAGGCCGGCGGGGTCCAAAGCCAGGTCGAGAAGCTCAACGAGGAGAAGAGCTGGCCTCCGTTCCCCGACGACCACGTCCATTGATGAAGGCGGGAGGGCCCTCGTAATGCCGGTGTGGCAAGTGGTCATGGTTCTGAACCTCGCGTTGGCCGTCGGCCTCGGTCTCGGCTACGCGGGCTGGGGCCGGCGGGCGGACGCGCTCGGCCGGGAGTTCGACGTCGCCCAGGCGAGGGTAGAGCGACTCGAGCGCGAGCGGCAGGCGTGCGCCGCTGGCGTGCGCGCCGGCGAACAACAGTGGGAGGGCCGCGGGCTCGTGCGCGCGGTCTACCCGCAGCTCCTGGTGGTCACGCATGAGGAGATTCGTGGACTCCTGCCGGCGAGAACCACGGGCTTCCGCGCGGCGGCGACGACGCTTCGCGACCCGATCCGGGTGGGTGACGCGATCCGATTTTCGCTGCGGGGTACTGGGGCCGACGACGCCGCGCTCGTGGCGATCGGGCCGTGGTGAGCGTCGAGGCGCGCTGGTGCGCAGAGGCTCTCACGTGGGATCGCCTCGCTACGCGCAGTGCATGCGTAGCTTGGCGGGGCTGGTACCAGAACAGAGAGTTGGGCGCTATGGGTTAGAAGAGATGTCAACGAACGACACGCACTCCCAGTTCGATCAGGCGCGGGCGGACGCATGTTTGTGCTCGAGATCAACAAGACCATCGGGATCTACTCAGGCTGACGCACGGGATCAGTGAGAGCCGACGCGGAACCCTGACGAAGTGAGCAGATTGGAATTGGAGATGGACGGAAGCCCTCCGCGGAGCGATCCTGATTCACGGAGGAGGGGTCGGCGATGGCCCTCAAGCTGCGGAGCCCCGCTTTCGGCCCCGGCGGAGAGATCCCGCTCAAGTACACCGGCGACGGCGCCGACGTCTCCCCCCCCGCTGCGTTGGGCCGACCCGCCCGAGGGGACCAAGAGTTTCGCCCTCACCGTGGACGACCGCGAGCACCCGACCGGAATCTGGGGCCACTGGGTGCTCTATGGAATCGCCCCGACGGTGCGGGAACTCCCTGAAGGTGTCCCACGACAGGGCACCGTATCTGGGGTCGGGACCCAGGGCGTGAATGACTTCGGCGAAGTCGGCTACAGCGGTCCCCGCCCGGCCCGCGGGATCCGCTCATCTCTACGTCTTCAGAACTCTACGCCTTGGACACGACCCTCGCGGTGCCATCGCACCGGCCGAAAGCGGAGCTCCTAAAGGCCATGGCGGGGCACCTTCCTCGTGCGAGTGGACCTCATTGCGCGCTACACGCGAACGTGACTCCCGGCCGCAGCGCCTCAGAAAATGGGCATCCAACCTTAAACATTAGCGACGCGTTCCAACCCTCCGTATAACCCCCCGAGGTTTCGAGCCCGCGAAGCCTCTGGCGGCTGGCGACGTCAGCAAGGCTTCAATAACTAAGCAGAAAATCGGTCGAACTTCAACGGTCGCTCCCACAATCCAAAGCGGGCCCGCGCATCGCGTCTAGATCAAATCGACCTCGAAACCGAGCATCTTTGATATCGGTGGTTGCGGGCCCCGATTTGAACCAGCGAGGGCCTAGGAATGTGGCGGCCCGTTCCTGTGCGCTGCGTGGGCTGACCTGGGTTGCTTAGGTTTCGTTGCATCCTCATGCCGTGCGATCCGGAATTTGGTCCTAGTCCCAATTTCTCGCGGAATGTCTCGCGAGAGTTCTCAGTTCCTGCGACTCAATCTGTCTCGCACTCGCGGCGGCAGCAGGGGACTAAAATCCCAACCGAATTTGAATCCCGGGAGGTGAGGTGTTGAGTCAACAGCAGGCAAGTAGCCGATCGGATTGAGAAAGCGCGTGGCGGACAGCAAACACGGGTTCGAATCCCGTTAGGGCCCCGAACCGGTGTTGGAGCGGCGTCGTTAGTTCGGATGTGGGTGGCAAGTCCTGTTGCTTTCGCTGTTCCAATAATCCTGGCGTTGGCCCTAGGCGCAAGTGCGTGATCGCCCGACGATGCTGACCGACGGGGACGGTGTTCCAGAAGGGGTTCTTTCTGAGACGGGCTGGCAAAGAGGGGCGAGCATCGGCCTTCTAATGCGACCTCGGGATCACCCTCGGGGTCGCTTGATCTCGTGACTATCTGCCCTTCACCTCAGCTGGCCCTCGGCCTCACGATCCCGCCGTCGCTCCTGCAGCGGGCGGATCAGGTGATCGAGTGATGGCAGTCCGGGCTCGACGCTTGACGGGCGGCAGCGGGCGGACTAGTATCCGGCCCACTCGGTCAGTAGACCATTCCCAGGTCCGTGTCCGAGGCCGCCCTGACGTGGAGGGCCACATGCCGCGGTTCGGCGCATCTCGGGACGCCAGGCAGCTTCCGCCCCCCAGCGGGGCGTCCGATGCAGTTCCGCCTCGCCGGTTACCGGTCACGTGTTCTCCTCGTCCGACCCAGATGGAGGGATGACCATGGCGACGACCGTTGCGCCCACGAGAAGTCTTCCCTGGTGGAAGGAGCCGACCAAGGATCAGTGGATGGCGTGGTGGGCCGCCTGGCTGGGCTGGACGCTGGACGCGTTCGACTTCACGGTGTTCCTGCTGATCATGGTGCCCATCTCCAAGGAGTTTGGCGTCTCCCTGACGGAGGTGGCCGCGGTCTTGACCATCACGCTCTGGATGCGTCTGGTGGGGGCGTGCGGATCAGGCTGGCTGGCGGATCGGGTGGGGCGCAAGACTCCGCTGATGCTCTCGATCGCCTGGTACTCGCTCTGTAACTTCATCGCGGGCTTCTCTCCCACCTTCGGTTTCCTCTTCCTGTTCCGAGCCCTGCTCGGCATCGGCATGGGGGCGGAATGGCCTGCCGGGGCCGCCCTGGCGATGGAGTCCTGGCCGGCGCGGTCGCGCGGGATCATGAGCGGCATCCTGCAAGGGTCCTGGAGCCTGGGCTTCCTGCTGTCGAGCGCCGTCTACGGGCTCTTCTACCCGTACCTCGGGTGGCGCGGCATGTTGTGGATCGGCATCCTGCCGGCGCTGGCGGTGATCTTCGTGCGCTACTTCGTCAAGGAGTCCGCCGTCTGGGTCGAGAACCAGCGCTTGCAGCGGGAGCAGAAGCGCGAAGTCCGGGCGCCACTCCTGCAGATCTTCAAGCGCGGCCTCATCGGGAACACCTTGACCGCGTGCTGGTGGATGACGAGCGCGTTCGTCATCTACTACTCGATCTGGTCGCTGTTCGCCACCCACCTGCAGAAGGACCTCAACTTCAGCCCGGCCCAGGTGGCGATGCCGATCGCGATTGCCAATTTCCTGGCCTTCCTGGCGAGCGGGTTTTGGGGCTGGACGGCCGACCACATCGGGCGCCGCTGGTCGATGATCATTCCGGGCATCATCACGGTGTTCGTGGCGCCCCTGTATCTGCTCACCGACAATCTCAGCTTGATCGTTGTGGGCTTCGTGCTGCAGGGGTTATTCGGCGATGCCCTCTATGGCCAGAACCCGAGTTACCTCTCCGAGCGCTTCCCCACCGAGGTGCGCGCGGCGGCCAGCGCCTTCTGCTATCACCAAGGGGCGATCTTCGGCGGGCTCGTTGCTCCGGTGCTCACTTACTTCGCCCTCAACTACCAGCTCGGCTTCGGCATCCCGATGCTGGTGGGCACGGTGGTCGGCGCGGTCAGCTTCGTGTTCGCCCTGCTGGCCGGTCCGGAGACCAAGGGCAAGGAGCTCGTCCCGGACCTGATGGTGGCGCCGCCCACGGCACGCCCTGCCCTCTCGGCTGCTGATGGAGGATGAACGTCGACGCACACCCGGCGATCGTGGTTTCGGAGGCGGGTCACCTGATCCGCCCGGTGCAGGAGTGACTGCGTTCGCGGTGGGGGGGCTGGCCGAAGCATATGTCGCGAAAGCTGAGGGAGCCCACGGACATCCCCACGCGGCCGCCCTAAAGATGGCGAAGCGCGCCTGCCGGGCAGCGCTCAGACAGGGCAGGCTCTTCCACGGTGGCGCACCCAGCGCCATGCGCTGCCAGGGCACATATGAATGGGTGAGAGGGAAGCACGCGGCGGCCCGGCGCTGGTGGGAGCGCAACCTCAGCATTGCGCATAAGCTGGGGGCCCAATACGACGTGGGAATGACGTCGCTCGAAATGGGGCGACGCACGGCCGATCCTGCACTCCTCAAGCGCGCCGAGGCTGTCTTTTTGGAGATTGGTGCGGAGCTGGATCTGGCAACCACCCGCCGCCTTCAAGAGTCTTTAGCTGCGGCCCTTTGATTGATTGTCACTCGATCACCTGATCTGCCCGCTGCAGCAGCGACGGCGGGATCGTCAGGCCGAGGGCCTTGGCGGTCTTCATGTTGACCACTAGATCGAATTTCGTCGGCCTCTCCACGGGATATTGCGTCGGCTTCGCGCCCTTGAGGATCTTGTCCGCGATATCAGCCGCACGGCGGAACATCGCGCGAATGTTGGCGCCGTAGCTGAGGAGCCCGCCGGCCTCTGGCAATTGTCGCCAGGCAGAAACCGTCGGCAGCCGTGCGCTGGTCGCGAGCTCGGCGATTCGGTGCTGCTGCGGAAAGAGCGTCGGGGTGCCGAGAACCATCACTGCATCGACGCCCTCCTTTTTCGCGTGCCCGATGGCCTCGCTCACGTCGTCGGGGCGTTGGACCGCCAACGGTGTGAGCTGCACGTTGAGAGCACGGGCCGCGCGCTCGGTGGCGTGCATCACCGAGGATCCAGAAGGATCGACCGGACTCCACATTGCGCCGACTCGTCGCAGCCGCGGCAGCGCCTCTTTGAGCAGCGCGAGCCGCTTGTCGTCGAGCTCCGCGTTCATCGACGAGAGTCCTGTGACGTTGGCACCTGGACGCGAGAAGCTCTTCACGAGCCCGAGCCTCACGGGGTCGTCGGCAATCACGAAGACGATCGGGATCGATTTCGTCGCGGCGGCCGCCGCCTGTGGCGCCTCGGCGCCTCCGGCTGCGAGAATCAGGTCCAGGTGGAGACCGACCAGCTCTCTGGCGGCCACGGCGAGCCGTTCTCGATCAGGGCCGATGTCGCGCTCCTCCACCGCGAGATTCCGGCCTTCGCTCCATCCGATCTCGCGCAACCGTTCTCGAAACACGACGTAGTTCTCGTTCGGCCGAGCCGGATCGGTCGACGACAGAATCCCGACACGATAAATCCGGCCGGCTTGCTGCGCGCTGCCCGCGACGGCCTCGCCGAAGAGCGCCAAGGTCAACCCACTCCAGAAGGCGGCACGCCAGGCAACGCCCCAGAAAAATGAGCGTCGGTTCATAGCGGGACCTCCGTCTGGCCACATTGGGAGGGACCGGGCCGAACGGCCAGCGGGTCGACTTTACACCAGCGCGGCAGCGGCGTGGGCGATGATTTCCTAGTCTTCCAGATCCGACTCAGCAGCCTCGAATCGGTGTGTGATGGCCGCGCCGCAGCCGCTTGTTATCAACACCCGCGTGCTGTCGATACCGCCGTCCAGCTCGCCGCAGCGGCGATGC
>Ga0210384_10008649_pt1 | contig 10586 bp, 12 predicted proteins | sample IncBWH2MmetaG_FD_160574 | JGI IMG/M metagenome (GOLD analysis project Ga0210384, IMG submission 160574) | Forest soil microbial communities from Barre Woods Harvard Forest LTER site, Petersham, Massachusetts, United States - Inc-BW-H-2-M | ecosystem: Environmental > Terrestrial > Soil >...
TCCAGTCTTTTCGAGATGAACGTCAAGACGTGCGATCCGTTTGAACGGCACCTCAGGCAAGCCGCTGCGGAAGACTTCAACCGTCGCATCGGCGGCGCGCGGCGGATAACGTTCAGCCAGAAATTCATGACGACTCTGGGTCGTCGCACAGCCGGTGGTCAGACCAAGCACGACCCACAGTGCTGCGCGCGCACCCATGGCGAACCGCTTTCGAGACACCGGGCGCCTTTCAATGTCCCGGTGCGGCAGGCGCCGGAGCCGGCGCAGCAAGCACCTTTGTCATTTCATCCAATACAGGCTGATCCCAATTCTTCTGGCCCGCGCCGCCGACAAAAGTCTTGGCCGTTCGGATATCCACAGCGACCTTGCCCGCACCCGCCTCGCTCAGCGTCACGCTCACCGTCTCGCCGCCGGAACCGACGAATGCACCAATCTTGCGCTCGCGCTTCCCTTCGATATAGGTCGCCTCTTCTTTCTTGATGGTGCAGCCAATCACCGTCAGGGCATCGATCGCCGCTTTATGCACCGAACTGATCGGCTGATCGAGCGTCGCTTGTACCCCCTTGTCGGCGGCCGATGCGATTCCCGCACCCAGCGTCCCCAAGGTCAGGACAAAGGCCAGCGCAACCGCGCCTCGCGAGTTTGACAGTGACATGTTTTCTCCCGGTAGATGTTAGTCTTATTCGTCCGCATCGAAACGCGCCTCGGGGACGCCGGAGGCACCCGCTCGTACGCAGTATTCTTGGACCGTGGCCCTCATGCTAGCGGATTCCGAGAGGCAGTCAACCTGCTCTCGACCAGCCGAACGGCGATGAGAAATTATCCATGTAGAATTCCCATTTTACCGGTGCGGAGGGCTATGAGTTGAGGATCGCCACCTACAATGTGAACAGCGTCAATGCTCGCCTTCCGGTTCTGTTGCGCTGGTTGAGTGAGACGCAGCCCGATATCGCCTGTCTCCAGGAACTGAAGGCGCCGCAGGACAAATTTCCGGAAAAGGCGATTCGCGACGCGGGTTACGGTGTGATCTGGCACGGACAAAAGAGCTATAACGGCGTGGCTCTCCTTGCGCGAGGACGCGATCCAGTCGAAACGCAGCGGGGATTGCCCGGCGACCCGAATGACCTCCACAGTCGCTACATTGAAGCGAGCATTGGAGCTCTCGTTATCGGATGTCTCTATCTACCCAACGGCAACCCCGCGCCTGGACCCAAGTTCGATTACAAGCTGGGATGGTTTGAGCGCCTGGCGATCCGGGCCTCCGATCTCGTCGGTCGAGATTCCCCGGTCATTCTCGCCGGCGATTACAATGTGATCCCGAACGAGATAGACGTGTACAAACCCGAACGTTGGGTGGACGACGCCTTGTTCCGGCCTGAGACGCGAGCGGCCTATCATCGGCTGCTCGAGCAGGGTTGGACAGACGCGGTTCGAGCGCTCCATCCGGGCGAACGAATCTACACGTTCTGGGATTATTTCCGTAATGCGTATGGTCGCGACGCGGGTTTGCGCATCGATCACTTGCTCCTCAATCCCTTCATTGCCCGGCGCCTGCTACGGGCGGGAGTTGACCGGCACGTGCGTGGCTGGGAGAAAACGAGCGACCACGCCCCCACTTGGATTGAAATTGAAGGCTCGCCTTAGAATGGCAGCCCGGCGCATCATTCTGTATTCGGCACGTTACATTGAGTACAATACGCTTCGGCTGGCTGCCGCTTTTTCGAATCCAATCGGACAAGCGGTACTGCCGATATCTAGAGATCCGGCGACGCTTGCCAACGACCAACGTAACCAATTGAAATAGGTGACCAACGACTGCATGAGCAATTCGAACTCGTCTTCCAACCCCACACCATCACGTGTCACACTCAAGTTAAAGCTGGGCGCGCGAAAGTCGGCCAGAGAAAGCAAGACCCCCTCTCTTCCGCTACCGCAAAGCAAAGCTAACCTAAAACCCGGCGCTCACTGGTCAGACGAATACAAGGAGCGCATGCAGGCGGATATGGACGCACTGATCCGGCCTCGATCGCGATAGTTCGTCCACGGGATTCGCCGTGGAATAACGCGTAAGATCGCCCGACCACGTAGGTTACGGCGATCGCAGCCTCGATGACCTCGTGCGCGGCATCAATCCGCCGCTATCGGAACCGACGCCAACCGAGTTCGTCGTCGTTCACTTCATTATTCGCTCCATCCAGGTTCGGTTGAGACCTGACATTGGCCGAAGAGCCAAACGCTCGTTGAGCAGCGCACGAGCCAGCTGGATTTGTCCCGCCTTCTCTGCGGCCGACAGCAATGTCTGGGCCATCACATCGCGTTGTGCATGGGAGCCGCCGGCACGGACCGCAAGGGTCCGGACCGGCCCCAATAGCGCCACCGCTTCCGAATAGCGGTTTTCGGCATACGCAAGCAAGGCTTCGGAAACCGGCAGCCCAATCGCGCGTGTAACCGTGCCATTCTCAGTATGCGTAGCCGCGGTGCGCTCTAGAACACCGATCAGCCGCCGTCCGAGATCGAAACGCCCCGCTCCGGCGAACGCCATCATCGCATGCATGTCGTTGAAGGCGTACCACGCCTCCCCAATTCGAGGTTCCCACGCAGCGGCCAGGCTTTGCCATCGATTGCCGACGTCGGCGCCGTACACTTTGAGCCGCCACAGGAGCGCACTCGCATCCAACAATTCCATGACCACGGTAGAGGCGGGACGCCTTATACGAGTGTCGTATAGTTCGAGCACTTGATCCCAGCGCTGCCGGTCGCAATAGTAGAGAGCTAGGTGCCAGGCAATATGCACCGCCAAGTTGCTGCCGCCCCAGTCGCGCGCGCGCGTTAGCAGCCATTGCTCGCCCTCGTCGACTCGATTCGTCATTTCAAGTACGTGAGCTACCGCATGAATAGCCCATGCGTCGCTCTTGTCCCGTTCCACCGCGCCGCGCCCGACATCGAGCGCCCCGGCGTAGTCGCCCATTTCCTCGAGGCCAAAGGCATACATGCCCCAGTAAAAGCCCTCCACCGCGGACCCCTTCTCGATATCGGGCAACCGCCGCGCCACCCGATCACGGAGTTCGCTCAGCAGCCCAAGGAAGAAGTCGCCTTGATGTGCCGCGAACATCGCAATGGCGTCGCTCGGATGCTCGATCAGGATGTCCTCCCATGCAGTGCTGGCCTCGGCGAAATGTCCACGAAGCCACGCCTCGACGGCTGCCACATGCTTTGTCTCCCAGGAAGACGCACTTATCGTCTTCTGTTTGGCGAACGAGAGCGTCGATTGCGCCTCGGCCACCAGAGACTTCTCCGTGCTCAGCCCGAGGATCAGCGCTTTGAGTACGTACGCCATCAAGAAACCGGGGTCCGCCGCGATGGCACGATCGAGCTCGGCCAAGGGATCGCCTTGAAAGCTCAGCATCTTCCGTACGGCGGAATCAAAGTGACCGACCGCTGACCGATCGGATGCGGTCAACTGAAGGCTAGTCTGGTCAAGCAAGCCCATGATCACCCTCTGCGCCGGCAATCTGCGCTGACGTCGCACATTCTATTCGCTCACCCGATCCCCGCACACAAATGATTTCACCGGTTGTCTCTGCCCAGCGACATGCCGATGACGATATATTTATTTTCCGCTTTCCTCGTTGTCTTTGGCTACACTAAGATTCGTTTCATTTATTGGACAATCGTCATGAAACGATCGATGTACATTCCCAAATCGTTTTGGGGACAATCAACGAGCGAAGCATTCTGCACCGCCGTCGTCGACTTCGTGCAAAGACAGGGTACCGTGAGCGGCATCGTGAAGCGCATGGAACAGTTGGGACTTGGCGCGGTCGCGCGCTCTTGGCTGGCCAGCGACGTGCATGTCCCTATCTTCAGCGAACAGCTCCATGCGCTCTTCGGCACGAGTGCGCTGCGTGCGTTCGCCGCAAGGTTGGGCTTGCAGCCGCGCGACCTCGTTCGCCGTCTCTCGCAAACGCTGCCCCAAATATTGAATCGCCTCGCATCTTCACAAGGTCTAACCCCCTCCGCAGCGATGTACTGAAGGGCAAGCGATCGACGCCGGTGCCCTTTCCGTCGCCCGGTAGCCGCGCCGAATACCGCGGCATGGTTTCGCGCCGCAGTCAGAACTTGTAGCGGACGCCAACGGTCGGGTTGATATTGGTCGTATATAAGTAACCGCTCGCCACGCCGTCATGTACGCCGCTGTACATGGCCCCCACATAAGCGTCGAAGTGCTTGTTGAATCTATAGTCGGCGTCGAAGGAGAAGGCCTCGAAGCTGCCGCTGCAAGTGCTGTATGCCGCCGTCGTACAGCCCGCCTGCTTGCCGGTGCCGTAGGCGTTCTGATGATAGCCGTAGTAGGCCGCGGTCAGGTCGAGGTGGGGAATCACGGTGTAGCGAACGCCGGTCCAATACACCTGAACAGTCTTGGAATCGTTGTAGGCATTGTTCGTGACGAAAGCCAGAACGTAACCCCCGATGTCGTTGAACCCGGCGCTCAGCGGCGTCGCCGGGTTGGCATACTTGATGTGCTCGTAGCCCGCAAAGAATTTCAACGGATCGATTTCATAAAGCGCCATGAGGGCATACGCCGTATTGTCCGAGATGGTCGCCGCCAGAGAATTCGATACCGAATACCCCAGCGCCGGGAGCTTCGCGACTTGAGCGGCGGTCAAGGACGTTGCCGTGACGGCGCTGTTGACCTTCGAATAATAGGCATCGACCGATACACCCGCGTATTCACCGCCTATGTCCGCCTGGAAGGCGGTGTTCGCCGACCCATTGGATCCGTTGAACTTGTAGAGAGCAGCCAGGTGCACCAGATCTCTGAAGTCTACATAGTACTTCGCTGTCGAATCGAGCCGGTTATCTTGCTGGCTGCCGGCACCGGAATACGTGTTTGATGCGCCGAGCAAGCCGAACGCCGTAGCGTTGTAATTGGGATCGTACTTGATGGTACCTTCCAACAGCAGCGTCGACTGACGGCCGAAGGTGATGGTACCGAACCGCGCCGACGTCAGCCCGACGTATGCCGTCTGGAAGGCCTGACCCGCCGAACTGCCGTCGACAGCCACGTTCTGAGTGGCCAGGGTTCGGCCATTGTTCACGGCCAACGACTTCAGAGAATCGGCGATTTCGCCGGACTGGGGATTGAAAAAAGACTCCACCCGAAATACGGCAGACCAATCGCCGTACAGAGGCTCGATGCCCTGAAGGCCGACTCTCGTCTGGCCCATGTTGCTGGGAGTGAGACCGGTCACCGATCCGCGGCTGTTCTGCCGCACGATGTTCCCGCTGGCGGCCGGACGGTAGGGGGTGAACGGCGCACTATGCGTATCGAATTGAAGACCTATATCGACCACACCGTACAGCGTAATGCCGTGCCATGTGAGGCTGTCATCGCCCGTGATGCCCGGTCCCGTCTTTTGCTGTGCTATGGCGGGAATCGACGAGGTCACGGCGCTCACCAAGAATACGGTCAGCGTCAATACGAATCTGAAATGAAAATGCCGTGCCGGCATCCCATGTGCGTAATTCATCGTTGTTCACCCGCTCAATCGCACCCGCGGACTTGAGCGGGAAACGCCACGGTACCGAACGAAAAGGCACCTCGGAACTACTCTTCTGTCATCTGCATATACGATTCAAGTATCGAGACCACGTGCCCAACTTACTCAGCTATCGCCGGATTCCATTTCCACTTGCGAGTCTTCACCACGGATGGGCAGCTTCATAGGCGTACGAATCGATTTCGGTTTCTGCTGTCGCTCTCAGTATCAAGGTGCGTACTGGGTAAAGATAAAGTCGCGAGTTTTGACGGGCACGTGACAAGCAAAGCAAGTGTTATGCAGCGCCTCATCGGCGGGTTTTCCGTCTTTGAATTGAGCGAACCCCCAGCCGCCCGTCGAGGCGTATTTCTTGGAGTCCTTGACCATGAACTGAACGTTCGTGGCGGGCCCGGCCACGAAAGATTGGTCACGGCCAAAGACTTTGTTGTTTTCCTCCGACGGGACGTAGCTCCAGGCGAGCCGGGCAATGATTGCGCCGTCCGGGAATGGAAGCTTCCCCTCCCGGTAGGCTTTGATCGCTATGTCGTTGCCCAAAATGGCACGCAAATCATTGAGTTTGCCTTCTTCGTGGGCCACGGAGATCAACCTCCAGTCGCGGTATCCCGAGGGGATCTTGATTCCGAAGATCGGGGCGGCCTCTCCACCGGCCTGTCCGGACGCGGGGGCAATGTAGACGACCGCGCCAGCCAGCGTCACAACTGCAATCAGCACGAAAACGATCCGGCTCATACGATGTCTCCTTCTAAGATGCGTAATTGAACCCAGGCGATGGACGTTGGTGATTAGCTCCCCTTTATCAACGACGAAGTCACGGCGTGACCTCTCGTGTTGCATCGTCGTTTCCTCGCAATGATCCATTACACGCCGAGTTGAATCGGATGCAACAAGACAATGGACCCACCCGATTGGGCCAGGAGTGAGGAACCGCGTCAATTACTCGATGGTATGCGCCGACAGCGAGCCGATGCGCTCGACCGCTTTTGAGAATGCTTGCCCTCGGATGCGCTTCTTTTGCATCTTCCGTTGCACGCTCTACTCAGACCCAATCATTTTCTGACGCAGCACGACGGGGTAAGATTCTTGCGAGATAATTAATTAACGTCAATCCTACTTAATGCGTTTAATTTATTGATTATGCTATTTTTACAGACGGTCTGACGCCGTCGAACCATTCGCAGAGACGCACTGGTACCCTTCGGCGCCGCAAGGGACTTGCCAGGAACGGCGTCGCGCGGCTAACCTGAATGCATGACCCGTCCTCTGAATCCAATCGACGAAGCCGAACGCGCAGGCTTCGACTTAAGTTTGGTCCCGCGAGATCTCGATGTCCGCGCGATTTCCACACGAGAAGCAACAATAGAACACTGAAATTGGCGTGAATGGACACGCGCCAGAAGACTCACACGAGCGAAAGAGACCTTTGATCCAGGGCTGTAGTTGACTCCGCTCGTGTGCAATAAGAGCGTCGGCGGTCGCCCTGGCGTGATCTGAAAATGGGGGTAATCAATGCTGCCGCAAATCGTCTACGTGGCCGTTCGTTGCAGGGTCTGTCAGCGGGCAAGCGCCGTATCTCTTAACCGCGAAGAGCTCGCAAAAAAGCTGGCAGATCGCCAGCCAATCGAGCTGTTCTGCGCATACGACGAGCAACGCTGGGCCGCGAGTACGCGCGAGCTGATCGGCATCATTGAGCTGCTGAATGAGACGAACTACGAGATTTGACGCCGTTAAATAGAACGTAGCTTTGTATCGCGTGGAAACGATCCATTCACCGATCACTCAATAGCTGTTGGTCGCGAGATAGATTAGGACCGCATAACGAATGGTGAGAGCGACAACGGCGGCGGGATTTCGATGGACTCGCGGATCACGGCTGCAGGGCGTGCACTCGGGGGCGGAAATACATGTCGGCGCTTTCCGACGTTCATACGGTGCCGATATAGCCAGATCAGCAGTGCGATGACGCTGCCGCCCGGCAGCAACAGCTCGATCGCGGCATACGGCCCCAGACCGCGCAGCAATGCGGTCAGGCGGGCAAGCCAGGGATTGAGTAGTGCTTTCATCGTGATCTCCTGCTGATCGCTTTTTGGTCTGGAGATAACCTTACTCCCGGATATCGAAACGCTGGGAGTCACAAGTGTGGCGGGATTCCGATGGACTCGCTGATCACGGCTGCCAGGCGCCTTCTCTTCGCCCCTCTGGATTCCAGAAGAGAGCAGACCGCACGGCAAGATTCCGCCCCGGCTGCACAAAACCAGTATAGGACGTCGCAACTCACGGCTCGCTCACCGCAAGAGCGAAGACATCGGCAGACGGATGACCCGGCGAAGTATTGCAAGCAGCGCGCGCTCACACCCTGAGAAACGAACGTCCTCGCCTGAACAGACGCATGGCAGCGTCACTGCGGCCTAAGTGCACGCGCTCACAGCGCGCTCCCGACCGGGGCGTAGGCTGCGCGCTCGCGTACGCTGTGATAGAGGGCTTGCGTCTTGGCGTTGGGCGGTATGCCGAGGAAGCGCGTCAGCAACTCGCGGCAGCGCCTGTAGGCGTGCAACGCGTCGCTGTGATCTCCGAGCTCCTGGTGGCAGCGCATCAAGCCCCGATACAGACCCTCGTTCAGCGAGTCGAGCTCGATCCCGGATCGATACAAGTTGGCAGCGTCCTCCCAACGGCGCGCGTATTCGCACTCACAGGCCGCATCGCGGATGGCGCGCAGGAAACGATCACGCAACTCCTGGCGCGCCTTCAAGACCCAGGGCTTTTCGGTCTCGTGCTGGAGAAAATGCCCTTGATAGAGGAGTCGCAGACGGCCGATCCTTTCGATGTCATCCGCTTCCGGATCATGAGGACGCTCCAGCTCCTCCTCGAACTGCCACATATCGACCCACCACTGATCCCGGTTCAGGCTGGCCTTGCCGCCCTCCATGCGTACCGCGTCGCGTGCACCGAGCACCTGGCGCAGCCTATACAGTGCGCTTTCGAGGGCGTGGTACGCGGCATCGCCCTCAGAATCCGGCCACAGCGCATCGATCAGCACGCCCGCGCTCACTTCGGTTCCGCCAAACGCGATCAGGGCCTGCAGCAGCTCCTGCGGTTTGCGTAAGCGTGGAGGGATGGTGATGGGGGTATTCCCCGTGAGTAAGCGAAAGCGCCCCAACACATGGACCCTAAAACCTTCGCGGCCGGACATAGCAAAACCCCTTTTTTGAGACACTCTGGAAATCATCCGCGGAGACAGGAAACCACCAATGCACGGCGTAAAGCCATTGCACGTACGTAGGCGAAAAATGCACGCGTGCAAAATCCGCGAACCGGGGGAAACGAAAAGATGGACGTTGGTATAGATCGGCTACGACTTAGGGACGAGGCCGACGCAACCGGGCAGGAAGCGACAGACGAGTCCGGGGTGACCGCAGCACTGTGATCAAAAGACAACGCGAGCGTTGCATCGAGCGATGACATGTCTCGAAGCCTAGCCCGCAGGCATCAAGGTGCGCTTGTAGGTAGAGGACGTCGGATTGTGGAATCCTGCGGACGCGGTGGGACGTGCAGTTCTGCGCTAGCTGGCGTAGCATTGATCTCGATTTTGGCCGGCCGGCGCTTGCTATGACGAACGACACCCGCCTCATCCGCATTCTTTCAGTCGACGACCATCCGTTGTTGCGCTCGGGGATTGCGGCGCTCATTGACACACAACCCGACATGCGGATGGTGGGAGAGGCCTCAAACGGAAATGAGGCGGTGCAACTTCACCGGCAACTCAATCCTGATGTGACGCTGATGGATCTTCAGATGCCTGGCATGAGTGGGCTGGATGCCATCATCTCCATCAGAACGGAGCAACCCTCAGCACGCATCATCGTTCTTACAACGTACGCGGGCGATGTGCTCGCGCAACGGGCTTTGAAGGCCGGCGCGCAGGCTTACGTGCTAAAAAGCCTGGTTCGTACCGAGATACTGGATACCATTCGAGTTGTGTACGGCGGCGAAAAGCAGGTCCAGGCAGACGTTGCCGCCGAAATCGCGAAGCACACGGCGGATGCTCTGTTAACCGCTCGGGAGATCGAGGTCCTCAAACTGGTTGCCTCCGGGTATGCCAATAAGGCGATTTCCGCCCATCTGGACATCAATGAGGAAACGACGAAAACCCACATCAAGAACATTCTGGCGAAACTGGGTGCCAGAGACCGAACCCATGCCGTATCGCTGGGCCTGAAGCGAGGGATCATCTTGCTGTAGTCATGCCCCGGGGTGATGCAAGGCTCACCCTTTTGAGGGTTATCGCGAAGTGAACTCCCGTCTCATACTGGGCCGTGCAAAGGCTCTTTTCAACGTTCCCCAATTCGTGGCCCGGACTCGGGCTGTTGATTCTTCGATTTGCCGCCGGACTCTCGTTAGCCGCGCATGTGGCGGGCGATCTCGCAGGCACGGCCGGCTTGCTTGCGCGCTGCGTGATGGGCGGCGTAGCAATACTGATTTGGATTGGGTTATGGACGCCGCTCGCAGCGGTCGCCGGGGCGGCGATTCAGGTCATCATCATCACTTTTGGACACCGATTCGAGTTGTCGTTGCTGGTCTACGCAGCCTTGGGCTTGTCGCTGGCCATGTTGGGGCCAGGAGCTTGGTCCTTCGATGCTCGTTTGTTTGGCCGCAAACGCATCATGTAATCGCAACTGGACGCATCGCGGACTTGGCGCTCGTCACCGAGAGGGACGGAGCAGATCTTTGAGTCGAGTGAATGAGGATCTGCGCGGTTCTGAGTACGCGATGTCGGCGGGTATACGAAGCTCAACCTCGGTACCCGCATTTTTCTCACTCCACACATTGAGCTGACCGCCCAGCATCTCGCTCCGTTCGCGCATCCCCGGCAGTCCCCAGTGTCCGGGTCTGCGTCCACGCGCGAGGATCTGAGTATCGATCCCTACTCCATCGTCCCGCACACGTATGCTCAGGTCCGCGTCCCCAAAGGTGACTTCGGCTTCAATGTGATGGGCATCCGCGTGCTGATAGGCGTTACGCGCGGCTTCG
>Ga0210384_10008650_pt1 | contig 10586 bp, 9 predicted proteins | sample IncBWH2MmetaG_FD_160574 | JGI IMG/M metagenome (GOLD analysis project Ga0210384, IMG submission 160574) | Forest soil microbial communities from Barre Woods Harvard Forest LTER site, Petersham, Massachusetts, United States - Inc-BW-H-2-M | ecosystem: Environmental > Terrestrial > Soil >...
CGACCCGCGCGGCTCGATGGGCCTTGGCGGCTAGGAAGAAGATGCCGTTGGCTCCACCGGAAACTCGATTGAGGCGATTGACTACAAGACCGGGAAAATCGTCTGGAAGCATGAATTTCCTGCCGGCGGAAACGGCATGGGCGGAGGAACTGGACTCCTCGCGACAGCGGGGAAACTCGTGTTCGGCTCCGATGCCGCCGGCAACTTCGTCGCTTACGATGCGCTGACGGGCAAAGCACTGTGGCATTCGCACATCGGCGCGGTGGGCAACGCACCTGAAACCTACACGCTCGATGGACACCAATACGTGCTCGTTTCGGGCAATGGCGACAGGCTCTACGCCTTCGTGATGAATTAGTAGTCTGCTCTGCGAGGGGCCCCACTCCCTGCCGGAAAAAGGGCCCCTCGTATTTCTGCTCCCTTCGCGTAGCCGACCCCCCGCTTTCTGCAACTTAAGCCGCGTTTGCTGACCGTCGTGCCGCAAGAGCGGATTTGTAACCTATGGCTTGGGCTGGCCGTATATCATAGTGGAGCCCAATGCAGACGAAGACCGAGACCTCAGCCCAAGCTACGACCGGCACGGCAATACAGATAGACAAAGTGACGCGGCATTACCACATGGGCGAGACGCTGGTTCGCGCCGTGGACGACGTGTCGTTCTCAATCCCGGCGGGTGAATTTGTGGCGCTGCTCGGCAGCTCGGGATCGGGGAAATCCACGCTGCTCAATCTGATGGCGGGGCTGGACCGTCCCACCTCCGGCGCGGTATATGCCCACGGGCACAATTTGGCCGAAATGAACTCCGAGCAACTGGCGCAACACCGCAGCCACACGATTGGCATCGTTTTTCAGGCGTTCAATTTGCTGCCGCGAATGACCCTTGAAGAAAACGTGGAGCTTCCGCTTCGGCTTTCAGAGGTGGATCGCGCTGAACGCCCGGCCCGCGTTCGCGAGGCGATTGACCGGGTTCACCTCAGCGCGCGCCTTTCGCATCGCCCCAGCGAACTTTCCGGCGGCGAGCAGCAGCGAGCGTCGCTAGCGCGGGCGCTGGTGAACCGTCCCGCGATTCTGCTGGCGGACGAGCCCACGGGCAATCTCGATAGTGTCACCGGCGACGAAATCATGCTGCTTCTCCGCGAAATTAACGAAACACTGAAAGTTACCATCGTGATGGTGACGCACGAACGCGAGCGAGCGGAGCGATTCGCGCATCGAATGATCGTGATGAAGGACGGAAAAATGCTCAGCGACGGAGGCACACGTGAAAATTCGTGACCTCACCGAACTGGCCGTTCGCAACCTGCGCGAATCCATGCTGCGCAATTCGCTGACGACGCTGGGAATTGCCGTGGGAGTTGCGTCGCTCGTCGCCATGCTCTCGCTTGGAGTGGGATTGCAGAATCTGGCGAGCCAGCGGCTCTCGCGCTCTGGCTTGTTCAACGCGATTCTCGTGTCGTCGCGCGCAAACTTCGGTGAATTTGGCGGAGGCCGCGGCGCCGGCCGGGGAAACGCGCCGGACGGCTCTGAAAACGCTCATCCGCTCAATGATGAAGTCCGGCAGCGCCTGGGACAAATCCCTAAAGTGACGGAAGTGTATGCCGATTTGCGGTTTCCCACCGAAATTCAGTTTGAAGGGAAGCCATATTCGACCATCGTTGGCGGCGTGCCCGCGTCGGACAAAAGCGGCGGTGACTTCGACGGGATGACCGGCACATTCTTCTCCGGTCCCGCGGCGGACGAAACAATACTGCAAGGCGAATTCGCGAAGCAACTCGCGGAGGATACGAACTCACTCGTCGACAAAAACATCACTTTGCGATATGCGGAGCGGCAGGTGATACCCGCGACGCCGGGGACAAACGGCCAGGGCGACGGCGGGTCGGCGGGCATCTCCATAATTCCGCGCGAAAGGTCGCTGCGAATTGTAGGAATCGTGCAAACGCAGCCGGGCGCAGGCTTCGGCGGCGGATTCGGACAAGCGCGAGTGCTCATTCCAATGGAAGTGGCGGAAACGCTCAACACCGCGCAGGCGAACGACCTGCGAGATATCGTGCGCGCCACTCCCGCGAAAAAGACCTATCAGACGCTAACCGTGCGCGTGGACGGCCCGTCCAGCGTGCAGTCCGTGGAGGACTCGATCAAACAAATGGGCTACGGAGCCTTTTCACTGCTCGATGCCACTCGAAACTTGCGGCTCGTTTTCGCCGTGTTTGATTTGCTGCTGGGGCTTTTCGGCAGCCTCGCGCTGGTGGTTTCTTCGCTCGGGATCATCAATACATTAGTGATGGCGATTCTAGAACGGCGGCGCGAAATTGGCGTGCTCAAAGCGCTTGGCGCTGCCGATCGCGACGTTCGCCGCCTCTTTTTCGTCGAGGCAGGAACCATGGGTTTTGCCGGTGGGGCTTTCGGAGTTCTAATCGGCTGGCTGATCGGCCGCGCGATGACGTTCGGCACGGACGTTTATTTGCGCAGGCAGAGCCTCCCCGAAATTGATATAGCCTCGGTGCCCTGGTGGATGGTGGTGGCCGCTATCGGATTTTCAATCGCGGTGAGCCTCGCCGCGGGCCTTTATCCGGCGTCTCGCGCCGCGAAACTCGATCCGGTCGAGGCGCTGCGTTATGAGTAGGTTTCTCCGGCTCGCCCTTGCAGCTTCTTGCCTGTTTCTTTTCGGAGCGGCGTGTGCGACGCCGAGCCGTGCAGCCGGCCGTGCGGAATGCCGTTCGGTGCCCAGCAAAATACTCGGCTACGACGTGCCATTTTGCGCTTTGCTTCCGCCCAGTTACGATTCCGACGCCACACAGCGTTATCCGGTGCTCTATTTTCTGCACGGGATCGGCGAGAACGAGCAGGTACTTCTAAATTCCGGTGGATTGCTGCTGGTCCAGGATTTACGCGACCAGAAACAAATTGGCGACTTTCTGATCGTCACGCCTGCAGCCGGCAGGTCCTTTTACATAAACTCTCACGACGGCCGCGTAAGGTACGAAGATTTTTTCATCCGCGAGTTTATCCCCTACATTGAAAGCCACTACCGGATCAAGGTCGGGCGGCGCGCGCGCGGCATCGCAGGCGTTTCCATGGGCGGCTACGGCGCGCTTCGATTTGCGTTCAAGTACCCGCAAACGTTCGCCGCTGTCAGCGTGAATAGCGCAGCTCTACTGAAAGAACTGCCAAAAGTGAAACTTTCGGATTCGCAGGAAACGACGCTCTCGCGAGTGCTCGGAATGTCGTTTGGATCGCCATTCGACGCGGCGTTTTGGGTGCGCAACAACCCTTTCACACTGGCGCGCACCGGACCGCGCCCCACGGGTCTTAAAATCTATTTTGACTGCGGCACCGAAGATGAATACGGCTTCAACGTAGGCGCGCAGGCGTTTCACGATCTACTCGCCTCGCGCGGAATCCCCCACGAATTTCATCTGTATCCCGGCGGGCACGATTGGACCTACTTCGCGCAGCATTTCCCGGCACTGCTGGAATTTCAGTCTCACGCATTCGACTCCGGTAGCGCCGCCAGATAAGGCCCCGCCTGTCGAAGTCGCCCTGCGCACGCTCCGTCCGCGATTAACGACGTCTCAAGCCGTTTTTTCGCAACAGCCCAGCGCGTTTTTTCTCAACACCGGATACAATAGTTCGCCGAAGTCCGGGAGCGCGAGATTTGGTAACGCTAAAATCCATCCAGCAGGCCGCCGATCGCATTCGCGGCTCGATCCTCGTCTCGCCGTTCAGCTCTTCGGAAAAGCTGTCGCACCAGACCGGAAATACCATCTATCTGAAGCTCGAAAATCACCAGATGACCGGCGCGTTCAAGGAGCGGGGCGCGCTGAACAAAATACTGCTGCTCACGCCGGAGGAAAAGCGCCGCGGAGTGATTGCAGCATCGGCGGGAAATCACGCGCAAGCCGTTGCCTATCACGCTACCACGCGGGGAATTGCGGCGATGATCTGCATGCCGTCAACGACGCCGCTCGTCAAGGTGTCCGCGACTCGTGAATATGGCGCGCAGGTGATCCTGGTTGGAGCCAATTATGACGAAACCTGCGTGGAAGCAATCCGGCTCGGCAAGGAACACGGCCACACTTTTATCCATCCATTTGACGATGACGCCGTTATCGCGGGGCAGGGAACTCTCGGCATCGAAATGCTGGAACAGATCCCGGATCTTGACGCGGTAATCATTCCGGTCGGTGGCGGCGGCCTGATCGGCGGCGTAGCCTGCGCGGTGAAGGAATTAAATCCGAAGATTCAAGTGTTCGGCGTCCAGACCTCGAAGCTCGCGTCCATGAAAGCTGCGGTTGACCACGATAAGATCGTCACGCTGCCCGCGAGCCAGACGATTGCCGACGGCATCGCCGTCCGAAGCGCGGGTACACACACATTTCCACTCGTGCGCAAGTATGTGGATGAGATCGTCACGGTGGATGATGAAGAAGTCGCAAATGCGATCCTCGCGCTTCTTGAAAAAGAGAAAACGCTCGCCGAAGGCGCTGGCGCCGTGGCCGCTGCCGCAGTCTTGAATCATAAAATCCCCCATCGCGGGAAAAAACTTGGAGTGCTCGTAAGCGGCGGAAACATTGACGTCACGCTTCTTTCCCGCATCATCGAACGGGGGCTCGTGAAGGACGGCCGCCTGGTGCGTCTGCGCGTTCACTTGCCCGATCATCCCGGAGCTTTGGTGCGCCTGGCGACCGTGATTGCGAACAAAAAAGCGAACATTATCGAGACTTCCTACAACCGCTCCTATTACGGCGTACTCCTGGGCGATACTGCAATTGATATCACCATGGAAACGCGCGGCCCGGAGCACATTGTCGAAATTACTGGCGCGTTGGAAGCCGAAGGCTATGTTTACGAACGCGTTCAATAGAAGATAGAGGGAAAATTTTCTTCATGTACGAAAAAATCAGTTACGGTGGCTGGCCCAATTGCGTCCGATTAAGCAATGGCCTGGTTGATTTAATCGCTACAACTGACGTGGGTCCGCGGATCATCCGCTTCGGCTTTGTCGGCGCGTCGAACTTATTTAAGGAAATTCCAGGTCACGCTGGAAAATCGGGAGGCGATGTCTGGCGGTCGTACGGAGGGCACCGTCTCTGGCGCGCTCCAGAAGACGTGCAGTACACGTATGCGCCCGATAACCTGCCGGTTGCGAACGCATGGGACGGCCGTTCTTTGAAACTTACGCAGCCGGCCGACGCGGCGGGAATGGCAAAAGAAATAGAAATCGTGCTCGATCCAGAGCGCAGCCGCGCATCGTTACTTCACCGGCTCACAAATCGCACTGGAACAAGCGTCGAACTCGGACCTTGGGCCGTCACCGTAATGGCCGCCCGAGGCCGCGCGATACTGCCGCACGAGCCCTTTCGTCCGCATTCGGAATCGTTATTGCCGGTCCGCTCGTTGGCATTGTGGAGCTATACCGATATGAAAGACCCGCGCTGGACTTGGGGCTCGCGCTACATCCAACTGAAACAAGACCCTGCCGCAAAAGTTGAGCAGAAATTCGGCATAAGAAATTCGTTGGGTTGGGCGGCGTATGTCCTGGATGGAATTACTTTTATCAAGCGGTTTCCGTTCGAAGAAAGCGCTCGCTATCCGGATTTGGACTGCAATTTTGAGGTATTTACGAACGACGCGATTTTGGAATTGGAGTCGTTGGGCCCAATGACCCGCCTCGATCCGGGACGCTCCGTTGAGCACCGCGAGGAATGGTTCCTCTTCCCGGCAAACGTGGGTGAAAGCGAACCGGCAATTGACCGGGATTTGCTGCCGCTTGTCACGCAGACAAGTGTGCTTCTGCGTTAGACGCCGTCTCCGGAGCCAGAGCGCTTACCGCGAGTTTCTGATAGAGATTCCCGATGACCATGATAGAAAGTTCAGCGGCCCGAGCGCTGGCCTGGAGCAGTTATAATTTAGCGTCTTCCGCGCCGGCCTTGTATGTGGCGTTTCTTCAAGGATAAAAGATCGTCGCGGACCGTGGACACGACGAACTACTTCGTCTGGATCTTTCGCGGCAGGATGGGGAAGGGTACTATTGGGTGGCCTTCCGGGTAGAATTTGAACGCGCAAGAGCGCGTTCTCAGCTACTCCCATACATCCGGCAAAGAATCGAGACGGACGAAGATGATCAAAGTAGAAGCGATTATTCAGACGTCGAAATTGGATGCTGTAAAAGATGCGCTGCATCAAATTGGCGTCGAGGGTATGACGGTAATCGAGGCGCGAGGGCACGGCCGGCAAAAAGGCCACACGGAGTTTTATCGTGGTCGGGAATACACCGTGGATCTGATTCCCAAGCTCAAGCTCGAGCTGGTGCTGGCGGACGAAATGGCGGAAAAGGCAGTCCAGGCGATCATCACATCGGCGCGCACGGGCAAAATCGGAGATGGGAAGATTTTTCTGTCGAAAGTGGACGACGCCATTCGCATCCGGAACGAAGAACGAGGCGATAACGCTCTGTGATTTGCATACGCGAGATGCGAGTTGTCCTCTGTAATCGGGCGCGCTCTGGCGAAAGCTTCAGGGGCGGCGCTTAACCGAATAGATTAAATACGGATGGCCACACAACCTTCACTGGGCACCGAGCTCCGCGAGCTTTATGCGGCTGAATCGGCGCGCATTCAGATTAATTTTTTGGAGAAAAGCGACGGTCGCGCGGCCGTCCTGGCGCGCACCGCCCTCGTTGAATCCATCGCACTCCGGCTCTGGCAGGAACTGATCTCTCCTAAGCTGGACGGCCCCGCCAATTTTGCGCTTGTTGCGCTGGGCGGTTTCGGCCGGCGATGGCTTTTTCCTCACTCCGATGTGGACATTCTTTTTCTGCACGCCAGTGGCGAACCGGATCAAGCGCTCAAGAACGCGATTCGGAATTTTTCTCAGGAAATATGGGATCTGAAACTGAAGCTGAGCCCCGCGACGCGCACCCTCGCAGAATGCGAGCGGTTCGACCCGGCCAATGTCGAGTTCACCATTTCGCTGCTGGATTGCCGCTATTTGGCGGGTGATCAACGGGTTTTCGACCGCCTTCACAGCTCGGTGATACCGAAGCTGGTCTCGCGCGAGTCGCGCGTAATCGTTCAGCGGCTTTCGGACCTCACTCGCGCCCGCTACAACAAATTCGGCAACACCGTTTTTCATCTTGAACCAAACGTGAAGGATGGCCCGGGCGGTCTTCGAGATTACAGCCTCGCTTGCTGGCTTGCGCTGATCGCTGCGATTGATGAGCGGGGAAGTTGGCCCGACGAAGGGTCCCTCCTGCCTGTCTCGTTGCGAGCTCCTTTCCAGGAGGCGCTCGATTTCCTGATGTCAACGCGCTGTTTCCTGCATTTCCGCCACGGTCGGGACGACAATACTCTCGCTTGGGAAGCCCAGGACGATGCCGCGTCGCACAAAATCGGCGTACCCGGCGCCGTGTCCCTCACCGCCGAAGATTGGATGCGCATTTACTACGGCCACGCGCGCCTGATTCACCGGACATCTGCGCAACTCATGGACGAGTTTCCGGCCGCCCGCGCGTCGCTCTACCGGCAATTTCAGAACCTCCGGTCGCGGCTCTCGAATACCGAATTTTCCGTGGTGGACGGGCGAATTTTTCTGCAGAGGCCGGAATCGCTCGCTGATCCTGAGCTTCCGCTTCGTACGTTCCGCTTTATGGCCAGGCACGGATTGAATCTCAGCTCCGTCACCGAACACCAGATTGAAGAAACGCTTCCGGCGCTGGCCTCTGATCCGCCTTCAGGCGTCGAACTCTGGCACTACCTTCAGGAAATTCTCGTGGCTCCGCATGCCGCGGAGGCCTTGCGCGTGATGCATTCCCTGCGCCTGTTGAATCTTCTGCTGCCGGAATTTAAGGGGATTGATGCGCTTGTGATCCGCGACTACTCACATCGCTTCACGGTGGACGAGCACACGTTCGTGGCCATCGAAAATTTGCATCGTTTGCGGCAATCGCAATCGAAATGGGACCAGCGCTACGCCGAACTTCTCGACGAGCTCGAGCAGCCCGACCTGTTGTATCTCGCGATCCTGCTGCACGACACCGGCAAAGCCGGGAGGGGCGAGAGCCACGCGGCTGCCAGCACTGCAATTGCGAAGAAAGCCCTTGATCGCCTGGAACTGGATGTCCCCGATCGCGAAAACGTTCTGTTTCTAATTTCACACCACCTGGAATTGAGCTCTGCGCTCCGCCGCGACATTTTCGACCCCGATACCGTCAAGCAATTTGCCGAGAAAGTTGGCACGCCCGAACGCTTGAAAATGCTTTGTCTGCTCACGTATGCGGATATTAAGGCCGTTAATCCGGAAGCACTCACCCCTTGGAAGGCCGAAAATATCTGGCAACTTTATATCGGCGCCGCGAATTACTTCCTCCATAGCGTGGACGAGAGGCTGCACGGCGGCGAGGATGAAGAAGTCCTGGAGCATTTGCGGACGCTCACGCCTGCGGGAGGCAAAAAACTCGAAAGTTTTCTCGACGGATTGCCGCGCCGCTATTTGCGCACGCAAGCCGCAAGTGACGTCCTCAATCAGATGGAAATGGCCAATCATCTGGGCGAAGATCCAGTGCAACTGGAGCTGACGCGAGGCCGCCACTGGTTCGAACTAACGCTGGTTACCTCCGACCGGCCGTTCCTCTTCGCCAGGATGGCCGGCGTGCTCTCCGCATGGGGCATGAACATTGAAAAGGCGGCCGCATTCTCGAATCACGCTCGAATTGTCGTGGACAAGTTCTATTTTACGGACCGCTTCCGCACGCTGGAATTGAATCTGCCGGAATGGGAGCGGTTCAAAAAGAGCGTTCACGATGTGCTCCTTGAAAAAGCGGACCTCGAACGCATGCTTAAGGATCGAATGCGATCGGAGAATCAGGGTGCTCCTAAAGTAAAGGTGGATACCCGGATTGAGATTGATAACGAATGCTCCCGTCAGAGCACCCTCGTCGAGGTGATCACTCAAGACCGCCCCGGGCTTCTCCACACCATAAGTTCAGAAATTTCGCGCGAGAACTGCAACATCGAAATCGCCCTGATCGAGACCGAAGGACAGATGGCCATTGACGTTTTTTACCTCACGCAGAACGGTGCGAAGCTTTCGCAGGAACAGGCTGAACAGCTTCAGTCGGCGTTAATGAAATTGCTGGCGGCTAAATAGCTCGAGCTCAGGCTGAACCGGCGCACCAGGTGTGATATATGGTCATCCCTTTGCCACTTTCAGGCGTCTAATTCACTACAGGGCGAGTATGATTAAAGAAGCTTGAGGCAGGCTCGGAGGAGAAAGATGGTCATTAAGAGGGCGCCGGAATTGACGTATGCGGACGTAACGCCTAAAAAGATTTATATGGGGCGCCGCAATCTTTTGCTCGGCCTGCTGGCCACGTCGGGTGCTGTATGGGGTTACAAGAACCTGCCGGAAGTGTTTGCCGGCCCTCCCACCGGCTCGGTTCCAGTCAAGTTGAATGGTGTGGTGAAATGGCCCTACAGCACCACCGAGAATCAGACCCCCTTCAAAGACGTCACTACCTATAACAACTACTACGAATTCGGCACTGACAAGGGCGATCCGGCGAAAAACTCAAAGAATTTTCAGGCGTCGCCGTGGACCGTTTCCGTCGAAGGCGAAGTCGCCAAACCGCGAAAATTCTCGATGGACGACATATTAAAGCTTGCGCCGCTCGAAGAGCGGATTTATCGGCATCGCTGCGTCGAGGCTTGGTCCATCGTCGTGCCGTGGATCGGATATCCCCTGAGCGCTCTCCTTAGTCAAGTTCAGCCGACCTCGAAAGCAAAATATGTTGCGTTCACCTCCTATTACGATCCGAAACAGATGCCTCTGGGGTATCAGGCGGGCATACAACTGCCGTACGTTGAGGGTTTGCGGCTCGATGAGGCCATGAATCCGCTGGCGCTTCTTTGCGTCGGCATGTATGGCGAAACTCTTCCGAATCAGGACGGCGCTCCCGTTCGTCTCGTGCTTCCATGGAAGTATGGTTTCAAGAGCATCAAGTCCATCGTGACCATTCGCCTCGTCGAAAAGCAGCCACCGTCTACATGGAATATTTTCGCCCCCGATGAATACGGTTTCTATTCGAACGTAAATCCAAATCGCAGCCATCCGCGCTGGAGCCAGGCCACGGAGCACCGGCTCGGCGGCGGCCTCTTCGCCCGGCCGATTCCCACCCAGATGTTCAACGGCTACGCCGATCAAGTCGCAAGCATGTACACGGGGATGGACCTCAAGAAATTCTACTGATTTTGGTCGGGGAGCGAACCACTCCGCAATGAACGCGATTTTGACCAGCAAATGGACGAAGGTTGTTGTCTTTGCGCTCTGTCTTGTGCCGCTTGGCATTCTTGTCTGGAGGGGATTTCAAAACGATCTCACTCTGAATCCAGTCCAGTTCGTCGAACATTCGCTCGGCGACTGGGTTCTGCGATTTCTTGCCATCACGCTGGCAATCACGCCGCTTCGCAAAATCCTTCACCTGCCGCAACTGATACGTTTCCGGCGCATGTTCGGCCTTTTCGCATTTTTTTATCTCTGTCTCCATTTCACTACGTGGCTCGCCCTCGACCGCTTTTTCAATTGGG
>Ga0210384_10008652_pt1 | contig 10585 bp, 7 predicted proteins | sample IncBWH2MmetaG_FD_160574 | JGI IMG/M metagenome (GOLD analysis project Ga0210384, IMG submission 160574) | Forest soil microbial communities from Barre Woods Harvard Forest LTER site, Petersham, Massachusetts, United States - Inc-BW-H-2-M | ecosystem: Environmental > Terrestrial > Soil >...
AAGTTGAGCCGGCGCGGCAAGCCCTCCTCCAACCCGCCGATATAGCATTCATCCACCTCGACTCTGCCCGCGAGCAAATCTCGCTCTGGTCTCACCATGGCGCGGCGCAATTTATGCAGCAGCGTCCAAGCTGTCTCACACTTTTTCAGCCCAAGCACTCGTTTGCAGTCCCAAGGCACTGGCCCCGTTCTTTTGCGCCGTCACCCACCACGTGGCACGAAACCACAGGGGCAACGGAATCCGGGTATCCTGAAATATGGTTCCCGCAGTGACCGAAGTATGGCGCCCGCACCCAGCACACTCCCACCGTTCTCGCACGGACCACGCCTAGTCTGATCCGCCGCGCGGACAGCGGAAAACTGCTGGCCAGCGGAGGCGTGCCAGGTACGCCCGACACGCTTCTTCCGTGGCAAATTTCGCCTCCAACTCCATTACATTCCGCGGATACTCTTCTGCCACCACCTCGGCATACTAGATACCAAGGGGCCAAACCGTAGGAGTGTCCTTCCGGGGGATTTGACCCCCGAGTCAATACCGCTTTGAGTTGGCCCGTTCTCGAAGATCGAGCATGTACTTCTGTTATCTATACTCCCCGGTCGGGACTCGATATAAGGAGACTGGGCAGTTCCAAAGCACTTCAGCTACGTTCAGTACAGTTAACACTGCGGAACTCCCACTATTTCGTATTCCCCCGAAGAGGTGCAGAGATGTGGGCCCCATCCCCCTGGTCTAAATTGAGGAAACTATCCGCACTCGCTGTGATAGCTATCAGCAGTGCAGCTGTATGTCATGCCGCCACGGTCAGCATTTATCCTGGACAGGACATCCCCACCATAGTGGCGCAGAGTCCCGCCGGAACTACTTTCCTCATCTACCCCGGGACGTATCGACTCGGAACGCATATTGTTCCTAAAAATGGTGACAGCTTCATTGGCCAGACCGCCTGTGCGCCACCGAGAAGTTCATGCCCGGCGATCCTGACTGGCTCGACAATTATCGGGCCCTTGGCCAAGCTCAACGGGACCAATTATGAAGTGGCTGGGCAAACGCAGCAGGGCCGTTTAGCGGCGACCAATTATTTATGTCAGCCAGGCTACCTCGCCTGCAATCGGCCCGAAGATCTGTTCTTTGACGGCGTACCGTATCGACACCTGTACGCCACCTCATTGCCCTTGATCGGTGCGCAGCAATGGTGGTTCGACTACGCCAACCACATCATCTACTTCCATGACAACCCTACAGGCCATGTCGTCGAGACAAGCATGTTGGACACCGCTTTCCTCTCTCCAGCGAACAACGTAACCTTTCAATATCTCACTATTAAAGGCTTCGCGAGTCCACTCTTTCGAGCGGCGATGGAACCTACAGATGGGAACGCGAATCTAACCTCGAGCTTGAATTGGATCATCAAAAACTGTGAGCTCTACCACAATCACGGGGCGGGTGTGCGAGTGGCTTTTGGATTGAAGGTGTATAACAGCTACATCCATGATAATGGGGCTCTGGGAATTACTGGTGGAACTGTGTCGGCATCTCCCTCGGGCATCGTTATTCAAGGCAACACAATCACTTACAACAACTATGCCAAGGTAATCTCGGGCGTCGGAGCTGGAGGACTCAAGGTTGGTGACACAGCGAATCTGGTGCTTCGTGGCAACACCATCTCAAACAACGATGGTACGGGAGTCCATTTCGATGCCACCAGCGCCTATGCGATCGTTGACGGCAATGTCATTACCGAGAATGCGGGTGGCGCTGGTATCGCCTACGAACTCAGTGTGAACTCAGCCCTCTTTCGGAACAACATTGTGTTGCGAAACGCGATACCCGATGCCATCCCGGCAAGTACCGCCGAGATCGGCAGCTATGCTTCAACCGGCGTAACGATGTACTGCAACGTGTTGGAGGTTCCCAATAACAAAGGCGCAAACGCAATGACGGTAGTTGGAAGCAATCGAGGGTATAACTTTGTTCCCCCCTTTCAATATCTTATGTCACAGGGGAATAGCTTCCATCACAATACTGTCATTTGGGATGCAGGCGCAGTCGGCGCAGTCGGGTATCTTCTGACCGATGCGTTGCATCAGCCCAATTTCTTCCTTGACAACATCCCGCCCGATTACAACACCTATCATCTGCCTAGTTTGTCTGAAGCCAATTTTATCTACGACAATAATCTTTCGCAGGGAAACACTCGTAAGACGTTTACTCAGTATCAGGCTTCCGGTGCTGACATTCATGGCAGCGCAGATACCAACTACACCAGCGGTTTTCCCACTGTGGCAATTACGTCTCCGGCGGACCTGTCGTCGTTCACAAATTCCGTCACGGTGACAGCCACGGCAGCAGACAAAAGCGGAATTAATAGGGTAGAGTTCTATGTCGACTGGAAACAGCAGACGACAGTTGCTGGTCCGCCATACAATTTCAACTGGACTAACGGGACAACTGGAACGCATACCGTGACGGCCATGGCTTACAGCAACACGGGAATCCGCAATTGCTTTGCGATCACGCTAAAGAAGCAGTGACCGGCGCAGGCGTGTGATGGCGAGTTCCAGAGCCGGAATCTTGGTGCTCGCCTTCAACGCGTAAGGCTTGCGGACGGGTCAGCCTGCACCATAGTATTCACTGCCGCATCGGAGAGGCCCCCGCCGCTGTTCGGAAGAGACCACTCCACGGCTTGGTCTGGGTGGTAGGCGCCCATATCGGACGACACCGACTTGACTGGCGTCAGAAGAAACACATGCAGAGGTCCGGCATGCGTCTCATCTTCAAGGTTCGCCTCCCGGTCGTGCGTAGCATCATGATGGAAACTGCCCACCGCCAGAATCTGGCCACGGTTGTTGACATGAAGAGCCTGGGTTAGCAGCACATCGTGCGCGGGAGAGATCAACGAATTTACGTCCTGCACTCCTCGCGCCTTGGTCCACAAGAAAGCTCGGGCGCCTAGCGAGGTCTCCGACGCGCCGACTACCTCTCCGGAATCATTGATTCCGAGCGCCTCGGCGTACTCTTTGCCACCAAGAGACCCGATACTCTGCATGCCGCCCTCCTTCGACCAGAGAAAAGGATGGCTGCCATTGCCGGCCGTACAAGACCCCACGACTTGACCGACATTATTGATGCGCACAGCTTTACAGGATTCGGCGCCCGGCAGTATTCCAAGGTCGACCATACCATCGCGAGTGGTCCAGAGAAAGGGCCGCGTGCCCGAGGAACTTGTCGACATCCCCACCACCTCTCCGGCATTGTTGATGGCATAGGCTTCGCTGTAGTTCCCCCCGGTAAGAGTGCCTAAACTTCGCACTTCGAATTTGGCCGACCACACTACGGCGTGAACACCGTGCTTCCCGCTCGAAAACCCCGCGACCTGCCCCGAGGTGTTGATCGCGAAGGCGCGGCTGGCGAAATCCCCCGGCAGTGGACTCAGTTCACGCATTCCTTCCCGAGCGTTCCAAACAAATCCCCGCACAGTCTCTTTCAAGTTGGAATTGCCAACTACGGTACCTGCGTCATTCACTCCGAAAGCTTCGCTGTAATCTCCTCCTAGGAAAGTGCCGAGATCACGCATACCTGTAGGGGCACTCCACACGAACGCGCGCATGCCGCTTCCGTGAGTCACACCCGACATGCCCACGACGCGTCCTCCGGTGCTGTCCATGTGTCGTCCCACTGTGCTTCCACCCTGCCGCAACGCGCCAAGTTCGACCACTGTGTAGGCGTCCCCGGCCCACCCCACGCCGCCCAGCACGGATGTGATCGACACCGCGAGCAGTGCAACCAGCTTAGTACTCAAAATCTGCGTTCTCATATCATTCCCCCAGACTCCAAACCTTATTAAATCATTAGCCGCAACTCACCTAGATCTCGGGAGCGGTTTCGATTTCAGTTCACGATTTCCGCCAGTGCCGCTGACGTACTGGTCGCGTCGTTCGTATCACCGCTTGAGACGGCTGTGACCGAGTGTGTTCTGCTCGGCAACGATGTGGGCAGTACTGCTGTTCCAGAGCTTAAGGGCACGGTTCCGAGCACGATCTGCGTGCCGTTGAAGTTGTCGACAAATTGGATCGTACCTGTCGCCGCGCTGGGCGAAACCTTGCCTGTAAAGTTCACGGTCTGCCCTGAAGTAGCTGGGTTCACGTCCACCGTTAGCGAGGTCGAAGTCCTCAATTGATTCACGTTCTGTGTGACAGCGGAGGACGTACTCCCGGCGTCGTTCGTATCGCCCGTCTACACGGCTGTGATACTGTGCGCTCCAACCGTCAACGAGCTGGTCGAAAAGCTCGCCGTCCCGCTACTCAGAGCGCCCCACGTTGCTGCCGTCCTTGAACTGGACTGTCCCGGTCGCCGTGCCGGGCGAGACAGTTGCTGTGAACTGAACTGCTTGCCCGAACGTTGACGGGTTGTTGTTAGACTCGACCGCGGCGGTCGTGCTATTTTGAACGGCCAGGGAGGTCGAGCCTTTGACGGAATTCAGGGTCGCCGTGATCGTGGTACTCCCCAGCGCCACCCCCGTCGCCAGCCCCTGAGATCCGCTGGTGTTGCTGATGGTGGCCGCGGCCGTGTTGCTCGAAGCCCAAGTTGCAGTGGTGGTGATATTGCTGTTCGTGCCATCGCTATAGTTGCCGGTCGCCGTGAATTGCTGCGTGTTGCCCGGGGGTACCGAAGATTGGGCCGGGGTCACAGCAATGCTGGATAGCACGGCTGCACCAGTCCCTCCAAGCAATACCACCTGTGGACTGCCGCCGCCATCGTCCGTGAAGCTGACGGTCGCCGACCGAAGGCCGGCTGCCTTCGGCGCGAAGGTTATGCCCAGGATGCAGTTCGTACCTTGGCCGAGCGCTGCTCCGCAGGTGTTGCTCTGAATCGCGAAGTCGCCGGGGTTCGTGCCTGCAATGGCGATGTTAGAGAAGTTCACGGTGACCGGGGCGAGATTGGTCACGGTGATTGTCACTGGGTTGGTCGTCTGCGGAATGTTTACTTTTCCGAAGGATATGCTTCCCCGAGAGAACTTGAGGGCAAGTCCGACTCCTTTCAGAGTAACCGTGCTCGGACTGCTGGGATCAGAATCGGAGACGCTGAAACTGGCAGTCTGAGTACCTGTGGCATTAGGCGAGAAAGTTGAGAACACCTGGCAACTACTCAATCCTGGAATCGATGTCCCACAGGTCGAACTCGGCAGATACTGGCTGAACTCCGAACTGGAGTAGGAGATTCCCGTGATGTTGATTGCCCCCGTTCCGGTGTTGGTCAGCGTTGCAGCCATCGGTGTACTCGTCGTGCCAATGAGGGCATTCCCAAAATTCACCGAGCCCGTGAACTTTAACGCAGCACCAACACCACGCAGGGCAACCGTTTGAGGACTACCCGGGTCCGAATCATTAATAGTAAGAAATTCGTTGAGCGGTCCCCCGGTGGTCGGTTTGAAAGCAACATTGATGGTGCAGGTGCCGGGTGCAAGCTGAGCGCCACAGGTATTACTGGTAACCGTGAAATCGGTGCCGGTGGTGACGGAGTTGATTGTCACCGGCGTGGTTCCCAGATTGGTCAGTTGCACGGACTGCGATGGGGTCATGCCTCCCACCTGCCACGACTTCCCCGGCCCCGTGAAGGACAGCGAAGTCCGAGATAGGCTCACTGCTGGCCCATTCGTGGCGAAGCCGTAGTTATCCACTTGGATGATCGAGGCGACAGAGGGGACCCCATTGCTGTTCAACAGGAAGAGCATGTAGAAGCCTGGAGGCGCCAGATTCGCGCTTGGTGGCGCGGTCACGTTGAGGCCGCCCGTAGCCTGGCTGAAGTTGAGGAAACTGATGCGCTGTTCCTGATTGAAAGTGTGAGTCACGGCGCCGAACCGGATCCAGGTAACTTGGGTGATGTTGGCGGCATCGGGTGTTCCCACGAAGAAAGTCTGGCCACCCTTGACACTCGCAGGAGCGGACGCAATCGACGGCCTCGTTCCCTTGAAAAAGTAGGGAGGCGAGAAGACTTCAGCGGTGTCTACATTACAGCCGTCAGCTAGGCCACACTGCCCACCTGCTGAGAGCACCCGGCCATCGGGCAGAAGCAGGGCCAGCGAGTGGTATCCGCGATAGGTGGTGAGACTGGCCATCGTTGTCCAAGTCCCGGTGGTTGGATTCCACAATTCGGCTGGGAATACTGGATGCGTATAATCGTCGAACGTGGGGCCGCTCGACCCTCCTGTCACCAGCACTGTGCCATCCGGAAGTAACGTCGCGTTCGCTTGGCGGCGCGGATAAGCCATCGACGCCGTGTAACGCCAAGTCGGAACCGGGTCGTTCAGGTTGATAACTTCCGCGGTGGCAGTGGGTGGAATGCCACCGCCGGCCATCATGATCTTGCCATTGTCGTACATCACCGCAGGACCGTAGTCGCGAATCCCGAATTGACTCATTGGACCTATTGTCCAACCACCCGTGCCGTCGGTATTAAGGTACCGCGAGAGCTGGCTGGGCCCTGCGTTGAATATAGTGCCGTTGGGAGCCAGAAACATCTTCGGGTAAAGGGGCATAAGCAACTGCGCTGTGCTCAAATCTCGCCACGTGCCACTGGAGACCTGCCAGACTTGCGGCAACCCATTACCGCCCAACGTCGGGCTTATATCGCCCGCAGTCACCAGAATATCTCCGTTGGGAAGCACGGTGTTGGTCGGGTACCAACGGCCCGCATTCATGTTCGGCAGAGGCGTCCAATTCCCACCCACCGGGTCATAGGTGGAGGTATTCGGTAGCCCGATAAGTGTGACCACCGCATCTCCTCCGGTGAAAAATACCTGGCCGTTAGTTAGCAAAGAGAAACTCGAGCAGAAAATGTTGTAAGCCGGCGGTGTGATTAATGTGTTGGTATTGGATACGGGATCCCAGATCCGCGCCTTCACACCGCTAAGGAACGCGGGCCACCACAGCACCCTCCCGTTTGGCAGCAAAACTGCATGCGTCGCATTGGTGTACCAATTCATCAGCGGAGAGAATTGTCCGACGACAGATGGATCCTGAGCGTTCGCCCAAGGGTGCGTGCCCGCCACTGTCACGAGCAGTAAGACGATCCAAAGTAAAACTTGACTCACGGACTGCGCGCCTTGGCCGAGACACAGTCCCGGCTTGCTGTTTGTGTTGTGTGGACCTGCATTCCGACCTTGATGGCAAGATGAGAGACAATCGAACATAACAGTGGATCTCCTCGGGCTTCCGAAGTACTTTAGGCGATGAACGACTCAACAGAAGGCAAACACACTATCAGGCACCGGGGCATTACGATCTGGCCTGTAGGTCCATAAAAAGCGCTAGAGTTTGCAGTTTACTTCAATGACGACGCCAAGACACCCTATTTCAACTTCTCGCGCAAGTATCAGGAAATTTTTTCCGCCAGTGCGCTTCCGACAGCCTGCGGCTCAATTCACGACATCGCCCAGGAGGCTCAATTGAGGAAGACTCACACGTCGCCCTTCCCGGCCGTCCTACATCCCGGTTGTCGTCAGCGGCGACTTCGGGTGATAATGGCGCGGGACCCCGCAAGACAGCTGTCTAACATCGCCTTGCCGAGCAATCGCATACAAACGTGACCATCCGATGATTCGCTATGCAATCGCATTTCTTTTGCTCGGTTTGGGATGTTCGGCCCAGGTCACGTTGCATCCGACCGACAACGTGCCCAAGATCGTCGGTTCGAAGCCGTCAGGCACAACTTTTATCTTTACTGCCGGCACGTATCGTTTGTCTCAGCCCATCATTCCCAAGGACGACGATAGATTCATTGGCGAGACCCCATGCGCCCCGCCGTCAACCTCCTGTCCGGCCGTCATTAGCGGCGGAGTGCTGATTGGCCGCTTGGCTGGGTTCGACGGCACCAACTATGCGGTCGCCAAGCAAACGCAACAGGGCGCACGAGCTGTCCCTCGCAATTGTGGTTCCGGCTGGGGGGGGTGCATCTACCCAGAGGACTTGTTTTTCGATGGTAAGCCTTACCGGCATTTGGATTCACCCACACTGCCAGCTATCGGGGCTGGCGAATGGTGGTTCGATTACTCAAACCACGTCATCTACTTTCACGACAACCCGGCGGGACACACCGTCGAGACAAGCGTGGTCAACAACGCGTTCGGTGGACCCGCTAACAACGTTACAATCAAGTACCTTACCGTGGAAGAATTCGCCAACATGTATCCGGTCGGTGCGATCGGGGTAACACAAGGACCTAATGCCTTAACCCAGGAGACAAACTGGACGGTCGAGAATTGTGAGGTCCGGTTGAACCATGGTTTCGGGGTGCGAGTTGCCTACCGTCTCCACGTGCTCAATAGTTACATTCACGACAACGGCCAGCTGGGAATTGGCGGTGGCATAGGAACGACTGCAGCGCCCGCGACTCAATCCACCGACTCTGGCATTCTGATCCAAGGCAACAATATCAGTTACAACGATTATGCCCACTTCGATCCCGGCTTCGGCGCGGGAGGCTTCAAGGTCGGGGCTACTTCCGGTGTAACTCTTCGAGGCAACACCATCCAGCACAACGAGGGCGCTGGCATCCATTTTGACGTAGACAGCCAAAACGAGTTGGTGGGCGGCAATACGATTAGCGACAACTCCGATGCGGACGGGTTAGCCCTGGAGATCGGCGACGGAATCTCGGCCTTCCGCAACAACATCGTGCTGCGGAACGGCGCCCACTTGAACAGTTCCGGGCCGACCTACCAGATCGCCGTTCGCGCCAGCTCTGGGGTGAATGCCTACTGCAACGTAATCGAGGTTCCGAGCGGGTCACGCATCGGCGCGTGGTTCGTTGGTGCGGCTAACCGTGGATACAGTAGCTATCCACCCTACCAATATCGAGCAACCACGCAGAACTCCTTCCACCACAATACTGTGATCTGGGACACGGGTGCGGATGGAGTTGTCGGGTTCTTCCAGACTGACCCGACGAAGCAGCCCAACTTCTTTGCCAACAATATGCCGCCTGACTACAACAGTTATCACTTGCCCAGTCCCTCTGCTGTGCATTTTGTCTATGACAACGACAACTCTCGTACGAACAAGCGCAAGACGTTCTCCAACCATCAGGGGGCGGGTGCGGATGTTCACAGCACGGTGGACACGAACAACGCGAACGGGTACCCGAAGGTATCGATTACATCTCCAAGCGACCAATCCTCGGTTAGCAACCCAGTAACCGTCACAGCAACGGCATCGGACGCAAGCGGAATCCGCAAAGTAGAATTCTATGTCGACTGGAACTTGCAGGCGACCGTTACAAGTTCGCCATACAACTTCAGTTGGACCGGCGGGACCGCCGGGCCGCATATCGTAGCAACCATGGCCTACAGCAAAGCGGGAATCCGCGCTTGTTATGCGGTTACATTAAATGAGCAGTGAGGAGTAAGAATAGCGCGGCCCATCGCTCAAATGGCTCACTACCTTATTAGGACTGCTTTTGGGGCGCAGCAGCTAGAGCTTAGTATACTCCACCATCATTTGGTTACGAGGATGATTCCAGTTGCCGATGTACCTCGGCGCCCAGCCCGATCGCGTGCCGAAAGCCTCGATGGCGCGGCGGGTATAAAAGAAGGCGCGAACGCTGTGGGAGCTGGCTATTTGCGGAATCGGAATCGGCGTTTCATCAAAGGTGGCGAAGAATCTGCAACCGGGCTTAACGAAGTCCGATAATTTTCTGAAGCACAGCTCAATGTCTTCCTTGCGGAGGTGGGTAAACAGGGATTGTGCAATGCAAAAGTCAGGCCGCTTCGAGAATTTGTCGAATGCAAAGGAATCGGAGACCACAAATTCAGGGTGCCGGGATTTGAGCACTTCAGCGTCAATCTCGTTGGCCTTCCCGGCTTCGATGACTTCAGCGTGCTTGTCGATTCCCAGGTAGTTTCCCGGCTCAAGGTACGGAATCAGCAACCTGCCAACACGCAGGGAACCGCAGGCGATATCAAGGAACACGTGGTTCGGCTTGAGCCCCTGCTTAACAAGAAAATCGAACTGTAAGTGGCCTAACTCCTCCCAAAAGCCGCCCACGAATTCCCGATGGCCTTCTTTCGCGAGAGTATCTTCATCAGTGGCCCGAGGCCGCAAGTTCTGAATGATATTTCTGAGATTACTTAGCATTAGCGTTTTGCTCCTTCAAGTATGTGGCTGGATAGATAACTAAAGCTGATAACTAAAGTTGCTGCAGAAGCAACTTCAGATCCGCGCGGTTAAGTTTGCGTCTGTTTGCACGAGCGAACGCATGCGTTCGGAAATGGGCGAACGACGTTGATTCTGCGTCGCGAGCTCGGTGAGCAACTGCCGGAAGTCAGTGACGTCGCGCAGCTTGACGTTCGGCCGCGCCACTCCCCGGAGCTCCATCTCGTAGACTTCGTCGGCCAGCAATCGCAGGAAAAGCTGGATCACCAGCAGGGCTTCGCGCGAATCGACGATTTCCGAAAGCGGCCGCGGTAATCTTCGATGAACTGGCGCGCGTTCACGCCGCACCGACTTTCCCTTCCCACTGCAACCGAAGCGCAGTCTCTCTCACCGGGCGCTCCGCCTCGAGATACAGCGAATTCTCTTTGTCGGCGCTG
>Ga0210384_10008653_pt1 | contig 10584 bp, 13 predicted proteins | sample IncBWH2MmetaG_FD_160574 | JGI IMG/M metagenome (GOLD analysis project Ga0210384, IMG submission 160574) | Forest soil microbial communities from Barre Woods Harvard Forest LTER site, Petersham, Massachusetts, United States - Inc-BW-H-2-M | ecosystem: Environmental > Terrestrial > Soil >...
ATCGCCCACGGCAAAGATGTTCGCGTCCTTCCCTGCCAGCAGCGCGAGCAGGCGAATCTGCGCGAAGTTGGTGTCCTGAAATTCGTCAGCCAGAATGAAGTGCGCCCTGGCCTGCTCACGCGCCAGCACGTCTGGCTCGGATTGCAACAGCTCCACTGCACGCGTAATCATGTGGCCGAAGGTGCCGAGACTATCCTTTGTCAGCCAGCTCTCGACTTTCTGGAAGACGCTGTCGATCTCACGGCACCGGGCGAGCGCTTCCTCTTCGGAGATCGCTTTGCTGTCTTTAGTTTTGGTTGGGGCTTTGGCGGCGGATTTGGCGACCCGGTGCATCACAGCTTCGCCGCGCGCGAGCCGCTCCACATAGGCGCTGTATTGCGCGGGAGTCACCAGCTCATCCTGGCAACGCTTCATGAAGTCGATCAGATCCTTGAGAAACTCCCCCGGCTTAGCGGCGCGGACGTAATGCTTCAGATTCAGATCGTGAATGCGCTTGCGCAGAAGGATGTTGAGGTCGTAGTCGTCGAGGATGTCGAAACCGCGTTTGTTCCTGTTCAAGAGTTCGAAACAATAGCTGTGAAATGTGCGAGCTTGCAGATCCTTCGCGACCGGACATACCTCAGCCACCCGCTTCGCCATCTCGGCGGCAGAGTTATCACTGTAGGTGAGCGCAAGTATTTCCTCAGCCTTCGCATGGCCGCCACCGATGAGCCGCGCGATGCGCTGGGTCAGTACAGTGGTCTTGCCCGTTCCCGCGCCCGCGATGACGAGCATCGGCCCGTGAACATGTTCCAGGGCAAGCGTCTGCGGCGGATCGGGAGTGAACTCACTCGCGGGCGTCTTCAAAACATCCATGCCGCGAGGATAGCAGAGCTGGCTGTGGGGATTTGGGACGGGTTAAGCTTCAGTTTGTTTGTGTCGGCGGCATCGCATCCCGCCCTTTGCAAAGAACGCAAAGCATGGGGCACCCCGGTGGTTTCTTTCCGAAGAGGGAGTGACGTTAGCTGGCGCCTGCGCCTTGTGGCGGAGTTGCGATTGCTGCCTGCGCTGCATTGTATTTGTTGAGCCAATCCGTGTACGCCTTGATCAGTTTCCGGTTGTAAAGCCCCGTACCTAACTCTCTATTCAACTCTTCTCGAAGAACTTGGCAACGCTTGAGTGAGTCTTCAAAGTACGCCTTCCACGGATCGGCATTTGGCAAGACCTCATATACGAGTTCGAAGATGTTCAGCTTCATATATCCGAGAGCCTCTATTTTTTTCTTCAAGTTGTCGTCGATTGCGCCCGGTCGGATGGCGGCAACGTCATCGTAAATTGCGAATAAGTCGGGACAGGAGAGATATTGCTTATTGATCTCGAGGAGAAGCTTTTGCGCTTCGATGGTGACGGTACGCTCGGCAATTTGTTTGTTTAGGTCCCGGTTCAGGATGAAGAACACAATGTTGAACCCAACGGAGAGGACCGCCGCAATGATTGAGACAAAGACCGCTAGGGATGGAACATACTTTTCCGTCCACGATTGTGGTCTTGGGATTTGAGCTTTGAGGGCGTCAATTTGTCCCTTCAACTCCGCGACGTCCGTCTGAAGCTGCACTTGCTGTGCCCGCATCTGCTGTAGCTGCTGTTGCGTTGGCGGGATTGTAGCGGTCTTCGCTGCAGCAAATAGCGAAGAGGCTAAGCAGACAGTCACCAATAGAGCAGTCAGAACGGTTGCGAAACGTTGCGCTGGACGGTTCATGGCGGAGAGTATAACTCGCTCCCAATTGACCTAGCAATCATCTTTGAAATGGCTTGTTTCGGAACGCGAGCCCTCACCTCGGGGGCTAAAGCCCGATCATTCTGGATCGCTGATCTCAGGGCTGAAGCCCTGCGCCGCCCAAAAGCAGTCCGGCGAATTGCCCCACTCAAGCCAAAGCCGACTTGAATGTGGGCGCCCGGCCACACGAATAGTTACATCATCAGTCAGTTTTCTGCTCCGAGCTTCCGGATTTCGGTTTCGCGTTGCGCGATACCGATTCTGATGTCGGCAAGATATTTTTCAATAAAATCTGGGAGGGCAAGTATGGTCTCATCTCCTGCCGCCCGCAGCCTGGCTATTCGTTCCAGCTCTTCCTCCCGATATTGAATCTCGCGCTTCAGTGCGGCGAGCCTTCGCAAAATATTCATATTCTCAACTCACGCTGGCGATCCCTCGCCAGCACGGACGACTATTTTGTGCTTAACAATTTTTGAACGTCGTTGCGGCTCGCGCCCTTCGTTGCCTGTAAAACCCACTCGGGCTGCCGATTGAACGCTGCGAACCAACACCCAAGTTCTTCTGCTTCGATCCGGTAAACCATTATGCTGCCTCTGCCGTTGGCAACAGTATTAGCGCTATACCATATGAAACAAGCGGAGCGACTGAAATCCTGAATGCGCCGCCGGAGGTTCATCTCGCTATGCCTACGTTCGGTGGCATGCGGCAGCGCTGGGAGTGGTGCTTCTATGTAATCGGCTCCTGCGCGCAGGTATGACCACTGGCTCATGACTCTGTTGGGAGTGAACGGCGGGAACGTGACCTTTTCTTGATACGACTCGGCCTTCACCGTGTCATATCTGTCCACGGGGATTTCGGATGCGATGGCACCCATGCCAGAAAACCTGAGCCATTTGTGATCGAACCAATTATCGATCTGAATGATCCAAAGTTTTTCAATCGCGTGATCGGCCAGGAGTCCACTCACTAGAGAGTTCAGCAGATCAATGAAAGAGGGGTCATCTGTTTCTCCGGGTGCAATCTGAATCATCATAAACCTAATTATGCGACACTATTGACCCGGACGCCCTTTCTTTGGGACATCTGCCAGATGTCGGGTTTGCTCACTGCATCTCGGAGAAAACGACAGCAAGCGCGGCGATGGCGGCGGTTTCCGCGCGCAGGATCGTGGGACCGAGCGATGCGGACTTCCAACCGGCCTGCTGGAATTTTTTGAGTTCAGTCGGAGTCCATCCTCCCTCGGGACCGACAGCGAGAATCACGGGGCGACCTGCATCGGTTCTCGCCAGCAGCAGTGCCGACTTGAGCGAAGCGTCCCGCTCCGATTCCGCCAGCACGATACGCATCGACGCCGACTGATCGGCATGAAGATCCAGCAGCTTCTCAAACTTGATGGGGTCGGCAACCTCGGCTGGGCTCGATCTACGCGATTGCTCCGCGGACTGGAGTGTCAGACGCCGCCAACGTTCCACGCGTTTCCCCGCCGCCTGCGCCAGGTGCTTCTCGGTTCGTGCCGCAACAAAGGGAACGATCCGTGAAACGCCGAGTTCAGCACACTTCTCGATCGCCCACTCCATGCGGTCGAATTTGAAGATGGCCAGAGCCAGAGTGATATCGGGAGAGGATGCCACCGTGTCGGGAAGAAAATCGCCGAGCAGAAAGTCGACGCAACCCTCTTGCACGGAAACAATTCGTCCGACGCGAACTCCCAAGGGTGTTGCAACGTCGTACTCCTGGCCCACTTGAGCGCGCAGGACGCGGGAAAGATGAAGCGCGTGCTCGCCGAGAAGAGACGCCCGGTCTCCCTCAACGCGGTCGGCGGCCCAGCGGCGGCGTGTCATAAGTTAGGCGCACAATAGTTGGGTGCGCAATGAGGACTGCTAGCTGAACATTTCCTTCATCTTGCCAAACAAAGACCGGCGCTGCGGACTGTTCTCCACCTTCAGCGTAGTCTCCAGTTCCTGCAGCAGTTCGCGCTGCCGCTTACTAAGTTTGGTGGGAGTCTGCACCCGGACTTCGACGAAAAGATCGCCACTGCCGCGCCCGTTGAGAACGGGCACGCCTTGGTTCTTAATACGGAATGTAGCCCCGGACTGCGTCCCCTCGGGAATCTTGAGTGTGTGCTCGCCGCGAAGCGTAGGCACCTGAATTTCCGCGCCCAGCGTGGCCTGCACAATGGATACCGGCACCACGCACTGCAAGTCCGAGCCTTCACGCTCAAAAAACGCATGTTCCTTCACGTGCAGCACTACGTAAAGATCTCCGGCCTGGCCTCCAAACGGTCCCGCCTCGCCAAACCCTGTGAAGCGTATCCGAGTGCCATCCTCCACGCCCGCTGGCACCTTGGCTTCCACGGCGCGCTGCCGTAGAACTCTGCCGTTCCCTTTGCATTTCACGCACGGATCGGTAATCACCTGGCCTAGTCCCTGGCATGTGGAACACGTCCGCGCAATACTAAAAAAACCCTGCTGGTGGCGCACCTGGCCATGCCCTGCACAAGTGCGGCAGGTGACAGGAGCCTTACCGGGAGCCGTTCCCGCGCCGCGGCAGTCTTCACAGGTTTCGTGGCGGCGCACATTGACCGACGCTTCCGTCCCGAACACCGCTTCTTCAAATTCCAAATTCAGATCTTCGCGAAGATCGGCTCCGCGCTGCACCCGCGTGCGGCGTTGCCCCCCGCGACCGCCAAAAATATCGAAGCCGAAGAAATCTCCCAGGATGTCATGGAAATCGTGAAATACGGCTTCGTTAAAGCCTCCGCCGCCGGAGTTCACACCCGCGTGCCCAAAGCGGTCGTATGCGGCGCGCTTGTTGCCGTCGGCCAGCACGGAATACGCTTCCGAGGCTTCCTTGAATCTTTCCTCAGCGGCGGCATCGCCAGGGTTGCGGTCAGGGTGGTGCTGCATGGCGAGCTTGCGGTAGGCGCTCTTGATTTCCTGCTCACCCGCGCTTCGTTCCACACCAAGAATTTCGTAATAATCGCGTTTTGTATTAGTAGCCAGATTGCCATCCCTGCTATTAAGAATTTATTGCAAACTTAACTCTATTCCGGTTCTTACCTAAGTCTTAGTGCTCTTCGCCACCCGCACCATCGCGGGACGCAGCAGCCGTTCCTTCAATTTGTAACCGGGCTGCAACTCGTCCAACACATGCTGATCCGGCACGTCGTCTGTTTCCACCATCTCAATCGCCTGATGCACATGCGGATCGAACAACTCCCCTTTCGCGCGAACAGCCGTCAACCCCAGCTTGCCCAGCGCATCCATGAGTTGCTTCTGAATCAATTCCACACCAGCCCGCAGGTCGTCCGCCGATGCGCCGTCAAAATGCAGCGCCCGGTCCAGGCTGTCGAGAATCGGCAGCAGCGGCGTAATTGCCCCAGCCACAGCGTACTCGCGGAACTCCTGCTGCTCGCGCACTGCACGCTTGCGGGCGTTATCGAACTCAGCTTGCAGCCGCGCCATGCGGTCAAGCAGTTCCTGCTTCTCCTGCCGAAGCCGTTCGAGTTCCCCTTCGAGCGCAACTCCACCGGCTGGCGGCGTTGTCGCGGCGGAAGACTCCGCTCCCGCTGGCAAGTCTTGTTCCACTTCAAGAGCAGAAGTATCGCCTTCGGAATTCCCGATGTGCTTCCTCATAAACCTTTCGAACTCATTCATTTTCATTCAGAATCTTGTCGAACAATCGCGCAATGTAGGAAACCGCCGTAATCGTGTGCTGATAATCCATCCGCGTAGGCCCCAGCACGGCCAGCAGACCCATCACTTCCCCGCCCATGCGTGCCGGAGAGCCAATCAAGACCAAATTGCGCATGGAAGGCAGCGCCTCGTCCAGCCCAATGACCACGCGCACGGCCTCTGTCTTTACGTCCAGGTAGGCATTTAGCAGCTCGACAACTTTTTCTTTCTCTTCCAGCGTCTTCAACAGCTCGCCCAGCCGCTGACGGTCGCTTTCGGACGCCACCAGATTAGATGCGCCTTCCACAAAAACCGACTCGCCACCGTCCGTGTGCAGCGCGCCCTTCAAATAAAGCTGCTCCAACGATTGCATCAGCCGGTCATACTCGCTGCGCTCATGCTCGATGCGGCGCGCAATCTCCGAACGTAGGGTGTCCATCGCCCAGCCACGAAAATTTTCGTTAATGTACCGTGCGACCAGATCCAAATCCGCCTGCTGCAAGTCGAGCCGCAATACGCGGTCGCGCACCAAACCTGAACGCGTAACCACCACCGCCAAAACTTTATGGTCGCCGAGCCGCGAAAAGTAGACATGCTCCAGCGCATTCTTCGGCCCCGATGCCGCCACGGCAAGCCCAACATTCCCGGAGATCAACGACAACACATCCGACGTCCGTTCCATAAACTCCTGCGCGTCGGTCACACCGTGGAACGTCTTCTCAATATTGTGCTGCTCGTCGGGCGCGAGCCGAGCCTCGCCAGAAATCTGCTCTACGTAATAGCGGTACGCATCCGGCGTGGGAATCCGCCCCGCCGAAGTGTGCGGCTGTTCCAGATACCCAGCTTCCGTCAGGTCCGCCATCACATTGCGAATAGTCGCCGCGCTCAACCCTTCACGATTCGACCGCGACAAAGTGCGCGACCCCACCGGCTCCCCGTTGGAGATAAACGTCTCCACGATGGCCGTAAGGATTTCGCGTTCGCGCGCGCCTATGGATTCTGCCGGAGCCATATGTTCAGGATGAGACGTAGAAAACCGCTTGAAGACTTCAAGTCCTAAGCCATAATACCTTATAAATCAATCACTTAGGAAATTCTTGAGTCCTCCCCTAGCAAGAATTCTAGGAAGGCTGGGCAGCAGTGTCAAGTTGCCATTGAGGAGCCGGGAGATAGCAGCAATTCCACAATCCGACGGCGACGTGTCCAACCGGACAGGCTTTTCCACGATTGCTTGGACCAATCTTCTCAGGCACATAGCCGTTTTCGACTTATGTCTAAACTTTTCGCAAACTTCGGGAGTAGCAGCACGTCTAACCGGTGTCCTAGCCCCGTGTGGGTGGTCTTCGCCGATTACTGCCAATCCCCAATCCAAGGAGAAACTTACAAATGAAACTGTCTTTGAAGTGGCTTGCGCTAGTTTCGGTTACCTTGCTTGCTGTCCTCGGAACCAGCCGTTACAGTCAGGGCCAAGCGCAGAATCAAGCTCCGCGTCCTGCGGCTTCTCGAGCCGACGAGATGCTGGAACGATGGAACGACATCGGGAACAAGCTGATCGCCATGGCCCAGGATTTTCCCGAAGACAAGTACGACTACAAGCTGCAAAAAGACCAGCGCACCTTTGCGCTAAATCTTCTGCACGCCGCCGCACTGGATTTCATCCTGATCCGCAGGGTTTCCGGATCCAACCTTGGGCCCGACTTCGGCGACGGCGACAATCCTTCGCGGGATGCTTTCAAGACCAAGGCCGCCGTGGTGAAGTTCGTGCAGGAGGCAGTCGCGGACGGAGCGCAAGTCATTCAGCAGCAGGGCGACGCCGGGCTCGACAACACATCGAAATTTTTCGGGAACCGGCTGGCCCACAACTCCAGCATCTGGATGTTTGCCATCGAGCACAGCGGCGAGCACTACGGACAGCTTGTGGTCTACTATCGTGCGAACAACCTGGTGCCGCCGGACTCGCGAAAGTAACAGGCGTTTGCAAGTTTTCGAATCTTTTAGGTTTAAATAAATAGTGGAGTTACTCAAATGAAACACACAAGAATCTTCTTGCAGTTGGCGGTACTCGTCTTCGTCTTTACCCTGACCGCCTTGGGACAGGACACAAAGAGCGTCGCAGCCCAGGCAGCGCCTCAGGCGCAACCGCCGCAGCAGCCACCGCCAACCATAGCTTCCGCCGTCGACCGCGAGATCAGCACCATCGAAAAGCAAGTCGTGGACGCTGCCGAAGCCATGCCGGAAGATAAATTCAACTTTTCCCCGGAGAGCTTGAAGATTTCAGGGAGCGACTACAAGGGTGTGCGCACGTTTGCCTTGCAGGTGAAGCATGTCGCCGCTTCCAACTATGCGCTATGGTCGCCGCTTACCGGCGATAAGTTTCCAGCAGACTTCCTGGGCGGTAATGGTCCTGAGAACCTGAAGACAAAAGCCGACATCATGAAGTTCCTGAAGGATTCTTTTGCTCTTGGTCACAAGGCCGCGGCTACGCTAACGACCGAGAACATGTTGCAGACCCCGGAGAACAGCAAATCATCCCGCCTGCAGCGGGCCACATTTGCCGTGGCCCACGCATTTGATCACTACGGACAGATGGTGGAGTACTTGCGGATGAACGGGATTACACCGCCAGCCAGCCGGGCAAAGTCAGACTGACTGGCACGAAATTTACTGGCCATAGTACCGCCTCTCACTTACTCGCGGTCGCAGGAGCAAACTTCGCCGGATCCAGCTGAATGTCGTCGTCAATGTAGGCAGTAATCTCGGTGCCCTTCGGAATAACGATGTCTTTCCCATGTACCAGGAGAAAGAGAGGAGCGGCTGGGGGAAATATGATGCTGGTGGCTACCGCTCCTCCGATGACTGTACCCAGGTGGCTGCCGCCGCGGGCATCCTTGACGGCGCGCAAAGGCACTTTCTGGCCGGAAGCCAGACGTACACTTGCGACGTTGATGTCGAGCTTACCTACGCGCCCCATGCGTCTTTTGGGTTGAGCTTGAGTCACCGTAGCCAAAGCCTTGCCTCCGCGGGCGATCACGATGACATCATGGACTTTCACGTCCTCCACAACTTCAAACTCCACTTTCTCGCCCAACTGCGCATCGGCGGACGATATTGTCCGAGTGATGCTCAATCTCACCGGTGTGCCATCCTCTAAGCCAAATGCGAAGGGTTCCTTAGCGACTGGAGCTGCCGGGGCAGGCGTTGGAACTGCTTGAGCCGGTGTTGCCTGAGCTGGTGCCGCCTGAGCTGGTGCCGCCTGAGCTGGAGTAGCTTGAGTTGGAGCGGCCTGTGCTGGGGCTGCCTGAGTCGGCGCAGCTTGAGTTGGAGCAGCCTGTGCTGGGGCCGCTGATTGGGCGTCTTTGTCCTGAGCCGTTTGTGTTGCGGGAAACAGCGCACTTGGAAAAACCAGAGCCGCCGAAACAATCAATGACCAAGCCACTTTCATGCTATGAGCCTCCAAAACCCTGCTGCTGAAACGTGATTTACGTGACGCCTATTGATACGCTCCACAGCGAACGTATGTCAAGAAAGCGGAACGTTAGTGGTCAACTTCTGCTGGCCCACGACTACCCGCATCCTAGAGCAACGTTGCAAAAGCGTGAGCGGAACGTGCAAGCTGATACCCATGCCAGAGCTGCCGGATATTGCCGCTTACATCAGTGCTCTCGAACCACGCATTGTCGGCCAGCCACTGGATCGGGTACGGCTGACGAGCGCGTTTCTCCTGCGAACCGTGCAGCCGCCACTTGCGAGTGTGGAGGGCCGCACTGTCCGTGAACTGCGGCGTGTTGGTAAGCGCATCGCTATTGGAGTCGACAACGATCTTTGGCTAGCGCTTCACCTGATGATTGCCGGCCGGCTGCACTGGCGCCCGCCAGGGGCAAAGCTCGCCGGCCGTCAGAGTTTGGCGGCCTTCGATTTCCCCAATGGTTCATTGGTACTCACCGAAGCCGGCACCAAGCGCCGCGCGTCCTTGCACGTCCTCAGCGGCGAAGAGGGCTTGCGTTCCGTCGACGCTGGAGGAATCGACATCTTCTCCAGCGACCTGGATTCGTTTCGTGCGACGCTCACGGCTGAAAACCACACTCTCAAGAGAGCGCTGACCGATCCGCGTCTGTTGAGCGGCATCGGCAACGCCTATTCAGATGAGATCCTGCACGCGGCGCAACTGCCTCCCACAGCGCTCACGCAAAAGCTGAAAGCACAGGATTGGAACAAGCTATTCGCTGCGACCCAGGATACGCTCAAGCTCTGGGTCGACCGGCTCCAGGCGGAGGCGAAAACCGACCTCCCCGAGAAGGTGACCGCTTTTCGCAAGGATATGGCAGTGCATGGGCGTTATGGCAAGCCATGTCCGAGGTGTGGCGATAAGATTCTGCGAATTCGTTATGCCGACAAGGAAACGAACTACTGCGCTCGCTGCCAGACGGGTGGCAAAGTCCTTGCCGATCGGGGTTTGTCCCGCCTATTGGGATCGGATTGGCCGCGCACTTTGGAAGAGCTGGAAGCTTTGAAGCGCCACTGACTCACTACTAGGTGGAGGCTGTATGTATTCCAAAGAGGACTGGGCGGCCAGCAGCAGATTTGTCATCCTGAGCGCAGCGAAGGACCTGCTGTCTGTATGCGTCATTTCTACGTTTACATTACATTATGGCCAGTAAATCTCGCGTTCTATATACGGGAATGACCAATGATATCCGACGTCGTGCCGAGGAACACAAACTAGGCGCGGTTCCCGGCTTCACCCGCGATTATAAAGTTCACCGTCTGGTTTACTACGAGGTATTCAAGTACGTAGGAAATGCGATTGCCCGCGAGAAGCAGATCAAAGGTTGGTTGCGCGAAAAAAAGATTGCACTCATCCAATCGACGAACCCGACGTGGGAAGATCTGAGTGCCGAATGGTCCGTCGAAACAGCAGGTCCTTCGCTTCGCTCAGGATGACAAGTTTATTTCATGAGCAGCACTACACTACTGAATCTGAATCACACTCTCAGTCGACGCACTCTTGATCTCCTCCACCCGGCTCACGACTCGCCGTGCAAACTCAAACAGAGACTTGCCTTGAGCTGACTCTTCTCCAGAGAGCACGGCGGGCTTGCCACTATCGCCAGCCAGGCGGATTGAGGGATCGAGCTGAATGCTGCCCAGGAATGG
>Ga0210384_10008656_pt1 | contig 10583 bp, 8 predicted proteins | sample IncBWH2MmetaG_FD_160574 | JGI IMG/M metagenome (GOLD analysis project Ga0210384, IMG submission 160574) | Forest soil microbial communities from Barre Woods Harvard Forest LTER site, Petersham, Massachusetts, United States - Inc-BW-H-2-M | ecosystem: Environmental > Terrestrial > Soil >...
GTTCGGCCAGCCCAGGCTGCAGGTTGAAGTGCTCGTCGCGGCGCAGAAGCGCATCGAAGATGAGGGAATCGATCCGCTCCGATGGCCCATCAAGTCCAACGCGGGGATCGAGATTCGTCGGACTGCTCTCGATAATCATCACCAGCGTGTTCGGGTCGGGACGTTGCGAGCACGAGATACAGGCGGCCAGCAGAACGCCGAGCACTGTAGAGAAAACAATTTGGCGTCGAGGTCGCTTATACATACGAGACTTTACCTAACACGGCTGGCCGCTTCGCGCCAGTTGCCGAAGGAACGTTGGAAGGGCACCTGTGCCACGTCTCATACGCCAGCAGCGCAAATGCGGCAGCTTCTTTCGCCTCTGAAGGCAACCCCAACTCGTCTGAAGAGCGCACTACAAGCCCCAGCGGCGCAACTGCGTTCACCAGCATCGCCATAAGTGTTGCGTTTTTCAGGCCACCACCTGAGACAATGAGTTCGCGGTACGCAGCGTTCCTGGGCAATACAAAACGCTGGATCGCATCTGCAATAGACCGCGCCGTAAACGCCGTTGCGGTGGCAAGGACGTCTTGTTTAGTTGCACGACCACAGGCACGACCGAAGCGCGCGGCAAACTCTTCCCCGAACTCTTCGCGCCCAGCGGTCTTCGGCGGCTCGACACGAAAGAAGGGCGCTTTCAGATTCGCATTCGCTACTCTCTCGATAACCGTTCCCATCGCGGCGACGCGTCCATCCCGATCATAGGGCTTGTGGAGAAAGCGTTCTGCCAGCGCGTCGATGATCATGTTGCCTGGGCCTGTGTCGAACGCGACGACATCTTTCTGCGCAGCGCTCGCGGGAATCGCAGTAAGGTTGGCAATCCCGCCGATGTTCTGCACAATCCGCCCTATTGTTGCGTGGCGATACAGCATGAAATCGAGAAATGGAACAAGCGGGGCGCCCTTTCCGCCCGCCGCCATATCCGCCACACGGAAATCGGAAACCACCGGGATGCCCAAGCGTTGCGCAACAACTGCGCCTTCGCCCGTCTGCCAGGTGGCCGTCAATTTGCGCCCAAGATAAACTTCCGGGTTTCCCTGATGATAAAGCGTCTGACCGTGGCACCCCGCAAGCTCGGCCCTGACCTGGAACTTCTTCTGTGCAGACTGAACCGCCTCGGAATACAGTTCGCCCAATAAGAAATTTAGCCGGGCCAGGTCTGCGACGCGTGCGGACGAAGCATTCATCGCGGCCAACACGGCGCGGCGCACGGCCTTAGGATAAGGGAACTCAGCATGGCCCAAGAGGCGAAAAGATAACGGGTGAGCATCTTTTGTTCCTCGCGAAGCACTTCTCTCCAAAGAAGGCTCAGAGATCCTGACCAGCGCTACGTTGATTCCATCCGCCGAGGTTCCGCTCATCACGCCAGCAACGATCATGCCTGCTCCTCGAGGCCCAGCGTTTCCATGCGCACACGCTCCCCGAGTTCCCACAACGCGCGAGAAAGCCTCTCCACTTTGGTTTGCGTGGGACGAGTCCGCGTTCGCATGGCCAAAACCTTGGCAAACTTCTTTTTATGGCGCGCCACCCGTGCTGAAGACTCCCACACTTTCGCGGCAAAGCGCCGGTCGCGATCCATTTCTCGCGTCACAGAATCGAATGCTCGCAGAATTTGTTCTTCCGTGTGGCAAATCAGTAACAAATCGGCGCCAGCACGAAGCGCTTGCACAGAGGCCTCTTCTATAGGTGCAGCCTTCTGTAGTGCCCCCATCTCCATATCGTCAGTCACAATCAGGCCCGTGTAGCCAAGGGTCTTGCGTAGAACGTCGGTCATCCACTTCTTCGACAGTGACGCTGGTGTCCGCTCGCTGGTAACTGCGGCATAGATAGTGTGACAGACCATGATGAACGGCAAGTCGCGGCGCAGGCTTTGGTAAGGCTGGATGTCTTCAGCCAACAGCCGCCGCAACGATTTCTCAACAACCGGCAGATCCTTGTGCGTGTCCAGCGAAACTTCACCGAGACCCGGGAAGTGCTTTCCGCAACCGAGAACGTGCGAATCTGTAAGCCCGCGCAAAAACGCTCGCGCATACCGCGTGACGTCTCTCGGATTCGCAGATACCACGCGTGATTGCATCACCGGCAGAGCTGGCGGGAAAGCTAAGTCCAAGGTCGGCGCGAAATCGATGTTGAACCCCACAGCGTGGCAAATCGCTCCAATCAGCTTCCCATGTAACCGGAATAAATCGATGTCACCAGTTCCGAACACGCTGGCGGCGGATGGAGACGGTCCAAACACTTCGCGCAAGCGGTCAACCGTTCCCCCTTCCATGTCCACGCAGGTAAACAGTGGAGTCGACACGCAACGTTGGCATTCGCGCAGCAGTCCCCAAGTCTGTTCGGCGCTTACGATGTTGCGCTTGAAAAGAATTACGCCCGCAGGCTGTACATGTCGAAGCAGCGTCGATAGCGAGGGCGACATCGTTGTTCCTTCGAAGCCAATGATGAAATTGTCGCCTAAGTTCTCGCTCATAAATAAAGTTGTTACTCGACCTGAGCTTTCAATTCCGCCAGCAAATTCATCGCCTCCAGCGGCGTGAGCCGGTTCAAGTCCACATCGCGCAAGCGGTCGAGAACTTCGTGCGACAGCGGCGTAAAGATGGTCAGCTGTCTCGGTCGAGGAGGCGCATCGGCCGCTCCCAATCGTCCAGTCGCCGTACGCTCCGCGTCCTCGTGCTCCGCCAAAACTTCGCGCGCCCGCGCGATCACTTCCGTAGGCAGTCCTGCTAATTTAGCGACTTCAATTCCGTAGCTCTGGTCCGCCGCACCTGGCTCGACTTTACGGAGGAACACGACGTCGCCGCCAGTCTCTTTCACGGCGACGTGAAAATTCTTCACTCCAGACAATGTTTCCGCCAATTCCGTCAATTCAAAGTAGTGCGTCGCAAAAAGTGTTTTCGCGCGAGTGCGCCGATGCAGATATTCGACCGCTGCCCAGGCAATCGCCAGTCCATCATAGGTTGACGTACCGCGCCCTACCTCATCCAGCAAAATAAGCGACTTCGGGGTGGCCGTGTGCAGAATGGCCGCCGTCTCCGTCATCTCGACCATAAACGTGGAGCGCCCACGCGCCAGATTGTCGCTGGCTCCGATGCGCGTAAAAACTCGATCCACCAGGCTGAGCCGCATGGTTTGTGCTGGGACAAAGGATCCCATTTGCGCCAAAATTACCAGCAGCGCTGTTTGCCGCAGATACGTGCTCTTGCCGCCCATGTTCGGCCCGGTCAGGACCAGAATCGCGTGTGTGGCCCGGTTCAGGAACAAATCGTTGGGAACAAAACGGTCTCCAATAGCCGAATGCTGCTTGATCACCGGGTGCCGGCCTTGCCGAATCTCCAAGTCGCCGGAGTCATCGAATTGCGGCCGGGTGTATCCGCGCACGGCGGCCACGTGCGCAAAGGATGCGAGCACATCGGTTTCAGCCAGCGCGCGCGCCGTCTGCCGGATGCGCTTGGCCTCGGCTGCAATCGCGGAACGCAGCTCCTGGAACAGCCGCCGCTCGATTTCCAGGATTCGTTCTTGCGCATCCAAAACCTTGGATTCATATTCCTTAAGCTCTGGCGTCGTAAAACGTTCGGCATTGACGAGTGTCTGTTTTCGTTCGTAGTCACCGGGTACCAGATGAAGGTTAGGTTTCGATACTTCGAGGTAATAGCCAAAAATATTGTTGAACTTTACTTTCAGCGAACCAATCTTCGTGCGCTCGCGTTCGCGTTGTTCAATCTGGGCGATGTACTGTCGGCTGTTGTGCCGCAAATCGCGCAAGTCATCCAGTTGCGGGTCCACGCCCTTGCGGATCACGTTGCCGTCTGCCAGGGTCAGCGGAGGCTCGTCGGCGAGCGTCCCTTGGATCTTCTGACGCAAATCGCCGAGTTCGTCGATCCCAGTGTGCAGCGCGCCAATTCTGATCGCGTTTAATTTTGCTAACGCCGCTCGCACCAGCGGCAATTGCGCCAGCGAGGCCGCCATGTTGAGGAGATCCCGGGGATTCGCCGTCTCGAGTGTTACCCGGCTCAGCAGGCGTTCCAGATCGAGCACGTGTTCGAGTGCTCGCCGTAAATCCTCGCGGGTTACGGTATCGAGCAGCAAGCCCTCCACTGCATCCAGCCGCGCGTTGATCTCGCCAGCATCCAGTGCAGGCCGCAACATCCAAGCCCGCAGCAGGCGTTTGCCCATGGGTGTCGCGGTGGCATCGAGCGAGCGGAATAGGGTAATGCCAGCATCGTCTCCGCTAAACAACGGCTCCACCAGCTCGAGGTTCCGCACCGTCACGGTATCTAGCACCAGACAATCTTGGCGCTCAAAGAACCCGATCCGGTCGACGTGATGAAGAGTGCCGCGCTGCGTGGAACGTACATAGTGCAGGATTGCCCCTGCCGCCGCCGCTGCAGCGGGCTTGCCCACCAACCCAAACCCTTCCAGCGACAAAACGCCAAAGTGATTTTCCAGCAAAGGGATCGCGTGATCCGGCGCGAAGATCCAATCATCGAGCGGAGTCTCCGCCCAGGCTGGCCGCTCCCACTCGTCAGCTTGAGGTCGCGCCGACGCTGCTTCGGTCTTCAACAGAGTCGCTCGTCCCTGCGCGGAAGCAAACAATGGCATGGACGCGGCAAACAAAACTTCCTTCGGCCTCAGCTGCTGCATTTCTTCCCGCACTCGCCGCGCCGCGTCTTCGCCCTGGAACTCCGTTGCGCGGAACTCACCTGTAGAAAGATCAAGCGCAGCAAAGCCAACCGCGCCGCCCGCCTCCGCCACCGCCGCGAGAAAATTGTTTTCCTCAGCAGCCGCCGTCAACTCCGCCGCGGTCCCCGGAGTAATTACTCGCGTCACCTCCCGACGGACTAGAGTTTTCGTTTGCCGCGGGTCTTCCATCTGCTCGCAGAGCGCGACCTTGAATCCCTTGCGAATGAGCTTGGCAATGTACCCCTCGGCAGCGTGGTAGGGGATGCCGCACATTGGAATTTTCACGCCTTTTTCTTTGTTGCGGGAGGTTAGGGTGATCTGCAATTCGCGCGCCCCCACCAGAGCGTCCTCGAAAAACATTTCATAGAAATCGCCAAGGCGGAAAAAAACCAGAGCGTTGGGATGCTCTTTTTTCACGGCAGCGTACTGCCGCATCAGCGGCGTGGACTGTTCATTCATCTGGAGTGTGTGCGCGGATTATATCAGTCACGCTCATGTAGGCACGGGGGCCCCGCCCCTGCGACACAATAGCTCCAAGTTGACTCTCCGCGCACAAGGTGCTTTCCTAGACAGTCATGGAATTGCGTAAAGATCCGCTCACCCGATCCTGGGTCATCACGGGAGACAACGTCCCCGACCTAGGGCCGCGACCCGAGCCGTTCTGCCGCTTCTGTCCCGACGCGCCCGCATCCACGCAGGTCGTCTCTTCGCTCCCCGGACTCGACGGAGGTCCTTTCTCCGCCCGTTCGTTCGTACACCCGCACCCCCTCTATCGCATTGAAGGCGAGCCTTCCCGCCGCGGCGATGGCATTTACGACCGCATGTCGCCCACCGGCGCCCACGAAGTTCTGGTGGAGAATCCGCGCCACGATGGCCACATCTGGAACGCCAAAGACGCCGAGATCGAACGTTTTCTTACCCTCGCCGCGCAGCGCATGAAGGATCTCAAAGGTGACCAACGTTTCAAGTACATCAGCATGTTCAAGAATCACGGCGCGGGCGCCGCTCAGGAGTTCGAACATCCGCACGCTCAATTGACCGCAACTACTTTTGTTCCCCGGCGCGTACTCTATGAACTCCGCGCGGGACGCGAATATTTTGCCACCAAGGAGCGATGCGTCTTTTGTGACATCCTGGCGCAAGAGTTGCGGCAGAACCAGCGTATCGTCGAGGTCCGCGGTGACTACGTCGCTCTGTGTCCCTATGCGCCTCGCGTGCCCTATGAAACCTGGATCATCCCCCGCGTCCACGACGCTGCGTTCGAACGCGCCGCGCTTTCCCGCACGTCGGGCATGATGGATCTCGCCGCTCTGCTTCGTCGCACGCTGCGCCGCATTCGCACGATTACCGAGCAGTTCCACCTCGTCCTGCACACCGCTCCGAACACGCTGCACAGCTCCGGCACGCTAGGCTACTGGAAAACACTCGACGACGACTACCACTGGCACATTGAAATCCTGCCCGTGATCAAGGCGACGGCTAAGTCCTACACGTTCAAGGAAGTGTACTTCTCGCCGGTGAGTTCAGAAACCGCCTCCCGACAACTGCGCGACGCGAGTACGGACTAGACCTGGTTTCATAAACGATTTTGGGTAGGTCACGGCTTCAGCCGTGACGCCCAGCGCAAAAAATGCGGGCTTTAACCCCTACGGGAGGTTGCCGTGCCGAGGAATGAGCTTCTAGCAATCACCCAAGGAAGGCTAAAGTAGAACGATGGGTCGGAGTATCACTCAGCGCAACATCACACCACACGAGGCCGCAATTATCGAGTGGCTTTTGGATCATGCAGCGATGCGCGATATTAGCGCGTACCGTACGAGACCAGTCACGGCGTTACGTGTTGTCGGTGGCTGCGACTGCGGGTGCTCGAGCCTCGACTTCCAACCAGATGTTTCTGGTCCGACGGAGATGCTTGCTGACGCTGTCGCAGTATATCCGGACAAGACTAAGGCGGGTCTCATCCTGTGGGGCCGTAACAACGAGATTCTGTCATTGGAAGTCTACGAAATGGATCCCGTTGCCGACCGCGTGCCCGAAATCACGGATTTGTGTCGATGGGACAATATCGCTGGTAAGACCTAGCCTTATGACCTCCTCCTGACGGCAGGGAGCAGCCGACGCTAAGCATCAATTTGTCCTCGACCAACTGACAGGCTGTGACGCAACGTAGCAATTTGGTTCCACCCCAGCGTTCCGATAAAGTGTTTCGATGAGTGCCAACGCGGCTAAAGTCGTTGAGCTGTATGAACGACATGCCAAAACCTGGGATGAGGCGCGCGGACGTTGCCTGTTCGAGAAACCTTGGCTCGACCGCTTACTCACGCTCCTGCCAAGGAAAGCCTCAATCCTCGACATCGGATGCGGTTCAGCCGAACCCATCGCCCGTTTCTTTATTGAGCAGGACTACGAAGTGACAGGAGCTGACTCGTCACCGTCCCTGATCGACATCTGCCTACGGCGGTTTCCAATGCAGCGCTGGATCGTCGCGGACATGAGAGAACTCCGCCTGAACGCGTGCTTTGACGGCATCATCGCCTGGGATAGCTTCTTTCACCTTTGTCCTGACGATCAGCGCAGAATGTTCCCGGTCTTCCGCATGCATGCTGCCCCCAATGCGGCGTTGATGTTCACCAGCGGCCCTTCCTGCGGGGAAGTACTCGGCGAATTTGCAGGTGAACCCCTGTACCACGGCAGCTTGGATGGGGTGGAGTATCGCGAATTGCTGGACCACAACGGCTTCTCCGTCGTGTCGCACGTTGTTGAAGACCCAACCTGCGGACATCGCACTGTGTGGCTCGCGCGGCTTCGATAGGTTGACGCTGCTTCGTCCGCAGGAGCTTGCCGCACAAGACCTTGCCGTAATTGGTGCAGGTACCAGTGATTTGGGCCGAAATCCTCGCGTTCTCCCGCTGCCCGTCTATAATTTCCGGTAGCACAATGCAACGATCTGCCGTGTACAGGTCAGCCGTGCACAACTAATACCCCGATATGCCCGTTCTCTGGTTGCGAATCGCAGTAATGTTTTACGCGGTAGGATTGCTCTACGCGCTGCTGGCAGTTTCAAGCGGCCGGGAGTTACTCGGCAAAATTGCCTTGCCCGCCATGAGCCTGGGCATGGTGTTCCAGTTTGTCGCACTCGCCGAAGAAGGCCTGCTCAGCCGGCAGCTCCTTACCACGTCGATCCACAATTCCGAGTCGTTGATGGCCTTCGTGATCATGGCGGTGTTCATGCTCGCCTATGCGTTTTACAGAACGCTGTCGCCGGGCATTGTTGCTTTTCCTATCGTGTTTCTTCTTACATTTGTCGCCGCCAGCGGGCAGCAGCCATTTCTATGGACTTCGGAAGGCCTCCGCACTGGCTGGCTCCTCGCTCACATCGGGTTCATCTTCACCGGATACGCCGCCCTGTTCCTCAGTTGCGGTGCCAGCATTCTCTATCTGCTCCAGGAGAGAAACCTGAAAGCCAAAAACGGCCTCGGCATCCTGACCAACCTTCCTTCGCTCGGCACCATTGACGAAATCGGTAACCGCTCACTATTGCTAGGCTTTCCGTTCATGACGCTGGGCCTGATCGCGGGCTCGGTCGTGGCACAAGCTAGATTCGGCCCAACGTATTTCAGGGACTCCAAAGTCCTCCTCTCCATGCTGATGTGGGTTGTCTACCTCGTACTGCTTTACACGCGCTGGAACGCGGGCTGGCGAGGCCGTCGCGCCGCTTATCTAGCGGCCGTGGCATTCATCGTGGCGGTCATTGCTTGGGTAGCCAACTATTTCAGCACGATGCACGGGTTCGTACAATCATGACGCTGCAACTCATTGGGATCAACCACAAGACCGCGCCCGTCGAAATCCGCGAGCGCCTGGCGATTCCCGAAGCGCGTCTCCCAGAGGCACACCAGCTCCTGGCACGGCATCCCGGCATCCAGGAAGGCCTCATCATTTCTACCTGTAACCGCGTCGAGCTACTGACTTCTGCCGCGAATGGCGCTGTCGATTTGCGTGGCTTCCTGCACGACTACTTTCACGTGAATGTCGTCGATTTCGAACCCCACCTTTACGAATTCCACGAGCGGGAAGCGATCCGCCATCTCTTTCGCGTGGCGTCAAGCCTGGATTCAATGGTCGTCGGCGAACCGCAAATCCTTGGCCAAGTCAAAGACGCCTACACCATTGCCCGCGGAGTCGGTTCCGTGCAGAGCACCCTCGATCCGCTCATCTCCCGTGCTTTCGCGGTTGCCAAGAAAGTTCGCACCGAAACCGCTGTGGGCAGTTCCTCCGTTTCCATCGCTTCCGTCGCGGTCGAGCTGGCAAAAAAGATTTTTGGTTCTCTACGCGGCAAGAGTGTGTACCTAATTGGCGCGGGCAAGATGACCGAACTTGCCGCCCGGCATCTTGTGACCCACGGAGCCAGCACCATCTTCGTTGCCAACCGCACGTACGACCGCGCCGTCGAGATCGCTCATAAATTCAACGGTCAGGCCATGCGTTTTGACGACCTCTACAATACCGTCGACCGCGCCGACATTGTCATCAGCTCCACAGGCGCGCCGCATGCCATCTTCCGACGCGAACACGGCGAACGCTTCCTGGCACGCCGCAAGAACCGGCCCATGTTCTTCATCGACATCGCCGTGCCCCGCGATGTCGATCCCGAACTGAACAAACTCGAAGGCATTTTCGTTTACGACATTGACGACTTACAGCAGGCCGTGTCCGCGCACCTTGCTGACCGCGGCAAAGAAGCCGAACGCGCCGAACGCATTGTCGACGCGGAAGTCGAGATCTACGTACAACGCCTACGTACGCGCGACGTCGTCCCCATGATCGTCAGCCTGCAAGATCAGTTCGAAACCATCCGCCAGGCCGAAATCGACCGCGTGCGCGGACGGCTGGGCAAGCTCAGTCCAGAACAAGAACAAGCGCTGGATACTTTGACCCAGGGCATCGTCAAGAAAATCCTGCACATGCCCATCACGACCCTGAAGACCGCCGCCCGCGATCCGCAATCCACCACGGTCGCCGAGATCGTTCGCCGTATGTTCAAGCTGCACGAACCGAGGGACGACCCGAGAGATGAGCCCAGATCAGATGAGCCGAACAAGCCTGGAGATCCGGACTGATGGCGCATCTCCGCATCGGTTCCCGCGGCTCGAAGCTTGCGCTCTGGCAGTCCAACCACATTGCTGCGCTGCTGCGGGAACGTGGTCTCTCGGTTGACATCGAAATCATTCACACCACCGGCGACAAGATTACTGACGTTGCCCTCGCCAAGGTCGGCACCAAGGGCATGTTCACCAAAGAGATAGAAGAAGCTCTCGCGGCAGGGCAGGTTGATCTTGCGGTGCATTCGCTAAAAGACCTGCCCACAGAACTGCCGCCTGGCTTTGAAATCGCAGCCATCCCCAAGCGCGAAAGTCCTTTGGACGCATTCCTCTCCCCCGAGTTCGCCAGTATCGAAGAATTGCCCCGAGGCGCACGGGTTGGCACGAGCAGCCTGCGCCGCCAAGCCCAACTCATGGCCCTGAGGCCAGACCTCGACATTCATCCCATGCGCGGCAATGTGGATACGCGTGTGCGCAAGCTCGAAGCGGGCGAGTATGCCGCGATCATTCTGGCTGCTGCCGGGGTGAACCGGCTCGGACTGACCCAATTCGTCCGGCAGGTGATTCCCGCCGGCGTGATGTGCCCAGCCGCGGGCCAGGGAGCGCTTGGCATCGAGATACGACAAGGCGACGCCGCCACGCGCCAGCATGTGGCCTTCCTGGACGACACCACTGCCCGCGCCGCCACCACCTGCGAACGCGCCCTGCTGAACACCCTAGGCGGCGGCTGCCAGGTGCCGATTGGGGCATTCGCCGAAG
>Ga0210384_10008657_pt1 | contig 10583 bp, 6 predicted proteins | sample IncBWH2MmetaG_FD_160574 | JGI IMG/M metagenome (GOLD analysis project Ga0210384, IMG submission 160574) | Forest soil microbial communities from Barre Woods Harvard Forest LTER site, Petersham, Massachusetts, United States - Inc-BW-H-2-M | ecosystem: Environmental > Terrestrial > Soil >...
ATTTTTGTTTGTGGCCTGGAGGTGTTGAAACGGAAATTTTTTAATGCATCGAAACCATGTACAGTTACTTTCATTTCCTGCATGGCATCCATAAAGAGAAAAAACCAGTTATTCTTTAAAACATCAATCCCACGTAAAGCCAGTCCTGAAGAGCCCTGTGGCTGGATAAACTGTGAATGTAGTGACTGTAGCTGTGTGATGAAAGCTGTTTCCTTCTCTTTGTTTCGTTGGATGAGAAGAACTTTATCGCCATCCGGTACCAGGAGCTGATCTTTACCAATTGAAGTGGTTTCAAAACCTTTATATGAAAAGACGGGCTGGAACAATAAATAATCTCCCTTTTCCTGCAGCAGGATTTTTCTTTCCGGATCCCCGCTTTTCACTTCCCGGATAAGATCGTTTTCGAATTCAACATGGTAATCTTTCTGAAGGGGTATCACAAAACTGCGCAACTGTTCAGGCCAGTCGGACTTGGAAAAAACCATTTTCCCATCGTTGAATTTGGAAACTACTGCAATGTCTTCCGGTTTTTCCCAGAGATACAGATAGTTATTAAAAAATAAAATAACCTGGCTATTGCATTTATTCTGTGTAAGGTCGATCGATTGTCCCGTGATCTTTGTATATGCCTTTATCTCAATATTGTTTTTATTTACAGTAACCTTGAATGAAGGGATCACCGGGTCAGGTGAAAGGTTTACTGATTGCAGGTTGGAAGTTTTAAAGGGCCTATGACCGTTTAAAAAAAAGATAAAAGGATTTTCGTACAGCTCACTGAACAATTTTCGATACCGTGGATGTAAATATTCAATTATTAGCGCCTTGGTATCGTCGGGCAGTTCTTCGCCTTCGGTATGAATGATATTTTCCCACATTCCGCTGAAAGGGGAATTTCGGTTCAGATATTTATTTACTTCCTGCTCCTGTGTTTTACGCAATGAAAAAACCAGTTGGCGGTCGGGTTCATTAAATTTTTCGGTGTTAACAAATTTAGCGAGCTCGAGTTTTTCAACCTTACCTACATAAGCGTTTTGTTGTTCATTGCTTTCGCCACTTATGGCATCGAGCAGAAAGCCGGGGTAAGATTCGTGATTGAAATTGAATACTATTCCGAGGCGCTGAACAGAACCTGCTTTTTGTTCTGGTTCCATTACTTCTTCCAAAACCTCTTTTTCAAGTTCAGGTTTCGGTCTTGATAATGCGGCCGGATTCACACGCTTGATGGAAATATCCAATACACGAAGGAAAGGCTTGCCATCTTTATAAGAGAATTCAAATTTTCCTGAAAGATCGTCGGAAAGCGAATAACCATATGCTTCCAGAAGTTTATTTTTTTCCTTATCCCAGTTACGGATACTGTCGAAATAATAAGAACCATGGGCCTGCAATAACTGAAGAAATAAAATCACTTTGGGTAAACAAAGCGGATGGTCTGTGTCGGGATAAGTTGAACTGGTATCGAAATTTCTCTCTTCGTTTTTTCTTATAAGCACAGGGTATTTTCTCCCATCCAGTTCAACACTTGCTTTAACGGTTTCATCGGCCGCCAGTAAAATGCTTGCTTTTTTGGATTGCAAGAATTTACCTGCTTCTTCATAAACTTCACGGGAACAAAGCAGGCGGATAGTTTTCAGATCAATCGACTTCATTTTAATAACTGTATGCGATTGATCATACCTTACCTCTTCAGCCTTCAGCATATTCCGGTCAAGAAGTTCCTGTAACTGGATTAGAGCGGCTGCTTCATGGCGGCAAATATCGCCCAAATTATATGGGCAGCTGCAACGTACAGAAAGCGATTTTGCATCACGAAACTTCTGTACAAAAACTTTATAATAGGTGGAATAACTGTCATCCTTAATACGGAAAGTGACCGTTTCGAACAATTCATCATATTCAATGAGTTCGACGTATCCTATCGCATGGATTTTTTTTCCCCGTCGGATTACTTCATCAGTTCCGTTCGTGTACACGTATTTAATAAGGTGCGGTAGGGCCATTCAACTATTCTGTTTTCGACTAGCCTGAAACCCGCTGTTCAGTTGGGAAAAGGCTAATCTGCAAAAGTAAAGGAAATATTTTATGACATGAAAGAATTGAAAGGTTTATCCCGTGTTTAGGGGCTGACCCTGAAATGGCAAACGGGATTTTTCTGGCTTCTCCCTGTTCCTATTCCTGTAGACCAGGGCAAATATCACCGCAAGGAAGGTGGTTAATACGAAAAACAACCATTTTTCAGGACCTGCCCCATGATCTGGACCGGGGGAAACAGCTACATCCGGGAACTCCCGGGCACCAATATCCGATGATTTACCAATCGGACGCCGAATTCCGTCAATATCCGTGGGAATGAATGAAAAATTAATGCCATGATCTATCGCGGGTCCCGAAGGGTTTAATTTACATTCAATGGTATCTATCAGGATCCCGGCTGCAATGGGATCTTTAACATACAGGTTATTACTCGTATCCATGAGCTTATCCGAAGTATTCTGTTTGATGATCGGATCTGCACCGGTTGATACGGTGTTGAAACAAAGATTATTTCTTACTTCCAGCAGGTATCCATTTTCTGAACAAAAAGTCCCTGCTATAACGAGCTGAGAAACATAATTGATTGATCTCTTATTACCGATCGTATTATTAAGGACATGCATATTTGCACCCTTTATAAAGGGAATATTATTTCCGGTCGTCGTATCACCCGCTTCAATTCTTGTATCTATCGTTCCGTAATTATTTGTATTCAGGTCGATACAATTGTATAAATAACTATCTGCCCGGCCGTTGAGACCCAGGTTCCATACCCGCCATAGATAACCCCATCCGTCTTTACGGTACACATTGCAGATTGTACCATTTCCTGATGTCTGAAATATACCTGCATCGTGTTTCCCATTCGGGCAGGGACCTGTAACCCGCCAGTGACTTGCCAGCATGTGGTAGATGGAATGTCCGAGAACCTGGCAAACATCACTGCTGGTTGAATCCACGATAATGTGCAGGAATGCAATGCTGTCAACCACGTTTTGAAAAGCTGCGTTTGCAGCCCAGCTTCCGGTAAAAAGAGGTCCGGAATGAACCAGTTTCTGATAATTGAATGTAGTTTTATAAAGGGCAAATGTGGAGGAGTCGCCTGTATAAGCAGTAAAAAAGCGACTTGCATCAAAAGCTGTCCCATCCAGGTTGCGGTATTCACAGTATGATATATTAAGTGAACTGCAGGCAGCATGAAGAATAAATGCGTCGCCCCTGAAATTGCGGAAACGAATGCCATAGGTTTCTAATTTCCACCCTGCACCAGAAATAGTTACCATTTTGAGATTTCCCAGAGATACAGTTTTCCCGAAATCAACAATGCCCTGGTAATTTATAATTGTTATCCCTGTGAGATTAGATAGTGAACCACCTTTCTCATATAATCCTGAACGGATAGCCAGCGTATCGCCTGGTTTCAAACCATTCATATCATTTTGAATGATGGCACCTCTTCCTGATCCGGTAATCAGTGTACGGGGAAATACCTGCGTGGAAATAATAAAAAGATAAATCGTAAAAACAATTTTCATGCATGCAGGATATATATTGTAAAGTAACTGTAATTTCATATTATACAGAAATGGCAACGCTCCAATAACTTTGTACCCGGTACTTCGTAAATCAATTTTCATGACGCGAAGCATTTTACTATTCCTGATTTTTTTCCAGGTACTCTCTCCATTCGCCAATTCGCAGAAGCTTCGCAAAGCTGATAAAGAAATTGTCGCTGAACTTCAAACAGATATTGGTTCGCTGTCAAACGCCAAAATGGAGGGCAGAAGATCCGGCACAACCGGAGAAACACTTGCGTCAGATTATATTATCGGAGGCTTTATAAAAGCGGGACTCAAACCCCTGGGAGACAGCGGAACCTATCTTCAGCGATTTGAAATTTATGATGGCAGGGACATCAGTCATACCCGGTTCACGATTAATAATGCGGATCTTATTCTGAATACAGAATTTATTCCTTTACCCTTTAGTGCTTCCGGTAAAGTAGATGGCTCTCCAGCTATCGCCCTTCAGGAAAGCGGATCACCCTGGTTTTATGATCTGAAAGAAATAGTGGAAGCTGTTTTCTCCAATCCGCATTTTGATATGGAAAAACTGCTTCGCGAAAAAACGAGGTTATTTGAAGGGAAGGGTGCCACTGCGGTTATTTTTTACAACAGTTCAAAAACGGAGGATGGAATTGTTTTTGATCCTGCAGAAGGAATAAAACCTGAAAAAATTCCCGTTCTCTATGTGACGAAAGCAGGAAGAAAAAAATATCTTAAAGATATTTCACAATCGCTGGATGTGATAATAGATGTGCAGATGTCCGAGAAAAGACGATGGGGTCATAATGTGATTGGGTTCCTTGATATGGGTGCACCATATACTGTTGTCATCGGGGCACATTATGATCATCTTGGTTATGGGGAAGACGGTAATTCTTTGTACCATGGCAAGGAAAAAATGATTCATCCCGGTGCAGATGATAATGCAAGTGGTACTGCGGCGCTTATGGAACTGGGCAGGTTGTTGAAAAAAACAAAAGGCCTGCGAACAAATTATTTGTTTGTTGCTTTTTCGGGCGAAGAATCCGGGCTTATAGGATCGAAATATTTTACTGAACACCCATCAGTAGCCTTATCAAAGATCAGTTATATGTTGAACATGGATATGATCGGTAGACTGAACGACAGCTCACATGTTCTGACGATTGGCGGTTATGGGACTTCACCTCAGTGGGCTGCACTGATCAGCAGTACGATGAATAAAAAAATATTTGTACTGAATGCAGACTCTAGTGGAACGGGACCCAGCGATCATACTTCTTTTTACCTGAAGAATATTCCGGTATTATTTTTCTTCACAGGAATCCATCCGGATTATCATAAACCGACTGACCAGCCTGATAAAATAAATTACATCGGCGAGATGGAGGTAATCCATTTGATATATGAGATTACGCAAAAGATGGATGGAATGAACAAACCGGTTTTTGCAAAAACCAGGGATAAACAATTTGGTGTGGCGCCTGCATTTAATGTTACACTCGGTCTTATGCCAGACTATAGCTTTTCAGGAAGCGGCCTGCGCATTGATGCGATTAGTGAGGGAAGGCCCGCGGAAAAAGCAGGATTAAAAGCTGGCGATATAATTGTCAGGTTGGGAGATTATTCAGTGATCTCTCTGCAAACATATATGGAAGCATTATCCAAATTCAATCGCGGAGATCAGACAACGGTAGAATTTTTAAGAGGCGAGGAAGAGATGAAGGCAGCGGTCCAATTTAAATAAAACAATGAAGTCGTTAAAGCTGGACATGAATAATATGGAAGGAGATTTTTTTAATGACTCCCGTCTCCTTGGTATTGTAGCACCATTGAAGGGGTATCGTTTCTGCTGGCAGCTGAACCGCCAGATGCGGCTCGACTTCAGAATTACTAACCAGATAGAGATACCGATGATAAGAAAAAAAAGACAGTATTTTTTTACCGTATATGAATGCCCTGAACCACATAAAACGCTCACCCATTATTTATATAATAATCAGTACGACGGGGAATTTCTATTACCTGAATTCAGAAACCTGGATTTTTTCTGGCTCCTGAAAGGAGATTCTGTATGTGATGAATTGATGTCGGAAATGATGGAATCCATCAGATCAATTACGGGTGTACAACTTGTAACTGAATTAACACATACGAAGATTAAACATAGGGAACACCTCATTTTTTAATTGTCAATTGTCAATTGTTAACGGGGAAAGTAAGGCATTAACAATTAACCATTTTCAAATAACAATTAAAATCAGCTGTTCATACTCGCCAAAAACTCCTCATTGCTTTTCGTTCCGCGCATGCGTTTCAGCAATTCGTTCATGGCTTCTTCCGTATTCATATCATTAAGATAAACGCGAAGCAGGTTCATACGCTGAAGAATTTCTCTTTCAAGTAAAAGGTCATCACGTCGAGTTGAAGAAGCAACCAGGTCGATGGCTGGGAAGATACGGCGGTTGGCCAGTCTTCTGTCTAACTGCAATTCCATATTACCCGTTCCTTTAAATTCTTCAAAGATCACTTCATCCATCTTGGATCCTGTATCAATAAGAGCTGTTGCGAGAATCGTAAGCGAGCCACCATTTTCAATTTTACGGGCGGCGCCAAAAAACTGTTTGGGCTTTTGCATTGCATTGGCTTCAACACCACCGCTCAGCACTTTACCGGATGCAGGAGCAACTGTATTATGTGCACGGGCGAGGCGGGTGATGGAATCCAACAGTATCACCACGTCGTGGCCGCACTCAACGAGACGTTTTGCTTTTTGCAATGCCACAGTAGAAACCTTTACGTGTTTCTCTGCTGGTTCATCAAAGGTAGATGCGATCACTTCCGCACGTACTGATCTCTCCATATCTGTTACTTCTTCCGGACGTTCATCCACGAGCACAATCATCAGGTAACATTCCGGATGGTTAATGGCAATGGCATTGGCCACGGCTTTCAGCAGCATGGTTTTACCCGTTTTCGGCTGTGATACGATCAGACCGCGCTGTCCTTTACCAATAGGTGTAAACAGGTCAATAATCCGGGTTGAAAAATCTGAAGGACTAACGAAAAGATTCAGCTTTTCAAAAGGGAAAAGCGGAGTGAGGTAGTCAAAAGGAACTCTATCCCTGACATCTTCCGGCGTTTTATTGTTGATGGTTTCCACCTTAAGCAGGGCGAAATATTTTTCACCTTCTTTTGGAGGACGAACTGATCCGTAAACAGTATCACCTGTTTTTAATCCGAATAATTTTATCTGTGAAGGAGAGACATATACGTCATCGGGTGAAGAAAGATAATTATAATCACTGCTGCGCAGAAATCCATATCCGTCTGGCATCATTTCCAAAACACCTTCTGCCTGGATTACGCCATCAAATTCAATATTGAAATTTTCATTACGACGCTGAGGGTAAACTTTTTGTTGCTGGTCACCATTTCCAGGACGATTTTGTTCGGGTGAAGACCCGTTTTCTTCATTCCCGTTTTCCTGGTTTTCGTTTTGGCTATTGTCGGTCTGGGAACTTTCTGATTCATCGGATTGTTCTGAATCTTCCGCACGACGCTGAACAGGCTGTTCGGGTCTCGGATGAGGCTGGGGTTTGTGATACTCAGCAGATGCCTGGCTCTCTTCCGGAGTTTCGTCTTCTTTCCTGCGTAGTTTTTTAACGAGGGGCTTCTCCTCTTTCTTCTTAAGATCTTTTTTCGGCTCCAGCCTTTTTAATTTTGGTGACGTGTCGCCGCTTTCTACAAAAGCCTCTTCGCTTGAATTAGCAGTTGTTGTTTTTACAATGCGCTTACGTTTGGGCTTATCATCCCCATCAAAGCCATCAGTTTTTTCACTTGGCGTAAGCGCCTGTTTATCCAATATCTTATAAACGAGTTCCTGTTTATCGAGTTTTTTGGAGTTGGGGATTTTCAGCTGCTCAGCAATATCGAGCAGTTCGGGAACGAGCATGTCGTTTAGTTGGAGTATGTCGTACATAATAAAACTTGAGAATTACAGCAGTTAGCACTGACCTGTAGGAAAAGAATTTGTGAATGTATTTTGATTAAAGACGAGCGGAATGACTAAAACTGACGCTTGCGAGCAAAGGATAAGAACAAATCAGCCTGATTCCGTTGCAATGATAGTATAAAAACGGAAAATCTAAAAAAATATTTCAAAGATTATCTTTGCCCTCTTTATTCAACCGAAAGCCTGATATATCAAATGTTCAACAAGCGAGTTAAAATCAAAGATGCCCTGGGGATGTTGCCGGGAATAGAGGAAATAACTGTAATGGGTTGGGTGAGAACGTTCAGGAACAACCAGTTTATTGCTTTAAATGACGGATCCTCGAATGAAAACCTTCAGATAGTCCTCGAACTTGGGACATTTGATGAAAACCTGCTAAAGAAGATAACGACGGGATCTTCGGTTAGGGCGGCAGGACAACTAGTAGCTTCACCTGGAAAAGGTCAGCAGGTTGAGCTCAAAGCCATAAAATTGGAAATCCTGGGACTGAGTGATCCTGAAAAATTTCCACTTCAGCCTAAAAAACACAGCCTTGAATTTCTAAGAGAGATTGCCCATCTGAGGTTTAGGACGAACACATTTGGATCCGTTTTCAGGGTGCGGCATGCACTGGCGTTTGCGGTGCATCAGTTTTTTAACGAGCGGGGCTTCGTCTACCTCCATACGCCTATCATTACAGCCTCCGATGCCGAAGGTGCCGGCGAAATGTTTAAGGTAACCACCCTGCCCTTCGATAATACTCCACGAAATGAGTCAGGAGAAGTAGATTTTAAAGAGGATTTTTTCGGCCGTGCCACTAATCTTACAGTAAGCGGTCAGCTTGAAGGGGAGCTGGCTGTCATGGGATTTTCAGATGTTTATACTTTCGGTCCCACATTCCGGGCGGAGAACTCAAATACAACCAGACATCTTGCTGAATTCTGGATGATTGAACCTGAAGTAGCTTTTAACGACCTGGAAGATAATATGGACCTGGCCGAATCTTTTGTACGTTATCTGATTACCTATGTGTTGAAAAATAACCGCGCTGATCTTGAATTCCTGGACTCCAGACTTGCTGAAGAAGAGAAACAAAAACCACAGGCAGAACGCAGTGAAACGGGATTGATTGAGAAGCTGGAATCTGTTGTCAGCCAGGATTTCGAGCGAATCACATATACCCAGGCAATAGATATACTGCTACAGTCCCAGGCCTACAAGAAGAAAAAATTCAAATATGAACTTTCCTGGGGCACGGATCTCCAAAGTGAACACGAACGCTGGCTCGTAGAAAAACATTTTAAGAAACCTGTCATCGTATCAAACTATCCAAAAGAAATAAAAGCCTTTTATATGCGGCAGAATGATGATGGTAAAACTGTTGCAGCCATGGATATTCTGGCTCCGGGTATCGGTGAAATCGTGGGTGGTTCACAAAGAGAAGAAAGATTGGAAATGCTGGAAAAAAGGATGATAGAAATGCATATCCCCATCGATCAAATGTGGTGGTATCTTGATACCCGGCGTTTTGGCACCATCCCTCATGCGGGCTTCGGTCTTGGATTTGAACGCATGGTTCAGTTCGTAACAGGGATGACCAATATCCGTGATGTAATTCCTTTCCCAAGAACTCCAAAGAATGCAGAATTCTAATTGGTTGATGGTAAATGGTCAATAGTTGATGGTTTTCCTTCATGTACCACTTACTATAAACCATCCATCAAAAGCTATTTTCCCAAGACTATTTTAAGGCATATATAAGACTGTTATAAAGCTATTCCAGAACCTTGTAAAATCGTTGTCAATAAGCCAATATCGGATCATTTTGGAAAAATATTTTGAGGTTCATTTCTGATTGGGTATAGCCCCAGGTTCCCATATGTATTCGTTTTACAGCTATAAAATAATTTTTTTAAAAATATTTTATTCTGGATAAACCATTAAAATACAGGCAATTATCTAAACTACTATAAAAAGTATTGACTCTGCTATGGTACTTTGTTTTGCATAGTACTAAATATATCCTTATATTTGTATCGCAAGCGGAAATCATTCATTTTAAAAGTTAGATCATGAACATAGAAAATACACAGAGCCAGATGCGCAAGGGAATTCTGGAATTCTGTATTCTTTCAATAATCCGTCGTGGAGAGGCTTATCCTTCGGATATCGTTGAAGAAATGAAAGCGGCGAATCTGAATATCCTGGAAGGAACCTTATACCCTTTACTTACCAGATTGAAAAATGCGGATATGCTTACTTATCGTTGGGTGGAAAGCAATTCGGGCCCCCCACGCAAATATTTTTCCCTTACCGAAAAGGGACTGGCGTTTTACAGGGAACTTGAAACTACCTGGAAAGAACTCGCCGATGCAGTGGATGCCCTGGCAAATAAAAGCGAAAGAATATCTGAAAACCAATAAATCAAACCTTAACAATCTCCAAATAAGCATACAATGAAAAAGATCATCAACATAAACTTTCACAGCCGGGTCATACCGATTGAAGAAACAGCTTATGATATTTTGCGTAAATACGTTGAGAGTTTGAAAAATCATTTTGCACGTGAAGAAGGTGCCGATGAAATCGTGAACGATATTGAAAATCGTTTTGCAGAACTTTTTTCTGACCGCCTTAAAAAAGGCGCCACCTGTATCACGGACGCCGACGTAAATGAAATCATCACAAGTATGGGCCGTCCGGAAGATTTTGATCAGGACGAAAAAAATACAAGCACAAATGATAATGCCGGCAGCAGAACTTCTTCAGCATTCGCAGAAGAAGCCACAGCCAGCGAACCACGACGCTTGTATCGTTCTGAAAATGATAAAATGCTGGGAGGGGTTTGTGGTGGTATCGCTGCCTACCTAAAAATAGATTCATCCGTCGTAAGAATTATTTTTACATTATTAACCCTCGGTTTCGGGACAGGCATTTTGGTATACCTTATTTTATGGGTTGTTCTTCCACCGAAATCCATGGTTACAAATATCCGTAAGCGGCTTTTCCGG
>Ga0210384_10008658_pt1 | contig 10582 bp, 8 predicted proteins | sample IncBWH2MmetaG_FD_160574 | JGI IMG/M metagenome (GOLD analysis project Ga0210384, IMG submission 160574) | Forest soil microbial communities from Barre Woods Harvard Forest LTER site, Petersham, Massachusetts, United States - Inc-BW-H-2-M | ecosystem: Environmental > Terrestrial > Soil >...
CCGCATGTGCCATTGATGACGCCGCGAATTTCGGTTATTGGTGTCTTGCTCGCCGCGAGACTCTGCAGCGTCTCCAGCGCGGGCAGCGCGCCGCCCACGGCCGCCGAGAACCAAAGCTGGCGATGGTCCGAGCGCACATAAACCGATAGATCAGGCCAGTGAGCCGCCACCATAGCCTTATTGGCGGTCACGACAAACTTGGCTTGTCCCAGTGCAGCGGCGATCAGTGGATAGGGCAGCTCGGCTCCTCCAAAACACTCAACAACGATGTCAATCGAGTTGATCGACGCCACGCGATGATCGGCGGTTCTCTCGGGAATATCCGGATGCTTTTCAATATCCTTCACGACGACGTGACAGATCTCAAACGTTTGGGAATAGCACTTCAGCATCTCATACACACCGCGCCCGACAGTCCCGCACCCGAGCAGCACGACTCGCAGCGGTCGACCCACCGGTGCAGGCGCTTCCCACTGATCTTGGATTGTCCCGACCATCGTGCAGGCGCGCTCATTGGGGCGGCCCACATAAAAGGGGAGGGCGCGCGACTGTGCATGGCGCAGCGCCTTTGCCTGTATCAGCGGGCCCGCCACCTCAATCGCGGTCTTCCACGACAGCCCCGTGAATCGATGCGCCAGGGTGCTGCTCGCCGGATCCGCGTCGTAGACGCCGCTGACATCCTTGAGTAAGCGAGCGTTGGCGTGAAGCGCAGAGGCCAGGAACAGCGCTGACAGATCCGAGCCGCCTCGGCCAAAGAGGGCTGTGCAACCTTGGCTATCGACGCCATAGAATCCCGGAATCACCAAAATCGGATGAATTGGCCAGAGTCGCCCAAGCGCGGTCGCATCAACGCTGATCGGCGTGCTCTCTAACGGAGTGCCTTCGGCGATCAAGCCGATCTCATGGGGCTCCACCATGCGCGCCGGGATGCCGGATCGAGCGAGCGAGCCGACTAAGAGTGCAGCCGTCTGCTGCTCTCCCTGCGCGATGTAGGCGGCAGTCGCCTCGGAGACGTTTGTGGCCACAATGTTTGCGGCCTCTTCGATCAATTTATCAGTGACGCCTTCAAACGCCGAGGCAACCGCGAGGACTCGACAACCCGACCGCCAGCGGCGATAGATCTCGTCGACGGCGACGTGCAAATCGTCTGGGCTTCGCAGCACGGAACTGCCAAACTTCAAGACCTCAACCAACGGCATACGGCACCTCGAAATAAAGGTACCAATCGACGGTCGCGCTTGCGGGGTAGGCCAACGGGAACCGTTGGTCATGCGCTTTAGCTGAATTTTTACCGCGCCCGCAAGCTGACTATCAAATTGGCGCAACGGAAGATTATCGGTTCGACGCCCCCTACGTCAATGCACGAGCAGACACTTATTCTTTGGCCATGTTGTAGCTAAGACGCATGAACGTGGCTTTTCCGCACGCTCCGTTCCGAATATTCGGCGCGCGTTTTGTTTGCCTCGCAATACGCTTTCGTGCATCTTGCAGAACGGTAGCAGCACCTTGTACCAAGCAGTTCTACACGCGATGCCAATGTGCGCTCACGATGCTGGTTGCAGAACCGATCTTGGCCGAGATCACTTTAAGCTGCTCTTCCGGCAGCCCGCAAACATCCACCTGAATGTACATGATCTCGTCAATGCCGAACTCCGCGATTACTCGACGGGGCAGTACATTTAGGTTTTGGAAGCGCTCGATAACCCGAGCGATAGCGCCGGGATCAGCGTCGGCGACGACCCGCAGGCGAAATAGCGAAACTGTTGACGAACTCATGAACCCTACACCTCATACCCTTCAAAAGAGCGGACGCCATCAACCCCCGGCTTCCTATGGAAGCCGGGCGGGTAATTACCGCGTTCTGATGGATGAATGAGTCCATGAGTTAAAGAGTATGTCTAATCGCGCGAATGTTCACCAACGAAAAAAGCGCCAGCGCCCCTCTAAAAGGTTTGCAGAACAAATACGACGGATATGAATGCGAATGCAACGAGCAAAACGTTGTGTCCCATGCGCGCAACTATACCTACCATGACCACATCTCCTTAGAAAGTGCGCTGAAAGAAACAAAATGGATCAACTTAAGCGCGGCGGCAGTATAGATAGACACTTGTATGTTTCCGTGACCGATTTGTGATTTCGGCATTACATATTCGTCACTGGAAAATGATTCTGCGCTAGTTGTCTCATCAGCAGGGTCTCTGTCGGCGGTAGTGCGGAAATCTCCGGGTCGCGCGTCTTACCTGTCTGGCGCGAAAGGCTCCAACGAATTCGAGGCGCCTGAGGTCATGTGAAGCCGGTGGAGGGCACCGTGAACGTTGACAAAAAGTCTGTGCGCCGACGAAAGCCGCCTACGGAATTGAAGTTTACGGAGGAGTCGAAGCGAAACCTGCAAGAACGGCTGCAATCAGAGGAAGGCCAGCGCTGTCTCGACGAATTTGCCAAACTGATTGCTGAATGGGCTGCGAAGGCAACGCCGACAGAATTGCTCGAAGCTTTGGGAACGCGAGAGGGCCAAGCCTTACTCAAAGAGTTGTGGCCCGATATCGTGAACGCCTACTTCAAGGCGCTCTGTCCTCCCCCGCGAAAACAGACGAAAAGAGCGGCCGCTGGGGATATACCGCCGGCAAGCGTGTCGAACGGTCGCCAACCTGGAGTACGGAAAGCCTAACTTGAAGCCTTCTTCCGCGGGCCCATCGCAGCCGGCACCCCATTATTATTAACACGCGCGACGCGACCAAATCCTCACCTCCATCTTTTCCCTTGAAAGCGCGCTGTGACGGGTTCACGCTACTGCAATAAATCCTATGAGCGCTCATCTCAAAGCGACAGAGTCCTCCGACAGCATCGCGCTCGTCGCGCCTCTGCGCCCGGCACTGATCAAATATTTCTTGCGCAAGTGTGGAAGCGCTTCGGAAGCGGAGGATTTGGCGCAAGATGTCCTGGAACGCGCACTTCAGCACGCCCAGTGGGAATCTGCGGAACAGGCCAAAGGGTACATCTTCCGGATTGCGGTGAATCGTTGGCACGATCGTAACCGCCGCGGCCTTACACGCGGAGTGGTCGTGGAATGGGACGACACGGCGAGCTTCGCGCTGGCTGAGGAAACCTCACCCGAGCGCGTATTAAGCAGTGAGCAAGAACTGCATGCTGTCGTCGAATCCCTTGCGAGCTTAAGCGAGCGCACGCGGGATGTCTTTCTGTTATTTCGCTTGGAACAGATGAAGCACGGCCAGATTGCCGAGATGTTTGGCATCTCGGTCAGTGCGGTGGAAAAGCATGTGTCGAAGGCCGTTGCGCATCTGGCGCGTCGAGCGGCTCGATAGTGGGTCACATGAGATCAGAATCCCAATCGGCTGCGAAATCGTCCGATGTTCACGATCAGGCCGCCGATATGCTCGTGCGCCGCCGCGACCCCTCCTGGGATGCGGCCGATCAGGTTGCCCTCGACGCGCGCCTCGCAAGCGATCCGAGGTTTGCGGCGGCCTTCCGTCATGCTCAAGGCTCCTGGGATGCGGTTGGGCGGCATGCGAATTCGCCGGAACTGCTCGCTTTACGAGAACAAGCGATTGCGCGCGCTCGCCAGGCCAGCGCGCGGCGCTGGTCTCTACCCGGTGCGCGCTCAGGGAACTTCGGCAAATGGGCCACCGCGGCAGCGATTCTTATGGCGTGTGGGATGGGCTGGGAGCTCTCGCCCTACGGCTACGAGCCTGGCCTCTACAAGACCGGCCTAGGAGACCAGAAGGTCGTCGAACTCTCTGACCATTCTCACATTGCTCTCGATGCGCGCACGAAATTGCGCGTGCGCTTCTCGGCGGACGCGCGCATCGTACAGCTGCTGGAAGGCCAGGCACAGTTTTCCGTGGCCAAAGATCCCGCGCGTCCCTTCAAAGTGGAAGCCGGCTCCAAGACCATTGTCGCAGTCGGCACCGTCTTTGACGTCGAATACGTCGATAGCCAAGTGCATGTCGCCATGGTCGAAGGCAAGGTCGCCGTGCTTTCTCACGATCCAACGGGATCGGCGGTCGCGCCGGAGAGTGGTTCTAAGTCGAGCAGCCCATCAATCGAACTTAGCGCTGGTGAGGCCTTGGCGGTGCGCGCAGACGGCGTCTCGACCGTTTTGCCGAAGGCCGATATCGAAGCTGCCACGGCCTGGCGCCAGGGCAAAGTCATCTTTCGCGATCAGACCTTAGCCGAGGCGGTGCACCGCTTGAATCGCTACTCGCGCCAACAGGTCATCGTCGATGATCTGGTGTTGGCGCAAATGAAAGTCAGTGGCGTGTTTGATTCTGGCGACACGCAAGCGTTTGCCGAAGCCATGCAAGCCTACTTGCCGGTGGCAGCGGACTTCTCTAAAGGCTCCGTTATCCATTTACGGATGAAGTAGTCCGCACCCTTCAAGCTGCTGAGGAATCCCCCGCATTGCGCGTATTAGTGTTTAAGACGGCATCAGCCGCGATAACACGGGGGGGGTCAATAATTATGCGCAATCTCTGCCGCACGTTCACGGCTTTTATTCTTGCTGCGATTCTGACAGCTGGCACGCTGACTTTTGCAGACGCGGACGCGCGGAGTATTAGTTACGACCTCAACATTCCTTCCGAAGACTTGACCGCTGCTTTGCAGTCATTCGCCATCGCCTCTCATCACAAGCTTCTGTACAAATCGGAACTTACGGCAGGCAAAATCAGCCGGGCGCTGAATGGCCATTTCACCGCGCAAGAAGCAATGGAAGCGTTGCTGTCGGGTACCGGATTGTCATATGAAATTACCGGTTCATCGGTTGTGTTGATTAAGGACCAACCTAGCGGTAAGACGAGCGAATTGCGGGAGGAGGGGACTCCCTCGTCGCCGAGCGTTGCGCATCAGAGCGGCAGTGGGAATCCAATATTATTGGCTCAGGTGGATCAAGGAAAGGATACGAGCGATGTTCCAGTAGATAAGTCGGACACGCAGACGAAAAACAGGAAGACCGAGGGGCTCGAGGAAATTGTGGTTACTGGCACGCACATCAGAGGTGTCGCCAATGACACGGTCCCCGTAACCACGCTCGACAGGCACTACATCGACTCGACTGGCCTGACGACGACCGCTGGGCTGATTGAATCGCTACCGCAGAACTTCGCCTTGGCGAGTCAGAGCGGTATAAGTGTGCCAGGAGTCTTGGACGGAGCTACCGCGCAAGGAGAGGGAATCAATCTTCGGGGCATCGGGCTCGGAACCACACTGGTCCTGGTCAATGGTCGTCGCATGGCACCAGGGTTTTTTGGCACCACGGCGGACATTTCTGCGCTGCCATTGTCTGCCATAGACCGCGTTGAGATTCTGACCGACGGTGCTTCCGCAATTTATGGGTCGGATGCGGTGGGTGGAGTCGTTAACTTCATTCTCAAGCATGACTTCGATGGAGCAGAGACCAATCTCCACACCGGCTGGGCAAGGGGAGTTACGGAATATCGACTCACGCAAACTCTAGGCAAGGCTTGGGGTTCCGGCAATGCACTCTTCTCGGCCGACTACTATGACCGTGGTTTGCTTAGGGCCTCTGATCGAGACTTTGTTCCCGCTACGAACGAGATCGGCTCGCTGCTTCCGAAAGACAAGGACCTCTCCCTGCTGTTTAGTGGCCGCCAGTCGGTTACCGACACCATGACCATTTTTAGTGACGATCTTTACACGCACCGCGACAGTTTCAATCAGGCCGGCGAAATCGAATACGGTAGGACGACCAGCGTTACAGATCCGCAATTCGTGGGGACTATTGGAATTGACTGGGCAGTGGCAGGTGATTGGCAGCTGGAGGCGTCGGGGAGCTATGCGCTCAACGACCTTGACTCAGTGCAGTCAGCGTCTGCAGGGCCGCTGGGCCAGATGAGCCCCTACAGCTTTGTCGGAGCGGCGGACATAAAGAATAGGTTCGCGATCGCCTCGGGGGAGATCAAGGGAGACGGGACCATATTCACGCTGCCGAATGGGCCGGTTAAAGCTGCCGTAGGGGTGGATTGGCGCAGGGAGTCGTTCGATTTTTCCAATTCACCTGCATTATTGCCTTCCATTTCCAAGCAACAAAATGTCAGTAGCGCTTTTGCTGAGATCAATGTTCCGGTCGTCAATGCCGCCAATCACTTTGCCGCAGTGGACCGCTTAACGCTCTCGATTGCCGGCCGCTACGACCGCTATTCGACATTTGGATCATCATTCGATCCGAGATTCGGTTTGATGTGGGCACCGACTAGCGCCATACATCTTCGGGCATCTTGGGGCACATCGTATCTGGCGCCACCGCTGCCGGCGTATGCGACCAATGAAAACAGCGCGGTAGCCTTTACTGGGCCCGACGCTGGCGTGCCTGCTGGGATATCCGATCAAATGGAACTCGCTGGCAACAATCCGAACAGCTACATGGCGCAGAAAGCCTCGTCAACGACTTTCGGCGTGGAATTGTCACCAAAGTCAACCCCAGGTTTGGGCGCGACGCTCAACTACTACCGAATTGATTTCAAGGATCGACTTGCGACCCCATCGAATGACATTACGACTGTTCTGAGTAACTCCGCCGCCTATAACTCACTGATCACGCGGAATCCGACCATACCGGAGGTTGAAGCGGCGATCGCGCAGGGCCAAGCGGGATTGGGATTCTTTGCCTTCGACCCAAACTTCAATTCTATCCCACCTTCCGCTTTTAACCCGGCGTCGATTCAAGTGCTTGTCGACCTGAGACAACGTAACCTCGCGGTCACCACGACCAGCGGCTTCGATGCGTCCTTGCACTACGACGGCTCGCTCAACGACTATAAGTTTCATGCGGGATTTGATGGAACCTACATCCTAGATCTGCGCCAACAGATTACGCCTAGCTCGCAACCAGTGGACTTGGTCGGCACTTTTTACAATCCGCCGCGGTGGCGTGGTAGGGCGTCACTTGGCGCACAGAGAGCGGGTGGGTCGGCCAACGTTTTCCTAAACTACACTGACTCCTATACGGACAATCGCATTGAGCCTTTCACGCCGGTTGCGTCAAATACAACGGTTGATGCCAGAGTCGCCTACTCCAATCCACCTTCAGCAGGGCGCATGTGGTCTGGTTTTACTGTCTCGCTCAGCGCTATCAATCTCTTTAACCGCAATCCGCCTGCAACGAGAATTATCGCTCAGGTTTCGGATTTTGGTTTTGATCCAACTAATGGAAATCCACTAGGGCGTCTCATCAGCGTAGATGTTTCAAAAAAATGGTAAGGGGCGCGGCGAAGCGCACGTTTAGGGCTGTAGGAGCCTTAACGCTGGGATTCTTGGCCGCGGCCACCGCAAACTCAGCCGCAGTCGGGCCCGCGCCGTTGCGGCCTATCACCACACGGGATTTAGCTACAATCGCAGACATAAAATCGGTGTCGATCTCGCCCGATACCCATAAACTGGTTTACCAGATTTACCAGGCAAACCTCGAACAGAATTCGTATGACATTACGTGGCACGTCCTTCCCCTGAGTCATCAAGGCCGAGTTGAACCGTCAGTGTTTATCGCAAGCGGCGGCGAGCCAATCTTTGGCTTACTCGGAGTCGTTGGTGGGGGAATAAACGGCGAATTCTACGGCAGCCAGGCGATATGGTCACCCGATAGCAGCTGGTTTGCATATACCTTGAAGAAGGCGGGAGAGATTCAGTTGTGGATGAGTCGAGCCGATCGCCCAGGACAGCAGCAAATCACGCACAACGCGGCGGACGTGCGGTATGCAGCTTGGTCGAAGGACGGTTCGAGAATCTACTTTACCGTTGACCGAACGCGGACGCGTTATGAAGAGCTGGAACGTCAGCAGCAGGATCAGGGCTACTTTACTTTGGAGAACGCATTCGCGTTTTCAATTGATATGCCCTCACCGCCTCCCTGTCAGGAGGAAAACCCAGATGACACGATGCCGTCAGCGTATTCGTTAGACAAGCGTACGTGCCAGCTCACCGTCTGGACGTTGACTCTTGCTACCGGCAAGGAGTCTGCAGCTTCCGCGCAGGAAGTTGAAGAATATAGGGCCCTCACGGGGGAAGGCCGGGAGGAACGCCAGAGATTCAGCCGCGACGGCGGCGGACGACGACTCGCAGTGCGCACGGCAGACAGTGCTTCGGAAGCATGGGTCGAGACCATCGGTCCGAGCGAGTATCGGGGGATTCTTCCGCCCCGCAGGGTCGCAGCCGACGTTCGCGGCGTTGCCATTAAATGCCCTTCGACTAAATGCCAAAGCAGCTACTTCGAGAATCTTTGGTGGAGCGCCGACAAGCGATCGGTGATCTTCGTAGCGAAGATGCAGCCGAAGATCAGCGTACAGGGGATATACGAGTGGAGGCCCGGAGCCTCCGACGTACGCACGATTCTGGAATCAAACGATAGCTTGCGGAAGTGTGAGTTTCTTCAGAGCAGATTGCTCTGCATTCGCCAGACCTATACCAGTCCTGACACCATCGTATCCATCGACCTGTCAAACGGCAAGATCGTGCCGCTGTTTGATCCAAATCCGAGTTTCAGGAATTTAGATTTTACTAAGGTTGAAAAGCATGTTTGGAAAGACCCTTACGGCAACACTGCTTTGGGGCACTTAGTGTATCCGGTCGGGTATTGCCTCGGAACTCGTTACCCGCTCGTCGTCACGACGTATCGCTCGTCTGGGTTTCTTCGTGGTGCGACCGGAGACGAACAACCCATTCACGTTCTTGCGCAAAATGGCTTCTTCGTGCTGAGCCTTGACGTACCGGATGACGAAGAGAATATGGCGAAGACCGAGGATGAAGTTGAATATGAGGTGAGAGCAAGCGCCTATCCGTTGTTCAGGATGGGCCCCCAGAAGGCGCTCGACGACATGTTAGATCGTCTAGACAAGCTGGGCCTCATCGATCCCAAGCGGGTCGGAATAACTGGATTCAGCTTCGGTGCTAACGTCGTTGATACCGCCTTGATCCACGGACACAGATATGCAGCGGCATCTTCCGCGTGGAGTCCCCTCTCCCCGTGGACGCACGGCTTCCTCGGCGAGCACGAAAAGAACCTTCAGAACAGGGTGTTCGGAGGGGAGCCCTTTGGGTCCGGTCTCAAGGCTTGGAGCGAAAACTCCGTGGCACTCCAGGCGTCCAACATAAATGTGCCGTTCCTGCTACAAGTCGCGGACCGAGAGTATTTCTGGTCCTTAGCGAATTTCATGGCGCTTAGAGAAGCAGGGAAGCCCGTTGAGATGTATCAATATGCGAACGAGTATCACGTGAAGTGGCAACCGAGACACCGTTACACGGTGTACAACCGGAATCTCGATTGGTTTAACTTTTGGCTGCGTAACGTGGAGAACCCGATACCGAGTGACCGTGGGCAGTATGTGCGATGGGGGCAGCTGAAAGAGTTGCAGTGTAAAAGCGACGAAAATATCCACGCCTATTGTCATCAGCCTTGACGGTCGTGAAGACCGTGCCGTACCAATGATTCCAGCAAACCGAGGCCGATTCGCAAACAGCTTTGATTTTCAGAATGACGAGAGATTGGAGGTGTGGGAGAAAATATATATTCGCACTCAGCCAGAAGGACGACGAATTGTAAATTGTTATCGAAGAAAGGAGATGCCAAATGAACGTAAAGCACAAAATACAAGCGGCTGCGGCAGTTGTGATTCTGAACGGAGCGGCGGCGCTAGGGGTAACGGACCCGTCAATAGCACGCGCATCCTCATGCCCGGCGAGGGTGATCCCATTTTCTTATAATTTTTGCCTATCGTTAACTCAGACCCAGAGAAATAATGCGTGCGCAGAGTCGGGATGTACGCTTTTATCTGCAACTTGCGTGAATTATCCCCTCCCCCCGGGACCTGGCCTGCTTTGTCAATATGACTAGACAATGACGCGCTCTAAGTGAGGCAATCGAACGGAACTCACCGGTGCTGGGTTCGCGATTATGGGAGCGGATGGTGTCGGCGTCCTGGGTCCGGGGTTCTCGCCCCGGACCCCAGGACATCGGGCGCATGAGCGCGGAGTATTGTTGACATGAAGATAAAGCTAGATTCCCTACTTGCGGCGAACGCTTGTGGTCAAGTGCGTTGATCCCCGGCGTGATGGTACGGCGTGCGGAGAACGGTGAAGGCGCAGCCGGGCTGAAGTGCACGAGCAGATTTGCGACTGGCGGAGCTGAGCGCCAGTTCGCGCCTCAGTCGCGAGGCTGGCAGCTTCGATCCGCTCGTTGTCGCGACGCTATCTATCTCGTTGCGCAGAACGCCCTCTCTGATGGGAAGCTCGCGAGACATACAGAGCCAGCGTTGGGGTCCGGGGTTGTCCTTGCCCGGAACCAATCTACGTTAGAGATATAAGGTACAGAGATACCGTTTTGATGGCGTGGAGTTACTGAAGAAATGAAAGTGAAAGTCGACTCCGCAATTACGACAACGCTCATCGTTTGTGTACTAGTCACAACCGGGATCGTAGTGCGTCGCGAGTTTTTCAGCACTTCCGGCGCGATCGCGCCATTGGAACAGAAGCCGGTGCTGATTGCTCACTGGCGGGATGACCTTGTAAAAGGGATAAGCCTCGGACCCGATGTAGCTCCTGTGCAACTGAT
>Ga0210384_10008661_pt1 | contig 10580 bp, 9 predicted proteins | sample IncBWH2MmetaG_FD_160574 | JGI IMG/M metagenome (GOLD analysis project Ga0210384, IMG submission 160574) | Forest soil microbial communities from Barre Woods Harvard Forest LTER site, Petersham, Massachusetts, United States - Inc-BW-H-2-M | ecosystem: Environmental > Terrestrial > Soil >...
GAAATCCAGTACCAATCGCTCCGGATTCTGCATCCGCGAGGCATGGACGTCGAGCCGCCCTTCACCTGCTACGCGCACACTGGCGTGTTGTGGCGCTTGTGTTATCGCCACGCTTGAGATCACCGCGGAGGTCGCAGTCGCGCCAGCGGGCTCCTGCGCCTGAGCAACCACCGGGCTTAAACCCAGCGCTGCGCTTGCGAGGGTCAGGAAGCCGCACCGAAAGGCGGGCCAATTCGTCTTCATTGCTGTTCTCCTGCACTGGAGTAAATTCTCTTGTTTACCTGGCGTTCCACGGGCTTGCCAAACGCGTCTTTCCCGATCTCATGGAATGAAACGCCATCCATCGCAATCTTTTCCACGCGTCCGTCGTACAACTGATCACCTTCACGGAGAAAATAGGTCCGCGCCTGCGGATTCGATACCACGGCAATCATGCCGTTTGGCGCCTTCACGATGCCGTCCAGCCTCAGCGTGCTTACTTGCAGGCCCGCCTTGCCGGGAGGCAGCGCAGCTGTGGCATTCTTTTGCGCCTGCTGGCGAGCGACCAAAGACTCAAACGGGTCGCGCCGCGCGCCCTTTTCTTCGCCTTCCTTCGGCGCGTCTGGGTTCACCGCGGACTCGACAGGCTTGGCTGGCTTGCGAGCCTTCGCCGCCTTGTCCGTGGCGGGCTTTGCCGCGCGCTTCGCCACCGGTGTTGCTGGTTTCGCTGGCTGCGGCACAGCCTTCCCTGCGGCCGGTGGCGCAGGCTTCGCGCCAGCAGGAGCCGCTGGATTGGCTTGCGCACGCAGCCCAGGTGCGGCTGCCGTGAGCAAAATCCCTAGTACGAGACTTATTGCTGAACGCATAGATCGCCCATTCCCGCTCAGGGTTTCCCAGCCGGCTTGACTGCGGACTTCGCTCCCGAAGTTGCAGAGCTCGGTGCCACGTCAGCCGGCTTGGTAAAGAACGTCGTCGCCGTAAATATTGCAGAAACCGTCGTCCCCGGCCGTATCGCATACTTCGTGCCCTTGGACTTGTCCGGATCCGCAAAATCCAAATCGCCTACGTTAATGATTCTCGACAGCCGGCCCAGCCGCCCGAAAAAATCCATCAGATTAAAGTACGGCCCGTCCGCTTGCACCTCGAAGGGCATTTCATAGTGAAACTCGCGCGGCACGATGGCCAGCGCTGTCAGCCGCCGAATTTGCACGTTGGACGAGCTCGCCGCTCCCTGGATCAAGCGGATGAATTCATCGGTCTCTTTTTCTTCCGGGACGATGGTCTTGAGCGTGTCGAGTTGTTTCGAGAGCGCATCCATCTGCTGCTTCAATTCGCCATAACGCTGCCGGTAAACTTGCAGTTGTTGCACTTCGGTATTCAGGGTCGAACGCTGCTGAACGGCCTTTTCCACCGCATCGCGCTCCTGAGCCACGGGGGAAAGCGGAATGTAAACTCCCAGAAGAAGCACAACGACGGCGATGGCTACCGCCACCAGACCCTGCATGAACACCGACATGTCACGAAACGGATTGGCCATGGTGGTCCATTACCCTTTCTTGGCCGGAGTCGCAGCTGGAGCGGCTTTCGTCGGCGTATTGGCGGCCTTTGGCTGCGCTGGTGCTGTTGGTCCGGCTTGCGGGGGAGTGATTTCAGCGGACAACTGGAAATTAAACGTTTGCACGCCGGTGGCCTTGTCGTCCTGCTTCGTCTCCTTGATTTCCACCTTCTGGAAATAGCCCGAGCGCTTCAAAGCCGTGATGAAATTGGCGACCGCATTGACGGAAGCCGAAGCACCCTCGATCGAAAGGTTGGTTCCCTTTCGCGTCATGGTCGTCAGCCAAAGATTCTCTGTCCGCGAAACCGTATTGGCCACCATGTCCAGCAAGTCTTGTCCGCCCGTGCGGTCACGCTGCAATTGCTCGATCGTGGACACCCGCTGCTGAAGCACCTGTTTCTGTTTATCAAACGCTTCCACCTGCTGTTTGATGTTTTCGAGATCGGTCTTCTGCGCTTGCAACGTCTTGATTTTGTTGTTCTCGGTGTTGAGCTGCTGTTGCCACGAATAAAAGAGAAAGCCAAGAACCAGAACGCCAAGCACCAAGCCTGCGCCAATAAACAACACCGGAAGCGCTGCCCCGGTGTCCACTGGCCGGCGCGACGCCTTGGGCCTAATTTGTCCGAGAAGGTTTATGCGGATCATGGTTAGTCAAAGCTCCTCAGTGCCAGACCCACGGCAATGGCCAGCCGCGGCGACATCTCGCGGATTTGGTCATCGCTGTGCCGGCCGGGATTGACGAGCACTTTCCGGAAAGGATTCAACTCCTCAACAGGCATCGCAAATTCTTCTCTGAGCAAGTCCACCAGGCCAGGGACGCGGGCGGTTCCGCCTGCAACGACGATGCGCTGAATATTCTCGCCGCTCGCCGTCGCCCGGAAAAAGTCAAACGTCTTCTGAATTTCCAGCGTCAGAATGTCCGAGACGCTGCGCAGAATCTGTTGTTTTTGCTCGTCGGTCACGCTGGGGAGCGTATCGCCCTTCTTCAAGCGCTCCGCATCCTCAAAGCTCAAGTCCAATTCTTTCTGAAGCGCATCCGTGTATTGGTTTCCGCCCACGCTCACGTCGCGCGTGAACAGTGGAACTCCGCCGCGGACGATATTAATGTTCATCACGCTCGCGCCGATGTTCAGCAGCGCCACGGTTTGTCCTGCGTCCGGTTCGTAGTTCACTTCGAAGCAGTTCTGCAAGCCGAACGCATCGATGTCCACAACCACCGGCGTCTTGCCCGCCTGCGCCAGTACGTTTGTGTGGTTCAGAATCTTGTCCTTCTTTACCGCCACCAGCAGGACGTCCATTTGTGCGTCCATCGACTCCAACAATTGGTAGCTCAGGTTCACGTCGGCGATATCGAACGGAATATGCTGGCTGGCTTCCGAAGGAATCCGGTCGTACAACTCTTCCTCGGTCATCAAAGGAAGCGGCACTCTCTTTACAATCACCGAATGGCCGGAAACCGAGGTCGCCACGTTCTTCGTCTTCACCCTCTGCGCGTCGAAAATCTTGCTGATCGCGTTGGCCACTTGCGGCGCGTCCATGATCGCGCCATCCACGACGGTGTCCTGCGCCAGCGATTCCATACCAAAGCTAACAAGCTCGTAGCCGGCCTTCGTGGCCTTCAGCTCGACTGCTTTGATCGAGCTTGAGCCGATGTCCAGCCCTACCAGTTGCCTTGATTTTTTGCCCATTCCCAACATGTTTCGGCCTCTTTCGCCTTCACGATCGGCAAACTATCGGCGCCTCGCATGCGCCTGGCTCATTTTCCGTTCCATCCAGCGGTCCAGAATCGTCTTACGCAGTTTCCAACGATTACCTAATTTGAACGCGGGAATTTCGCCCTCAGTGATGTAACGGTACAGGGTATCCGGGGAGATCCCCAGATACTGCGACGCCTGTCTCACATTCATCACTTCACGCGATTCATTCACGAGGAACGTCACCCTGGCGCCCGAACTGACGCCAAACCCCACCACTGCCAAGTGCACCCCTGCTGCGCTGCGGATGGTTCGAGGTGCGGCCCGTGCAAGCTTTATGACATTCAGAACCTCAGAGCGTCAAGGGATTCTGTACCGGAGTTGCCTTAAAACTACCCCTATTCGTAGGCAGTTCTGGGGTATTAGGGGAGGTTGATACTATAAATTGTGTATGGCTTTAATGCTAACCACCACTAATTGTATTTTCCTGCCGCTCTAGCCTGTCCGGAGGGACGGTTATGCTTTGAAGTCAATCATCCGCATCTCGTTCACGCAATTCTATAATTGCAGCGTTTTCCAAATCGCCGCAACACGCGCGCGCGTTCCTTCATCCATTTTTATTTCATCCGGCCACGGACGCGTGAATCCTTCGGATTCCCATTTGCGCGTTGCGTCGATTCCCATTTTTGAACCGTAATCTTGCAGACGCGACGCGTGGTCCAGCGTATCCATCGGTCCAAACGAAAACTGGACATCGCGCTCGGGGTCCAGCGCGCACAATGCTTTCCACGCCACCTCGTTGTAGTTGTGCACATCCACGTCGTGATCCACGACCACGATTACTTTCGTGAACATCGCCTGCCCCAGCGACCATATTGCATTCATGATTTTCCGCGCGTGGCCGGGGTACGACTTGCGAATCGCTACAATCATCAAATTGTGAAAGATTCCTTCCGCGGGCATCGCTACGTCTGCAATTTCCGGATACTGCATCTTCATCACCGGCAGAAAAACGCGTTCCACCGCGTATCCCATGTAATAGTCTTCTTGCGGCGGCGGCCCCACCACGGTCGTTAGATAAATTGGATCCTTCTTGTGCGTCACGCACTCCACGTGAAACACGGGGTACTCTCCTTCAAGAGAATAAAATCCCGTGTGGTCGCCAAACGGCCCTTCCGTCCGCATCTCGTTCAGATTCACATAGCCTTCGAGCACAATCTCCGCGTTGGCTGGAACCTCTAGATCGTTCGTTTCACACTGAACCATTTCCACTGGCTCGCGCCGCAAAAATCCCGCGAACATCATTTCGTCCAAATCCGGCGGAATCGGCAGCATTCCGGATAACGCCGTCGCCGGGTCCGCTCCGATTGCTGCGCTCACGGGAATACGCCCCTCCGGACTCTTTGCCCGCGCACGTCGGAAATGCTCCGCTCCATGCTTTTGCGTCTGCCAATGCATGCCCGTGGTGCGCTCGTCGTAGACCTGCATGCGGTACATTCCGACATTTCGCTTTCCCGTTTCTGGATTTTTCGTGAACACCAAAGGAAACGTAATAAATCTCCCGCCATCCTGCGGCCAACATTTCAAAATCGGGAAATCGAAGAGGTTTATGTCTTTACCGTGATGCATCACTTCCTTGCAAGCGCCGGTCTTTACGCTCTTCGGGAAAAAGGATCCCAACTCCGCGAGTTTCGGCAACATCTTGATTTTGTCGAAGAATCCCTGTGGCGTCTCCATCTTAAGAAAACCTTGAATGCGCGCCGCCACTTCGTCCAATTCGCCCACTTCAAAAGCCAGCGCCATCCGCCGCACGCTTCCAAACGCGTTCACCAATAGCGGCACGCGCGAACCCCTTGGCTTTTCAAACAGCAGCGCGGGCCCCACGCTATCCGGCATGCGATTCTTGTCGCGCGCGATTCGTTGGGTTACTTCTGTGATTTCCAGAATAGGGTCAACCTCCGCGCGAATCCGCTTCAGTTCCCCTTCTTTCTCAAGCCTCTGGACAAAGTCGCGCAAATCCCGATACGCCACCGATTCCTCCCAAAGTATTTCAAGCGGCAATGCGCTGGAGGAAAACTGTATCACGATCCGCGCGCGGCTCTACGAAAGCTTGGTGTCGCAGGTTAGTTTGAGCGGGCCGTTTCTGCGATTCGCAGTGCCGCCTGGTGCGCGTCGCCCTCCAACACGCGGTCATAAAACACACTCATGTTCTTGTATTGATCCCTCGTATAGAGATAACCAGAAATCCGAAATGTGCGCTTGATTTCAAGCGTGTTCCCGTCCTTTTTAGATGAAACCTCATAGTAAACGGCCCCTTGGTCCGCCTTCGTGTTCCCTGGCAGAGATTCCACTTCTATTCCGGAAGGAAGATCGAGCCTAACCTCCTCATAGGATTCATGTGGGTACCCAAAGTAGATGGGGTGCGTCCGTCGGGGAGTCGAAAACGGATTTTTTTCGTGCGAATGGAAGACGCCTAGCGGCAAAATCAATCGCTTTCCGGCCGGAACCGCAAAATTGGGCACCTCTACCTCGAATTCAGCACTCAATGGAACTTGAGAATCCTCCCAGCCCTCAACCTTGAGCAGTTTTACGGTCGCGCCCTGTACGAACATGCTCTTCACCGATTCCTCCAACTCTTTTCGGCGCTGCGCTTCATCTTCGCGAATCGCGCCTAACCGTAGGCTCAACGCTTCTTGCCCAAAAAACCGAAGTATGACCTTGCCGCTCAATCCTCCATCGCTGTTCAGTTTCAGATCCGCCTCACGTCTCTCGATTGCATCCTTGCTCTTGGAAGCAGGTGTGGTCGCAACATTCGGCCAGACCGAGTCCTCAAAAACACCTCCGGCGTCCGCTTCCTCCCAGGGAAGCAAACCGTACGGGCAGAATCGCGTTGCCGGATCCAAATAAACGAAGCCGCTCTTTAGGCGCACAACGACGACCATGGCATTTAACTGTTGTTCGTTGGGGTAGCCCTTCATAAAAAGAGCCTGTTTGCGCGAACTGACCGTGACGGGAGACGCCACGAACCCCGTCGCCCTCGCCAGAGCTACGAAAAGCAAATTGATTTCATTCGCAAAGGCATACCCGTGGATTAGAACATCCTCCGCACTTTTGTTTTCCTTGAGACTCTCTTGCTTCATCTCCTTTTCAGTCTTCACCGCTTCATAACTGACGGCTCGAATCTGCTGAACTCGCTCATAAATATGGCGCAATTTTGCCTCGTCAGATTCGGTCGGCTGCACAAGCCTCATGGCTTCACTTTGAATGGCCTTCGACTTTCCTATGAACTTGTCTACCTGCTCTCCCTTGCGCTTCGCCACCCCCATCCAATAAGCGTCTTCGGTGTAAAGTCCAACCGCGTAATACATGATCGCTCGAATCTTCAGATTTTCTTCTGGCGGCGAGTATTCCTCCTCCTCGAATGCCGGGACGTTGTCAATGTCGATTTGGATCGTACCGTCGGGCAATTTACTTCGGTGCGCATCGCTCGGCAGCGCCACATAAAAGTCTTCGATCGCCGCACCCTTCACTCCATGCAGAGTAAAGTGCCCATGGCGCACAAACAGACTTCTCTGGATTTCCCACTCCGCAGCCGGATACGTATAGGCGTCCTTAATCAGATACGCTTCCGGATGTCGGAAGACGTCCGGGATTTTTTCTTTGTAGTGCAGGCGGTAGGAATACTCAATGATGGTGCCAACTTGGACGTTCGGCAGCGTCAGAACCTTGGCGTTTACGCGGACCTTCTTGGCCTTCACTATCTCCCGGTCGTAGACCTGATCCGTGAACTCCGATCTTTTGCCGTCCGGCCCCACGGTGCGTGCCCGAATCTCCTCCACGCGGTTTTCTTTATCGTAGTAAGGGATTTCGACGTTGGCGTATTTCCTTCCCTCGTCCTGAAACACCTTAATCCGGATCGACTGTGTCTCGGTCCAATTCCTGTTGTCAGTGTCAATCGCGTAATAGAGAATCATCGCCGGCGATCCGGTTGCCGCCGGATTGTCTTTCAATGCTAAATCCTGCGGCGTGATCGCTGGCAGGTTAGGAAGCTCTTGTGCACGGGCGAGAGGGACCGCAGCCATTGCCCAGATAAAACTAATCCCAAGGAGGAGAGAGAATTCGATGCGCTTCATGGTTGCTCCGTCAGGAGTCATCTTTGCGGGCAGCTTAAGCCTGGGAGGAAGCGCCTGGCAAGCGACAAAGTATGCCCATAATGCGACATCTTGTGGTTAGTTTGTGGCGCGGACTAGGCTACTGGACGCGGGCGTCGAAGACGCCCGTCTGGACTTGCCCCGCGCGTTTGATTTGCACAAAAATCCTATAATCTCCAGCCTTGGGAAAGCCGTACGGGAAGCTCACTTCAGGCTGCAGCGATGGCGAGGTCATTTGCATAGACGTGGCCATTCCACCTTGCATGTTTGCCCCATTGGGGGTGGCTTCTCCGCCAGGGCTTGCGCTCGCCAATTCCAATGCCGCCATCGAAACCGATCCCGCCGGATGAATATGGGCAAACACGCTCATATCCGAACTCACGAACTCCGCGTGCCCCGCCATTCCCATGTACGGCTCCATGTCCTTCGCGGGCTTTCCATCCTTATCCTCAACTCTGAATTTAAAGACCATCGCCGTATTGGCGACAAGGGGCGCATTTCCCTTTTCCCAAATTATCCGCCCGCCGTCAGCAAGTTGCGCGACCTTGGTATCGCTCGGCTGTGCCGCCAACGCCGGTCCGGTCCAAGTAGAGTCATCCCCTTGCAGCGGTTTCCCGCTGGTCTGCGGAAGATCCACTTGCCCCACGAGGGTCCACGGAAATCCTGCCTTGTCCACGATGTCCGCTAAAACTTCGTAATGCCCCGCCGGCATGCTCGGCAAATCATCCATAAACGCTCCGCCTTCGCCTCGCTCTGGATGCAGATGCCACAAGCGGTCCATTCCCGGTGCGCTGATCAAAAACAGATGCATCAAGTGATTGTGGTCGGGAATCACGTCTTCCATCTTCACTTCTTTCGACCATTCTGGGTCCTGCCCCTTCGCTCGAATCACCAAGCGGTTCCCGTTTTCGAGCTCCGCCTCCGCCACCGGCGGCTTGAAAAAACTGACGGTTCGTTTGTAGTTCGTCGCTTCCGCGCCCCACCATGCTTTTCCGAGAAAAAGAATCCCAAGCACGACGACCGAAGTAATAACCATCACGATGCGCGCTCGCCGCTTCCTGGCCGGCGACGGCGTTTCCCCGGGCTCCAGATTTCCCTCGCGCGCCGCAGCTCCCGCAATGAACACCAAGCCCACCGCCAGGAACACCATTAAAAATCCGAGAAGTCCGCTCAGCGACCTTTCCATGGGAAGTGTTCTCTGCGCGAACGCCGGCACGGGCACGGCAAGTTCGCCTTTGCCCTTGCTGCCTTCCACCGAAACGCGGACCTTCAGCGCGCCCGATTCCATCAGCCACAAACTCCCTGTAAAAAACTGTGGATCTTGTTTCGACCGCTCTGCCACGTCAGGAGTCGGCGGAAAGTTTGACCCCGCTCCGCTCAACCTCATCGGCACAATCTCGATCTTCTCTACATCGTTCGAAGAGCTCCGCACCTGAATTTCCGCGATTCCCGGAATCACTTGCGGCACGCGCACCGTCACATAGAGGTGATACGGCCCGGCATCCCCTTCAAAAAACACGTCCGAACTTCCGACGTGCGCGCTCACAGACAGCGCCGCCACTAGTACAAGTACAAAAATCCCGATCATCCGTCGATGCATGAAGCTCCTCAATTCAATTCGTGATCAACTCAAAAGTGGTTTAGAGAGAAACGGGAATTGCCACACTCTTAGCTCACCTTCGCATCCGCCTCATCCAATCGCCCCACGCCAATCCCAGCCGCGCGGTAAGAACGCTGAACACTAGCGCCAGCACGATCAGCTTCCAGAAATGTCCAGCCGTTTCGTCACCGTTAAATTTGTACGGATCATAAAGAAAATTCGCCGGGTCAAAATATGCAAAGTACCCCATCCCGAAAATCCGGTTGCGCGCCGCGGGCGACATCAGGAAATTCGCAAACGGCCACTGAACCGCCAGAAAACTCAGCACAAATACCGGCCCCGTCACCGCCGCCAGCTTCCATCTTCCCCACTCGCCCGTTTTGCTCCACAAAAAATCCAGCACAATCGCAGGGACAATCAACAGCAAAGGAAAATGCAGCGGAACCAGATGCGTGATGTGCTGATAGACCGGTCCCAACTTCGGCTCCGCCGGAAATAACGGTAGAATCCATTCGAACGCCAACAATATTGCCGTATAAATCCCCGCAACCGCGGTGCAGCCCCATCGCAACTGTGACGCCCATGCGGGCGCGATCAACACTGCGGGAATCGCAATCGCCACAGCCAGATAGCACGCCGATCTGTGCATCTCGCTAGGCCAAGTGCTGGTCGTCAGAATCGTTCCCATCTGCGCCACGCAAGTCGCCCCAACATAAAGCAAGAGAAATCCAAGAATGCGGCGAACACGCTCCGTCGCGCGGCTCATCAACCCGGCCATCAGAGCCATCAGGCCGATTTTGATCGTCAGCGAACCCAGCGAAAGCAACGTATGCGGCGGGCTAACAATCTTGACGTCCAGCCCGTACGCGTTGTGCCACCAATTGTCGAAGGGCGCCGACGTCAGCATCGCGATGCAACCCCACACCGCAATGAATGCACCCAGCGGCCCGCGAAACCCCCAAATCTTCACCGACGCGTCCTGCGTCACCGCATCGTGCCCAAACGTCGCGGTTAAAATCATGTAGGCGCACGCGATTCCCACCAGCACGCCGGTCATCTGAATCATGATGTGCGCCGGCGTCCAGAAAGTGTCCCGCCCGATCGACATGTGCCACGAAATATCCCAAGGTCCGCCGATTGTCCCGCACACGACACCCGCCACCATGCACCAAATTGTCCACGGCACAGACTCCACCTTCGCCGTAGTCCCCGCCCCAACGCGCGCCGACATCGGTGGTCTCGCTATATGTTGTCCAAAAGGGATCGATTGCCCCATCGCTTGCCACTCCTTCGCCGCCACCACTAGCGGCTTTTTTGCGGCCTTGCCGCGAGTCTACACCCCGTCGCCCATTCTGCAAACCGCCCCATAGCCTGCCAACTTGAGCATCTACTTCCAAATTACGCACTGCCACCCATTTTGTTTCCCTACCCCTCAGCTATACGGAACATTCGCCCATCCTCTTCGTATGTAATAGTGCGGGTTAGGCCAGGCAGCTCCTTTGCGTAATGTCCGACCCGGGGATCCTTATCAAATGAAAACTTTCTTAGTCCATCTGAAGCAGGTCTTCCGCCGCCTGGCTCACGCCCCCCTCTTCACCGCC
>Ga0210384_10008662_pt1 | contig 10579 bp, 9 predicted proteins | sample IncBWH2MmetaG_FD_160574 | JGI IMG/M metagenome (GOLD analysis project Ga0210384, IMG submission 160574) | Forest soil microbial communities from Barre Woods Harvard Forest LTER site, Petersham, Massachusetts, United States - Inc-BW-H-2-M | ecosystem: Environmental > Terrestrial > Soil >...
TCCGCGAGCTGCAGCTCGACGTCGACAAGCTCAACGTCAACGGCGGCGCCATCGCGCTCGGCCATCCGCTCGGCGCCTCCGGCACCCGCCTGCTGATCACCCTGCTCAAGGAGCTCGGCCGGCGCGGTGGCGGCACCGGCGTCGCCTCGGCCTGCATCGGCGGCGGACAGGGGATCGCGATGTTGGTCGAGACGGTCCAGTGATCGACCTCGGCGGCCGCCGGGTGCTGGTGACCGGCGGCAGCCGCGGCATCGGCGCGGCGTGCTGCCGCCTGTTCGCCCGCGCCGGCGCCGCGGTGCTGGTCCACTACCAGTCCCGCGAGGATCGGGCCACGGCGCTGCTCGAGGAGCTGTGCGGCCTGAGCCCCAGGCCGGGCGCTGCCGGTGCGAGCGCCGGCGGCCCTCCGCCGCATCTGGTGCGACGCTGCGACCTGCGCGACCCGGCCGACGTCTGGGCGATGTTCGCCTTCGTCGCCGCCGAATGGGGGGTGCTCGACGTCCTGGTCAACAACGCCGGCGTCTGGGCGCCGAGCCCGCTCGGCGACTTCGACGGCACCGTCCTCGACGAGACGCTCGCGGTCAACGTCACCGGCCAGTTCCTGTGCGCTGCGGCGGCCCTGCCGCTGCTCGAGCTCGCGGCCGACGGCAACATCGTCAACGTGACCTCGACCGCCGGCCAGCGCGGCGAGGCAGGCTACAGCGCCTATGCCGCCAGCAAGGGGGCGATGATCGCCGCCACCCGCTCGTGGGCCGTCGAGCTGGCGCCGCGAGTGCGGGTCAACTCGGTCGCTCCCGGCTGGGTCGACACCGACATGACGGCGGCGGCGCTGGCCGGCCCGGGACGTAACGAGGCCCTGGCAGGCATCCCGCTCGGCCGCATCGCCACGCCCGACGACATCGCCGGCCCAGTCGTCTTCCTCGCCTCGCCGCTCGCGCGCCACGTCACCGGCGAAGTCCTGAGCGTCAACGGCGGCAGCGTCCTCGGCGGCTGAGACGCGTCGCAGCGAGCGCGCCGAACCTCAGCGCGCCAGCGCTGCCGCCGCGGCCAGGAGGCCGGGCGTGAAGGTGACGCCGCCGCCGCCGTGGCTGCCGCTGCCGCCCAGGTAGAGGCCGGGCACGGAGGTGGCGTAGCGCGCCGCCGACGGTGTTGGCCGCATCACCAGCAGCTGGTCGAGCGCCGGCTCCCCGTGATGGAGCTGCCCGCCGGTCAGGGCATAGCGGGCTTCGAGGTCGGCGGGCGTCAGCAGCTCCTGGGCGACGATGAGGCGGCGGACGTCCGGGGCGTGGCGCTCGAGGGTCGCCAGCACGGATTCGAGGAAGTCGGCGCGGCGCTTCTCGGTCCAGCCGCCGGCGACGTCGTGCGGCGCGTAGCTGGCGAGGATCGACACCACGTGGTGGCCCGCCGGGGCGAGGTCGGGGTCCGCGACGCTGGGGACGCGGATCTCGAGGTGCGGATTGGAAGAGGCCTCCCGATACTTCACGGCATCGAAGGCGCGCTCGAGGTCGTCGACGTGGCCGCCGCCGATCCGGATGTGCTCGAGGGCCTGCCCGGGGCGGGCGGCGAGCTCGAGCGCACCGGAGAGCGCCAGGTGGACCTTCGCGGCCGTGCCGCGGGCGCGGATGCGGCGATATTCCTCTTCGATGCGGATCGGCAGGGTGCCGGGTGCGATCAGCTCGAGGAAGGCGCGCTTGGGATCACAGGTGGCGATCACCGTCGCGGCGTCGAGCCGCTCGCCCGAGGCGAGGGTGACTCCCGCCGCGCGGCCGTTCTCGACGTGCAGGCGGACGACCTCGGCCGCGGTGCGGATCTCGGCGCCGGCGGCGCGGGCGGCGCGCTCGAGAGCGGCGACGAGCGCCGCGGGTCCGCCGGCCAGGCGACCTCCGGGGACGGCTTCGGCGAGCAGCAGGTTGGTGTTGGTGCCGGCCGACCAGGGGCCTGCCCAGGTGCCGATCACCGCCGGGGCGGCGAGGCCCGCGACGAGCAGCGGCGTCTCGAACAGCTCGTCGAGGTAGTCCGCGACGCACATCGGCGCGACGCGCAGCAGCTCGAGCGTGTCGCGGCGGCCGTGACGCCAGAGCCGCGCGCCCCGCCTGGCGAGCTCCCAGAGGTCGCCGGCGGAGGCCGGGGAGAGCGGCGGCGGCGGCGAGCTCATCACCGCGTCGAGCAGCGGCCGGAGCTTGTCGAGGAAGGCGCGGTAGCGGAGCCAGGCCGCGGCGTCACGGCGCGAGCGGGCGCCGATCTCGCCGGCCGCCGCCGTGGCCATGCCGCCCTCCCTGCGAGCGCTGCCAGCGCTGCCGTTGCCGCCGTCGCCGTGGGACCCCGTCGTGCCGGCGCCGGGGACGAGGATGCCCGGGCCCCCGGCCTCGGCAAGGAAGACCGGCGGCGCATCGCGCCAGGCGAGACCGTGCCGCTCGAGGCCGAGCCGGGCAGCGGCGCGCCGCGAGACTCGCCCCTCGTCGTGAAGGATGCCGGGCACCCGGTAGCCGGGGTGGAACTCGACCGCGCCCGCGAGCCCGCCGACGGCGCCGCGCCGCTCGAGGACGGCGACCTTCCGCCCCGCGGCGGCGAGCCGCGCCGCGGCGGCGAGGCCGTTCTGCCCGGCGCCGATGACGATCGCGTCGAGGGCCATGCGTCTAGACCGCCCGCGCGTGGAGCATCGTCCGCGCGCAGAGGGCGCCCGGGGCGCCCATGATGCCGCCGCCGGGATGGGTCCCCGAGGCGCACATCCAGAGGTGGCGGATCGGCGTGCGGTAGCGGCTCCAGCCGGGGACCGGGCGCAGGAAGGCGAGCTGCTCGAGCGACAGCTCGCCGTGAAAGATGTTGCCCTCGGTCAGGCCGTAGACCTGCTCGAGGTCCCAGGGCGTGAGCACCTGGCGATGGAGGATGCGGCTCGGGAGGTTCGGCATGTACTGCGCGAGCGTGTCGATCACCGCATCGCCGAAGGCCTCGCGCTGCCGGGGCCAGTCGGTCGCGCCCTCCTTCAGCTTGTAGGGCGCGTACTGGACGAAGATCGACATCGTGTGCTTGCCGGGCGGCGCGACCGTCGGATCGGTGAGCGAGGGGATCACGATGTCCATGAACGGCCGCCGCGAGAAGGCGCCGTACTTGGCGTCGTCGTAGGCGCGCTCGAGGTACTCGATCGACGGCGCGATGGTGATGTCGCCGCGCAGCTGCGGGCCGACGCCCGGCAGGCAGGCGAACTCCGGCAGCGCGTCGAGCGCCAGGTTCACCTTGCCCGAGGAGCCGCGCATCTTGAAGCGCTTGATTTGCTTCGCGAACTCGGGGTCGAGGTGCTCTTCCCCGACCAGCCGGAGGAAGGTGCGGTTCGGATCGACGCCGGACACGACGACCTTCGCCGCGATCTCGTCGCCGTTCTCGAGCACCACGCCGGCGGCGCGGCCGTGCTTCATCAGCAGCCTCTCGACCGGCGCGCCCAGGCGGATCTCCACTCCGAGCGCGCGGGCGGCGCCGGCGATCGCCTCGGCGATCGCGCCGGTGCCGCCCTTCGGCAGGCCCCAGGCGCGGTACGAGCCGTCGATCTCGCCCATGTAGTGGTGCAGCAGCACGTAGGCGGTGCCCGGCGAGCGCACTCCCAGGAACGTGCCGATGATCCCGGACACCGACATCGGGGCGATCAGCTGCTCGCACTCGAACCATTCCGACAGGAAGTCGACCGCCGACATCGTCATCATCTTGACGTTGCCGATCAGCCATTCCTCGCCCTGGCCGCGCACGTGCCGGGCGAACCTCGCGAGGCGCAGGAGCTCGAACGGATTGCGCGCCAGCGGGTCGGGCGCCAGGCCGTCGATCATCGGCTTGACCAGCCGCCCGAGCTCCGCCATCTTCTGGCCGAACTGCTTGTAGACCTCGGCGTCGCGCGGCGAGAAGCGGGCGATGGCGCGCTTCGTCCGCTCGGGATCCGAGTCGCGCAGCAGGTAGCTCCCATCCTCGAAGGGCGTGAAGGTCTCTTCGAGCGGCAGCACCTCGTAGCCGTACCGCGGCAGATCGAGGTCGCGGATGATCCAGGGGCGCAGCAGTGAGACGACGTACGAGCAGCACGAGAACTTGAAGCCGGGATGGATCTCCTCCGTCGTCGTGGCGCCGCCCACCTGGCGGCGGCGTTCGACGACCAGGACCTTCCTGCCCGCTTTCGCGAGGTACGCGGCGCAGACCAGGCCGTTGTGCCCGGCGCCGACGACGACGGCATCGTAGGGTCCGCGGGCGGGTGCGGGCGCGGGGCGCGATTCGCCGGCGTGGGTGTTCACGGTCGCTTCTTTCGCTCGGGATCGAAGAACGGCGTCTTGACGACCTTCGCGGGCACCTTGCGGCGCTCGAACTCGACGGTGTGCTCCATCTGCAGGATGGTGCCCGGTGCCGCGTGGCTCGCGTGAACGGAGGTCAGGGCGATGTATTTCTTCAAGATCGGCGACCAGGTGTGGCTGGTGACCTTGCCGACCTGGCGGCCTTCGTCGTCGTAGACCGGCAGGCCGTCGCGGCGCGCCGTGGCCGGCAGGCTGGGCGGCAGCGAGAAGCTCTCGTACAGCGCCTCGAGCGCCTCCCACGCCACCTCGAGGCCGACCATCGCCCACCCTGCGGACGCAGCGGCGCCGCGCTTCAGCCTGGCGGCTTCGGCGGCCAGGGCGTCTCGGCCGACGAAGCTCGGGAAGGTGGGGCGCTCGAAGTCGACGATCCAGCCCAGCCCGAGCTCGAACGGCGTCGACTTCCGCGCTTCGAGGATCACCTTCGGAGCGCTGAAGTAGTCGACGCCCAGGAGGATGAATCCGGCCTCGATGCGGGACACGTCGAGCGCGTCGAGCCCCGCCGGCTCGATGCCGTGCGGCCGGCCGGCGTCGACCAGGGCGTCCCAGAGGCGGAGCGCGCCGGCGTTGTCCGTCCAGACCTCGTATCCCAGGTCGCCGGTGTAGCCGGTGCGGGTGATCCAGACGTCGAGGCCGTCGAGCCGCGCGCGGGTGGCGCCGAAGAACTTGAGGCGGTCGAGGTCGGCGTCGGAGACGGCGCGCAGGATCTCGCGCGAGCGCGGCCCCTGCAACGCCACCGCCGCCAGCCGCGCGCTCGAATCCTCGATCGTCACGCGCAGGCCGCGGCCGACCGCCTGCAGCCAGTGCAAGGTCGGGTCGGCGGCGGTGACGCGGTAGTAGTCCTCCGCGAGGCGGGTCACGGTGCCGTCGTCGATCACCTTGCCGTAGTCGTCGCACCAGCAGCTGTAACCCACGCGGCCGATCTTCAGCTTCGAGACGTCGCGCACCATCATGCGCGACAGGAGAGCGGCGGCGTCCGGACCGTGGACCTCGTACTTGAACAGCGGCGTCACGTCGAGCAGGCCCGCCGACTCGCGGAAGGCGAAGTACTCGCGCTCATGGGTGGTGTCGTAGCTCGAGACCGCCGCGTAACCGGACCATTCCTTCCAGCGGTAGCTGGTGCAGAGCTTCGAAGTGCGCTCGTGGAAGGGAGACGGGATCGGCATCGGTGATCTAGTGTAGGACCTGTCTTTGTGGACCAGTCGCTCTGGACCTGTTGTTGTGGACCTGTCGAGGTAGCCCCTGTCGGAGCCGGCGTAGGTTATCACGGGGGCCTCCGGGGCTCCCTCCGACCCGGGCCACGGGCGGCGGATCTCCTCTCCGCCTCCCTATGGGCGAGGCGCTAGGTCGTGGATGCGGAGGGGCTGGTGGATTGCGGCGCCTCGCCCAAAGGTCGGCTGCGAGGAGATCCGCCGCCCGTGGCCCTGGATCTCCTCCCCTCCTGCCACAGGTCTCTCCGGCCACCTGTTGGCTCTCGATTCGGAGCCATGGTTCAGGAGACGGTGGCCGAAGAGAAACGCAGCCGTAGTGGGAGGAAGGAGGGCCGGGGCTGCGAGATCCTCCTCCCCCCGAGCTTTGGGCGAGGCCACCGAAGTCCATCGACGGCCCGCGTCACACCCCTCGCCCAAAGCGAGGCGGGGAGGAGGATCTCGTAGCTCCGGCCCGGCCGGAGGGATTCCCCGGAGGCCCCCCCGCGAGCCCTCGCAGGCCCCTAAGCGTTCCTCGTAGGCACCTTTTCCGGTGGGTTACAATCCGTGGCCATGAAACAGCGGACCGCGCGGGGGCAGCACACACTTGGTCGCAAGTATTTCGTCTCGGCGGAGGTGTTCGCTGCGGAGCGCGAACGGATCTTCTCGCGGTCCTGGTTGTTGGCTGGACATGTGTCGCAGGTGTCGGCGCCTGGCGGCTGCTTCGTGTTCGAGCTCGGCGATGAGAGTGTGATCGTGGTGCGTGGGCAGGGGCGAGAGGCGGATGGGGCGGGTGCGGGCGAGATCCGTGCCTTCCACAACCATTGCCGGCATCGCGGCAGCCGGCTGTGCGCGGCGGAGACGACGGTGCTTGGCCCGGCGATCCAGTGCCCTTACCATGCGTGGACCTATGGCCTCGACGGCTCACTTCGCGCGGCGCCCAACATGAAAGAGGTGCCGGGCTTCGACCGCGCGGACTATCCGTTGCATCGCGTCGCTCTCGAGAGCTGGGAGGGCTTCCTCTTCCTCAACCTCGCGCCGCAGCCGGCGCCGTTCGCGGCGTCGCTGCCCGGGCTCGCCGGCAGGTTCGGCCACTGGCGCCTGCAGGAGCTGCGATGCGTCCACCGGACGGCCTACGAGGTGGCGGCCAACTGGAAGCTCTTCTTCCACAACTATAGCGAGTGCTATCACTGCCCGACGGTGCATCCGCACCTCAACAAGCTGACCCCCTACCGCAACACCGAGAACGACCTCGACGAAGGCCCTGTCCTGGGCGGGCCGATGTGGATGAGCAATCCGGAAGGCAGCATGACCATGCACGGCGGGCGCTGCGCGCCGCCCTTCCCGGGGCTCTCGGCCGAGGAGCGCGCGCGGGTCTATTACTACATCCTGTTCCCGAGCGCGTTTCTCTCATTCCATCCGGACTACGTCCTGGTGCACCGCGCCCAGGCGCTCGCGATCGACCGGACGCGCATCGTCTGCGAATGGCTCTTCCACCCCGAGGCGATCGCCGCGCCCGGATTCGACCCGCAGCCGGCCATCGACTTCTGGGACCTCACCAACCGGCAGGACTGGGAGCTGTGCGCCAACGCCTACCGTGGCGTCGTCTCGAACGCCTGGCTGCCCGGTCCCTACTCCGAGCTCGAGAGCCAGCTCGCCGCCTTCGACCGCCAGTATCTCGGCGCTCTCGAGCCCGCGGCGCCGGCGGTCATCCGCCGGGCCTGACCCGCCTCGCGCCGGTGCGCCGTGCCGGCGAGAACTCCGCGCCGCCCGGTACGTATTTCTTGCAGGTCCCCGGAGTGCCACGCGAAGGAATCGCCTGGCCGCGATCCAGCGCGATCCCAGGGAGGCGCTGAGCGCCGAGTGAGGCGGCGGCGAGTCTTCTCGGACTGTTCCTTCATCCTCGGGCTGCGCCCTCATCGGCCCAGGACCACGTCGATCCCGCTCAACACCAGCACGAGCTTCTGGCGTGGCACCTTGCCGGTGCGCTCGGAGAGCGCGGCCCGAACTGACCGCGGCTCAGCGCCCGAGGCCAGGGATCTCTTCGAGGTGGGGGAGGGGGGCGTCGAGAACGTCGGAGAAAAGGGTGAGGACTCGGTAGGTGAGCCCCCAGATGGCGTGGCCGCGCCAGCGGATGGCCGGATAGAGCAGGCGGTTTCCATCCCTGATCCACTCGACGTGACCGGCGTTAGCAGGGTCCCAGAGGTGGGCAAGGGGCACCCAGAACGCCTCCGTCACCTCGTCGCTGGGCGTGAAGGCGGGCAGGTCCGGGCCGAGGTAGTAGACGAAAGGGTAGAGGACCATCCGCCGGTCGCCGCCGCCAATCCGCACCAGGACGTGGGACAGGTCGCCGAGCCAGTGGCGCTCGTCGAGAGCGAGGCCCACCTCTTCCATCGTCTCCCGCTCGGCGACCGCGCGCGGGTGCGGGTCGGAGGGATCGGCACGCCCGCCGGGCAGCGCCAGGTGGCCGGACCAGGGGTCGCCCGGGTGCTCCGCGCGCTGGATCACACAGAGCGCCAGCTCGGCGGCGCCGGCGAGCACCAGCGCCACCGCGGCCTCGGCCTGGTGCGGCAGAGGCTCCAGGACTTGGGCCCGGTGGGCGGCGAGCGCCCGGCGGATCTGGTCGAGGGTGAACGGCGTGGGAACGGGGGTTCCCCTCCCTTCGCCTCGCTGAGAGCCGGCGTCGTGGCGCCGCCGCAGCTCGCGGTGCGGCGCGGGCGTCTGGAGCGGCGCCGCAGGCGCCGCCAGCCGGGAGGCCGAAGGTTGGGGCTGGGCGTTGGCCAACTGGATTCCTCGCTCTGGTGACTCGGGCGGGGAGCGGCCGGCACCGGCGGCAGCCATCCGCGGGCAACCGGGCGACCCTCTCGTACGGATCGATAGTACTCGAATCACGGACGTGACGCGCGGAACGCGCCGTAGTGGCTCGGTTTTATCGCTTGACGCCTGCAGGAAGGAGACGTATATTTCGTTTGAGGTTATACGTCATGCCCACGAAGCTAACGCTGCGGATGGACGAGAAGCTCATCGAGCGCGCCAAGGCACACTCCAAGGCGACCGGCAAGTCCGTCTCCCAGCTGGTGGCGGACTACCTGGCGATGCTCCAGGACCGGCCCGCCGGGGAGGTGCGCCTGCGGCCGATCGTGCGTTCGCTGCGCGGTCTGCTGCGGGGCGCGAGCCTCGGCGAGGAGGACTATCGCCGCCACCTCGAGGACAAGTACCTCTGAAGGTCCTCTTCGATACGAACGTCGTGCTCGACGTCCTGCTGGATCGCGAGCCCTTCGCCGCCGCTTCGGCGCAGTTGCTCTCCCGCGTCGAGGAGGGGGAGATCGAAGGCTGCCTCTGCGCTACGACCGTCACGACTCTGCACTATCTTGCACGCAAGACCGTGGGCTCGAGGCAAGCGCTGCTCGCGATCCAGAAGCTGCTGTCGATCTTCGAGGTCGCGCCGGTCAACCGTCCGGTTCTCGCTGCGGCGCTGGCGTCGAAGCTTGGCGATTTCGAGGACGCCGTGCTCTATGAAGCCGCCTTACAGTCGTCTGCCCAGGCGATCGTCACCCGCGATCCGAGCGGCTTCAAGAAGGGGGCCGTGCCCGCCTATTCGCCTGAGGAGTTGAATCGGGCGCTCGACTTGCGAACCCCGAGCGAAGGCCCGGCGCCATGACGACGGCGTACAACGGGGGGAGCAGCTCGAGCGAGCCCTCGCGCCGCGCGGCTCAGTGCAACACGTTGTCGGACTCCGACTCCTGCAGGTAGCCGAGGCACTTGTAGATCAGCTTGGCGGCGAGGAAGTCGCTCGCCGGTTGGCCGCCGATGGGCGCCAGCTCGACCAGGTCCATGCCGACCACGGTCTTGGCGTTGAACAGGGCGCGCAGCAGGGCGAGGGTCGGGTACCACCAGCCGCCTCCCGGCTCGGGGGTGCCGGTGGCCGGCACCAGCGCGGGATCGAAGTAGTCGATGTCGAAGCTCAGGTAGACCTTCTGCGGCAGCGCGGCGAGCACCGGCGCGAAGACCTCCGCCGCGTGGTCGAGCTGGTAGCCCCAGAGGACCGGGAGCTGCTGGCGGCGGATGAGCTCGGCCTCCGGCGCCGAGAGCGACCGCAGACCGACCGCCAGGGTGGGGAAGCCGTCGTCGACGATGCGCTTCATGACGCTGGCGTGGCTGTACGGGGTGCCTTCGAACTCCTCCCGCAGGTCGGCATGCGCGTCGAACTGCACCACCCCGATGCCGCCGTGGACCGCGCGCGCCGCCCGCGCCGGGGCCAGCGACAGGCTGTGCTCGCCGCCCAGGACGACCAGGAACTTGCCGAGCGCCAGGTGGCGGTGCGCCTCGGCCTCGATCTCCGCCAGCGCCGCCGCCATGTCGAAGGCCTCGGGCAGGAACGGCGCCACGGTGGCGATGCCCTGCTCGAAGGGTTCGGCCTCGAGCTCCTCGTCGTAGAGCTCCATCGCCTGCGAGGCGCGGACGATCGCCGCCGGGCCGTGGACCGTGCCCTTGCCGTAGGTGGTGGTGCGCTCGAACGGCACCGGCAGCACGACGGCGCGGCTCCTCTCGTAGTCGCAGAACGGCCCTTCGAGGAGGCCGAAGTTGGTGGGCTGAGAGGGCATCGAGCGATCAGGGCGGCGAGCCGGTGCGCCCGCGCACGGGCGATGGGCGGCCGCGGCTCCGGTGGTCGCCAGTCGCGGCACTCCAGCTGGTCGGAGCCACGGCCGGTTCGGAGGGAACTAGAACACAGTTGGATGCCGGCCGTCTCGCATTATCCTCGCGAGGGTAGGGACTGGATCGCCCCTTCCCCGCGCTTTGGGCGAGGCTTCCAAGCCCAGGGGCGGCGCCAGAGGATTGCGGATCCTCGCCCAAAGCGAGGGGAAGGGGCGATCTGATCCCTACCTTCGCGATCATGCGAGGCCGGCGGAGGTGAGGCATGAAGGAGATCAGGCTGGACACCGAGCTGGCCGCGCGGTTGCGGCGGGCGACGCGGGCGGTGGCGCTGTCGGGCGCGGGCGTGTCGAAGGAGAGCGGGCTCGACACGTTCCGCGGCGCCGGCGGGCTGTGGGAGGACGTGAGGCCCGAGGAGCT
>Ga0210384_10008663_pt1 | contig 10577 bp, 12 predicted proteins | sample IncBWH2MmetaG_FD_160574 | JGI IMG/M metagenome (GOLD analysis project Ga0210384, IMG submission 160574) | Forest soil microbial communities from Barre Woods Harvard Forest LTER site, Petersham, Massachusetts, United States - Inc-BW-H-2-M | ecosystem: Environmental > Terrestrial > Soil >...
CGGAAAGTGTGTTGCATTGGGTCGAGAACAGTATCTCGGTTGTGTTCAGCGTGCGAAGCGAAGCAACGGCCGACGCTTCATTGGCCGCCATCTTCGAACGCAGTAAGTTCGGAATCGCAATCGCCGCGATGATCAGAATGATCGCCACGACGATCAACAACTCAATCAACGAAAAACCCCTCTGTTTGCTATTACGCATGCACGGTTCTCCTTTTAACTAACTCCGACTATTTGGTAGAAATACCCTGCCGTAAAGTGAGCATGTTCACTGCCAATCGAGACGTGCCCGGTTCCAACTTGAACACAATCCCTATAACGTCAGTAGTCATTACTAGATCGAGACATCACGAGATGATTTACGAAACCCCAATAAGGGACGCGTGACGGAGCAAGGCCGGATTTACGCCAAAATATGTCGGTCACTTCGGGCAAAAAATGGCGCTCCCCTGCAGGTGAATCAGTCGCTCCCTTCGGATTGCCGGGACAGTACGATCCGCAGGTTCCGCCGACGAAGCCAACGGCCTAGGTCAGCTTCCCGCCAAACTGACAGCAGCATGGGAACAGCGTCGGCGCTCGGGTATCTGTGGCGTATAGTCAGGGCATGTATCCGGGCCTGAAAAAACTCCGCGAGGAACGCGGCCTCACCCAACGGCAAGCGGCCGCGCTCGTCAAGGTCCACCCGCTCACGTGGAGCAAATGGGAGCGGTGCGAGCAATGCCCTTCGGCCCAAGCAGCTCTCCTGATCGAAATGGTTATCAAGTTCGTGCCGCTCCGGGAAATCGTCGAGAGGAACCTACCCCCGCCCACAAAGAAGAAACCGCCACGCGAGCGCACGGGGTTACGTTCGCTCTCGCCCAGGCTTGACGCATTCGATCCTTGAGGGTGCAAAAGACGTCCCGTTTTGGCGAATCCAACCAAGACGGGACCCTCGAAATAGGCACGAACTGTGCCCCGTCTTGACGAATCCACCAAGACGGGACGGTAGGCTTTAGCGAGGGGTCTTAGCGCGGGGCTGCAACGTCGCGGCTTTCGACCTATTCAAAATCGGCCACATACTCCAGTAACACCAGGGGCCCAAAATCAAGTACTTGTGCCTGTAAACCTTTCCCCCGTTCGGATTCGACTTCGAACGACGGCCGGGCCAGATCCACACGCGAGTTTCCCCGAAGCGCCTAATCGCCCGGTCTAGGGCCTTCCACCGGGCCACAGAGTCGAAGAAAACGACGTAGGAATGGGGTACGAGCCTATATTCCGGGGCCGTAGAGGCCTTCCAGGGCGCTTTTCGAACGATCTCCCGGAGCTTAGCCCGTACCGACGCGGGCATGGGCTTCTTCGGGCGAGCTTCCGCCTTCCTAGTCATCAACACCTCCTTAGATAGTTAAGTCCTTACGCCTTATAAGTATAGCATCCCGGTCGCTATTAGTCCATTTTTGGAGTCGATTATCTAGCCTAGAATCAACGGGTTGATCGAGCGTTTTCGCCGGCAGAAAGGGAACCTTCCAGACGTTCTGTTGCGTCTTGAAAGGGAATAACGATTATCCCATTGGGCTTAGGGTCGCTCCGGGAGCTGGCAGTCCTGCCGTAAGGTTGCGTTTCTCAGCGCGGGAGATCTACAAGCTCGGCGGGAGTTTTGCCCTCAGTTTCTTCAGTTCTTCGCTGAATGCCGAAATATACTTTTCTAGTTCGCTGAGTGCCGCCGTTAATCGAAGGCGAACCGCGTCCCTTTCACCCGAAGGAACGCTGGCATGATTGTATTCGTCGCCGCGTCTGTTGACCTCTTCAAAGACTTGTTCAAGAGTCCCGAGGTCGGAATAGAAGTGGATGACTTCGATCATCAGCGGATCGGCCACATCACTCAGCTTCCCTATCTGGCTGGAAAAAACTGATGTTCGCAGCCTAAGGGCAAGAGCTGGCGCCGCCATGCTCCGGACTTTTTCTTTCCACACCGTCGTCTGGCGAAGCGTTTCGACGAGTTGAGTGTTTAGCGCGTCCAGTTCCATGCCGATAGCACGCGCAAAGGACTTCTTGGCCCGCTTCGCTTTCCAGTAATCACTCAGTTGACTTGAGAGAAACCCGACCACCGCGCCGAGCAGAATAAAGAATGCCGGGGCCACTAGTTCTCGCATCCATGGATAGTTGGGTTCGGTTTGCATCTGGAAGACTCAATAGAGCCCCATGAGCGCGACGCCGACCGCCGCGCCGGCTTGGCGATCGCTGGTCTGGATGTACTCCATAGTCGACGAAATCGATTTGTGGCCGAGGGCTTGCTTCACCAGGGCGAGATTCACGTTTGCCGCCACGAGGTGAGAGGCGAGGGAATGTTTGAGGCAGTGGGGTGAGACTGTGCCGGGGATAACCCTGCAGCCCGGGCGAGCCCCTGAAAGGCGCGGAAAAACGCGCTACGGTGCATGCGCCCGCCCTTCTGCGAGAGGAAGAGATAATCCGAGCCGTCTGCCACACGGTCTTTGAGCCAGGCCTTCAAAGCGGCCAGCTCGTCCAATAACGGCTGTCCTCTGTGCGCGTAGAGCGGTTGGGTGGTGAGCATGCTGCCCTTCAATCTCGCGATCGTGATGGATCCGGCCTTCACGTCGACGTCACCGAGTCGAAGCCCGCAGACTTCGCTCGCCCTGAGCCCGTGGCGGTAGCACAACAAGATCATCGTCCAGTCGCGTGTGGACCTGGCGCGAGCAATCTTCAAAACTTTCAGCAACTCTTCCGGCGTGAGGTACGCCCGGGTCGAGCGGTGCTTAACGGGTATCGGAATAACCTTTGCTGCCGTGGCCATGGTGGGTTCCTTTCGATTTGGTCCTTAGTCGGTAAAGTTCCTCAGAGAGTGGGTGTTCCAGAAACTTGGCAAACGCAGCCGCGTTCTCCTTCACAAATGCCCGGCCCGCGAAAACTTCCCGCATCCATGCCCTCACGCTCGCACGGCTCGCCCCACAGATCTTCGCGAGCTTCCTGATCGTCAGATCCGGCTCGCGCCACAACGCAGCGATCGCCTTAGCTTGCCGCTTTGGGTCCGACGCGTTGCGAGGCTTACCCTGTACCCGGAGTGCGCGAGCTAGGTCGGCGATCAACTTCTTCGAGGGACGGCCAGGGCAGCTCTCCAGCCGAGCCACGAGTTCGCGCTTCTCCTGGGCGCTGATTTCCTTCCGCGTCATGCCGGGCGCCTGGAAACCAGTTTCCCGAATCTGTCCGTGGCCTCGCGGAGCGGAGAGTCCGCAAGGTGGCTGTAGCGCTCCGTCGTTCGTGACTGCGAATGCCCGAGAAGGCGACCGACGATCGCGAGCGGCACACCGCTCGATACCAAATGGCTCGCGAACGTGTGGCGCAAATCATGGATTCGAACGCCGTCCAGCTTCGCGGCCTTGCACAGCTCCTTCCAGCCGTTCTTCACATCCAGCAGGTGCTCGCCTGGGTAGCGGCCGGGGAACAGATAGTCCGCACCGTATAACGGTCGTCCCTTGAGACCGTTATTCATCTCGGTGAGCAGTGCGAGGGCCGCTTTGCCGAGGGGGGTGTGTTCTGTTTTTTTCTGCTTCGTGTGGCTACTCGGCTTCGTCCACATCCCGCGCTCGAGGTCGAACTGCGACCAGGTCGCGGAGAGAACTTCGGACTTCCTCGCGCCGGTCAGCAATAGGAGCGTGATCGCGTTCGCCACGTCCCTGTGCGGATATTTCTCCAGCGCCGCGGTCAGTCGGTTCAGCTCGTCTTGCTTAAGCCAGCGCTCGCGCCGCTCTTCGGGGAATCTCTTTACGTGAGCTACAGGGTTATCGGTGCGATGGCCCCACTCGATTGCCTTGACGAACAAATGGGACAGCAACGAGAGCATCCGGTTGGCTCTGTACGGTGTTGCCCTCAATGATGCGTGGAAGTCCTCGATGTCCTGCCGCGTTACCGCCGAGACTTGCAAGCTCCCGAGTTCCGCGAGGATGCCGTTCTTCTTGTTCTCCAACATTTGGTGATCGTTGCGGAGGGTAGAGGGCCGCTTCGCTTTGTCGGCGTAATATTCAAAATACTTCCGGGCCAGGGCGGTTACGGTTGGCGCTTCGCGCGAGTTGGTCCTTCGGTCCAGCGGATCGAGCCCTTTGCGAATCTGCTGCCGCAGATCAAGGGCTTCATCACGCGCGTCCGCAACGGAGATTTCGGGGTATCGGCCAATCGTGTAGCGGCGCTGCCGGCCGTGGATTCGATAGTTGAGAATGAAACTCGTTGCGCCGCTGGCAGTGACACACACGGCAAAGCCGGGAACTTTCCCGTCGAAGGTAAGCCGGTTCCCGGAGCCCTTCTTCCCGCTCAGCTTCGCGAGTTCTTTTTCGTTAATCACGGTCTGTTGTCAGCACCTTGTCAGCAGATATCCGTCCATACGCGGGAGTGAGTGTCTACCAGCGGGAACGAGATGTCAAGCTATTAGACTGACTGACAAGGAGTTACAGACCGGAGGCCTGTTAAGCCCTTTCTCTTCAAAAGGGCCTAAAACTCATTCTCAATCAGCGGCCGCTTCCGAGGAAGCTTCTGCCTTCGCCTCACTGCTGGCGCCCACTGGCTTGGCCGTGATTTCGAGGCCATTTTTGTTCATATCGAATCTCTGTTTGCGGTCCAGGCTTTTTACAAACTCGCGTGTGGCCTTGGCGACGCCACCCGGAAGACTGGAAGCATCCACTCGAGCTGTCGATTCCACGGTTTGATCCGTTCGATCGTGATAGCGAAATTGCACCTCAAAAGTTTTCATGTTCCTAGCCTCTCTTTTCTCATGATTAACATAGAAATTGGTCCGCGTGTTCCGAAACCTTCTGTAAGCCTTCTAGCCCTTGCGACGCTTTCGGCTTGAAGCCTTCGTGGAGCGCTTTGCTTTTGCCGGCTTGACCCGCGCCTTCAGCGCTGCGTTTTCCTTCATCAACGCGTCGCGGTCGGCGGTAACAGTTTCGAGGTTATTTCCCAACTGGCCGTTCTCTCTCTGAAGGTCCGCTACCTTGGCCTTCAATTGTTCGTTCTCCTGCAAAGTTTTTGAGTCCTTGCAGGCAGTCAGGGACAAACTCAACACGACCGCCATTGCAAGGCCCGCCCAGGTGCTTTTGTGCGTCATTCGTTGTGCCTTCTTCACAAGAATTTGTTTTACTGCTAGAACAACCGGCCCGCGGGCGAGGAGGGGAGACGCCGCTTACTACAATCTCAGCCTAACGGAGTTTCCCGGCGGGTTCAAGTGTTCTTCGATATCGGCTGAGGATTTTCTTGGCCGCAGATTTGCTTAGAAGATGCAGAGTTTCTGATTGTGTTACTCTGTGCGTCGGTGATTCCGTGGCTGTGCGGGGAGATATTTTCATGAAACATGCGCCGGGATTTCTGGCAATCGTCAATGACGCGAAAACTCGCGTGAAGCAATGGAGCTTTGGCGAAGTGAAGCAACGCCTCGACGCCGGCGAGAAATTCACTCTGGTGGACGTTCGCGAAGACAACGAATGGGCGCGCGGCCACCTGCCGGGGGCGATTCACCTCGGCAAGGGCGTCATCGAGCGTGACATCGAGCAATCGGTTCCCGACAAAGCCGCGACGCTGGTGCTGTACTGCGGTGGCGGTTTTCGTTCGGCTCTCGCGGCGGATAATCTGCAGAAAATGGGCTATACGAACGCCATCTCCATGGATGGCGGCTGGCGCGCCTGGACCGAATCGGGCTTTCCTACTGAAAATGGGCCCGCCGAAACGCCGGAATGATATTTTTTCGGCCCGCACTTGCGCGTTTTGCGGCCAGCGACTATCTTTTATGGTCTCAACTGGACGTTTTGAATCTGCTGGGGCGTGGTCCAACCGGTAGGACACCGCACTGTTAATGCGGATGGTGTAGGTTCGAATCCTACCGCCCCAGCCAAATCTTTTGCAGTGATTGAACTTAGCGGTCAGTCACCAACAAAATAGCAACTCACCAAAAATTGAAATTCAATTTACTGCATACTTCTCTACATTCCTGGAGTGTGCTTCAACGGCACCTCCGGACGTACTCAAAGCCTTTGCACCTTCCAATCCTGTCTACCTAGGTCCAGGTTTCCGAGTGCGCCGGGCAAATGCCGCTGATGATTTGGGAATCGCAATGTACGAGATAATTATTTGGGAGAGTTTGATCTTTTATGCCGTGATTCTTCGGCCCGAGACATAGGTTTCGGACGCTTGCCTATGTCGCCCTCGCTGTGGCGGAAACGTCAGGTTACGATTCCAGTCCAAACTCTTCCAAAACGACTTCGGCGTTATGACTTTTGGCCCGAAGCCAGGGTTGTACGGCCCGGATGACAGCGGCCAGAAACAGGGATTGTGACAGACATGTCGCCAAAAAAGCGGTGCCAATCAGTGCCATAACCGACCAGGGGGAGTTATGCCACCTGGTTTCTCTTAATACCGCGGCGGTAAAAACCCCAACCGACCGCGCATGATTTCACCCTATGCCCTCGATTAGTCGAACAGCCACAATCTGTCACCCGCACCTTTGCGGAGCGACCCGTGTATCAATCTGACGCGGGTTTTGCCGTCGATTTTATGGTACAAACACTCGGTCTGGGTCCTTCCACGCTCCCTTGGCACTGCCTTGCGGCCCGTGGTAGAGAGGAATCGTGAGTAATACGCTTCCTGATTCTCAGGGGGATTCATCGGAGAAAGCAGAAATGCGTATCCGCGAGTGGCCTATTCACTTTTTTTTTGGCTCAGTTGCAGTTGTGTCGGGCCTCATTGTTTCTGTCGTGGGAGGTCGAGGAAACATGGCGGGGGACGGGATTTCCTACCTGGACATGGGCGACGCGCTTGTTAATGGACATTGGAGATTAGCACTAAATGGCTTCTGGAGCCCGTTATTTCCACTGATCGAAGGCCTATCATTGCGAGTATTCCATCCCCCGCCGTTGCGGGAAACTATTGTTGTGGTTCTTACGCAATTCATGATTTTCATCCTAGCATTATTGTGTTTTCAGTTTTTTTGGAGACGAGTTTTGCGCCTCTACGGGGAAAAGTGCACCATCACTTCGTCCGATGGTTCGTGCGCGGGATTTTCCGAAGGGGCTTTCTGGGCGTTGGGCTACACCATTTTCATATATTCTGCTCTTCCGTTGCTTGACTTTACGACCCCTGATTTACTTCTGACTGCGCTCCTGAGCTTGGCCGAGGGTATGGTTCTTGAAATTTATCTAGGGAAGCGCGGCTGGCCTTGGTTCATGGCTCTTGGAGGTACGGTCGGACTTGGTTTTCTCGCGAAAGCGGTCATTCTGCCACTATCTATTACATTTTTAGCAGCTGCGGCGCTTGTCCCGCCGATAGATCGCCGCGCCTTCTCACGCGTCGCGCTGGTTGCCGTCGCCTTTCTCCTTATTATTTTCCCATACATTTGGGCACTCTCCGCCGTTCAGGGCCACGTGACCTATGGAAGTGCTGGCCGGCTGAATTACGCATGGCATGTCAACAATGTTCCTAATGTTTATGCGCTAGGGCCGCCTCGCGGATCCGTCGCGCTGGTACATCCAACCAGACTGCTCCTCGCGAGCCCTGCTGTTTACGAATTTGCATACCCGATTGAGGGCACCTATCCTCCATGGGACAATCCGGCGTACTGGAACGAGGGCCTTGAGCCGCACTTTCTTCTACGAAATCAAATCCGAACCCTATTAAGAAATATTATTACTCTCCTGACGATTTGCTTGTCCCAGAGTTCACTATTGGCCGGGGTTGCCATTCTCATGGTGGCGCGACGCCATCTCCGCGAAATGGTGCGTGAATTTGCTTTGATGTGGTACTTGTGGCTGCCGGGTGCGGCTGCGATTGCTCTGTATGTCACGATCCATGTTGAGCCTCGGTATATTTCCCCTTTTTGGGGCTTGTTATGGGCCCCCCTGATTTGTTTAGTCCGCCTGCCGGATCGGAAGGTAGTACGGCGATTCCTGAAAGCCGCTTCGATCGTTAGCGTGACGATCATGATGATTCAAACTGGCCTTCCGATTATTCCAGACGCGCTTAGCGGACAGCGCGGAGCCGCACAAGAGGTCGCGATAGCCAGGGGACTGATGGATGCCGGCATTCGCCCAGGCGATAAAATCGCCGTTATCGATGACTTTGGTAATGAGTGGCAAAGACTAATTCATGTATCCGTGATAGTCGAAATTCTAGACGCCAACTCATTCTGGGCAAGCGACGCAGCACGCCAAGCACAGGTATATGAACTTTTGGCGGCTCATGGCGCCGCAGCTTTGGTGGCGGGCACCTTTCCGAACGCGACTTCCCTGGTGGGGTGGCGACGGATCGGCACCACGTCTGTGTACATACGATCTCTCAAGAAATGATGATTAGTTTTGGCTTGCGCCCATTTTTTGTATAGCCAAGTCCTGCGCCGAATCAGACGCTTCCTTGGCCCGCCGTTGTTGCCTTGCACTTCTGCCGATTCCAAATCCCCTGCGAAAATCATTGAACTCGCTGCCCGATCTGCCGTGCTCGGTCCGTAGTCGAAAATATGGGAGCGGCAAACCCTGCGCCACGGAATCCATTTTTCTCCGGCATCCAATTCCCGCTCTTTGCGCAGCAAGGCAATTTCGGCGTCGTGAAATATGCTAGTGTCGTGTTACCGAAGACGGTGACATCGAGGAAGGGTTGGGAGTGTTCGGCTGACCAGGAGCCCAGAAAAAACCCTTGGCGTTCGTCTGAGCCTGACCGATGCCTGGGACGGTCACAATCGCTAGTATCAGCAGTGCGAAGCCGGACAAACCCCCACTTTCCTGTCACGGAATTTGCGGCCTTCACGGACCCAACTTGAAGCTATCGCAACTAAAATGCATGACACACCTCCCTGACGCATCGATAACACTCAGCAAAGAGCCTTACAATCGAGCGAATACCCTATCCTTATGGTCGTAAACGTTGGCGCCGCCACAGTACGGAAGCACATGGAATCGACACCGTTCTGGAGGTATCCTAGACAACTTGATTAGCCCTATGAGCGCTCTCCTCGCAGTCATTTCCGGTCCTTTGCTGAAGGACGCGGCGTTTCCAATTACCGCCGAAGAAATGTTCATTGGCCGAGATCTGGGCAACGAGATTCGTGTCCCGAGCAAGTCCGTATCGCGGCGTCACTGTTGCATTCGACGGAAATCCGGTTCGATCACGCTCGTTGATCTGGATAGCCGGAATGGAACGTTTGTTAACGGTTCCCCGGTGAAGGAGCGCGTTCTGGAACATGGGGACCTGATCCGGGTTGGTGAAGCGTATTTCAGATTTGTCGCGACTGATTCCGATGAGCAGCCCACGCTCCAAAGCGTGACATTTGACGAAAGTGACGTCGAGACGTGCCTGACTGTTGCGCTGCGTCGCGAGGATGCGACGTACCTGCGACTTCAAAACTTTTTAGCCACGGAGACGGCCGAGCGCGTAATTCTGGACTTGCGGACTCTGGTTACATTTGCCACAAAAATTGGAATCATTCAGGAGTCAGCCGCGCTGCAAAAGGAAACATTGGAAACCATGACGGGAGTTGTCCCCGCGGAACGCGGAACGGTTTTGCTTTGGGACGACACGCCGGATGAATTCTCCTCCGAAATCTCCTGGAACAGATTTGAAAAAGGTTCAACGCAAAAACATTCCATGCGGGTGAGCCGCACAGTCCTGCGGCGTGTCGCGAGCGAATCCACAGCGCTCCTGGTCAACGACGTCTCCACGGATAAGGTTTTGAAAGAGGCGGGAAGCATCGTTTCCTCAAGGCCCAGCTCGATTCTTTGCGCCCCTCTGCAATGGGCTCAGAAAACCTTCGGCGCCATTTATTTGGACGCGCGGACTCCTGGGGTACATTTCGGCGAATCGGACTTGCAGCTCCTGATGGGCATCGCCGGAGTGGCGTCGGCTGCCTTGGTGAATTTGCAGCGCCTGGAGCGGCTCCGCGCAGAATCGAAGCGACTGCAGGAGGCCCTCGATGCCGGAAACAATATCGTTGGAGAAAGCGCTGCGATACGGCAGGCTTTCACGTTGATTTCAAAAGTCGCACCCAACGATTCCACGGTGCTTTTGTACGGTGAGAGCGGAACGGGGAAAGAGTTGGCAGCGCGCGCCATTCATCGAGTTAGTTCCCGGCGTGATGCGCCATTCGTCGCCATTAATTGCGCAGCGATTCCAGGGGAGCTCCTCGAGAGTGAACTATTTGGCCACGAAAAAGGCGCGTTCACCGGCGCAGCTTCACAAAGGAAGGGCCAGGTCGAGCTTGCAAATGGCGGCTCACTTTTTCTCGATGAGATCGGTGAGCTGGCGATGCCTCTGCAAGCCAAACTCTTGCGCCTCCTGCAGGAGCGCGAGTTTACACGAGTTGGTGGAGGCCGCCCTGTCCACATCGATATCCGATTTATAGCGGCCACCAATCGAGACCTCGCATCCGCCGTGAAAGCGGGAACGTTTCGCCAAGATTTGTATTATCGCTTGAATGTAATTTCGATCACGCTGCCGCCGCTGCGCAACAGGCGCGACGATATCTTGCTGCTGGCAAAATATTTTGTCTCCAAATCAGGCGCTCGATGTAATCGCCAGGTTATTGGCATCTCACCGGAAGCGGAAAGCCTTCTTTTGCGGTA
>Ga0210384_10008664_pt1 | contig 10576 bp, 8 predicted proteins | sample IncBWH2MmetaG_FD_160574 | JGI IMG/M metagenome (GOLD analysis project Ga0210384, IMG submission 160574) | Forest soil microbial communities from Barre Woods Harvard Forest LTER site, Petersham, Massachusetts, United States - Inc-BW-H-2-M | ecosystem: Environmental > Terrestrial > Soil >...
TTCAATTGGAAGGACACCCGGAGATTTTCATTGTTGGCGACTCGGCCGCAGCAGTGAATGCGCAAGAAGCGCCGCGCGTCGCTCCGGTGGCGATCGAGCAGGGACGCATCGCGGCGCGCAATATCGGACACCTGTGGGGCGGCGAGCCGCTCGAGACGTATGAATACGCTTCGAAGGGCATGCTCGTATCTCTCGGAATGAACTACGCCGTCGTCAAGATCGCCGGGATTCAAATCAGCGGCTACTTCGCTTGGCTCTTCTGGAACGCGGTTCATTTGTACAAACTGGTGGGCGTGAAAAAGCAGGTGCAGGTGGCCGGAGATTGGATGCTCGGATTGATTTTTCCGCGCGACGCGGCCATCGTGCGCAGCCCGCGCCGCTGCAAATTGTGCGGCACGGAGAAGCAACAGGGGTCGTCCCTCACGATTGACGGAAGGGCATTTTAGTAGCGCAGGCTTCAGCCTGCGGGGTTTAGTTGCGAAGAGAATGCGCCTTGGCACAACTAAAACCCACAGGCTGAAGCCTGCGCCACTTGCCTTGAAACGCATTCATCATGAGGAATTCCGGGTCCCTTTTCCGAAATGCTGTCTAGTTTTGGTTGTCGGTGGTTGACGCGCGCATCATAGCCCAATACGCCAGAAAACTCGCCGCGAAGCCCACGAACCAGGCATAGTCATATAGCACGCGCAAAGTGGGCACGATCAGACCGATGAACGCCACGCCCGCTCCAGCCGAAAGCGCCGCCATGGCCCGCCAGTTGATCCCATTCGCAAATTCGTAAAATCCGCGGCGCTGGTACAGGTCTTCGACCAGGATGATTTTTTTGCGCACGACGAAGTAATCGCAGATCATCACGCCCGCGATCGGCCCGAGAAACCCGGAATACCCCACGAGCCAATTAAAAATATAGTTGCTGTAATTGGCGAGGAGCTTCCAGGGCTGAAACACCACCACGCCCACGACGCAAGCGATCAGGCCGCCCGTGCGAAAACTGATTAGCCGCGGCGACAGATTCGAGAAATCATTGGACGGCGAAACCAAATTTGCCGCGACATTCACGTTCAGCGTCGCCAGCAGCAATGCCAGCATCGCCACGACCACGGCGATCGGATTTCCGAGGCGCGCGAGCACCTGGACTGGATCCCAGATCGCCTGCCCGAAAATGATCGCCGTGGCAGACGTGACGGCAATGCCGATGAAGGAATAAAACGTCATCGTCGCCGGAAGGCCCAGCGCCTGTCCGAGCACCTGCGCACGCTGGCTTCGCGCATAGCGAGTGAAATCGGGGATGTTGAGCGCCACCGTGGCCCAAAATCCCACTACGCCGGTCAGCGATGGCACAAAAACTTTAAAAAATTCACCGAACGTTTGAAACTTGGAGGGCGCCGCGAGCATCGGTCCGAATCCGCCGGCCTTCACCATGGCCCATCCGAGCAGCACCACGCCGATCGCCAACAAAAACGGCGCAGTAACCCCTTGGAGAAATTGGATCGTGCGGATTCCCATCACGATAACGATCACGTGCAGCAGCCAGAATCCGGCGAAGCAGATCCACACGCCCGTTGCAAAATTTTTCCACGTGGGAACGAGCGCAATCACCATCGCGTTGATCGCCTCACCGCCGATCCAGGTGTTGATCCCAAACCAGCCGCACGCCACAAGAGCGCGGAGAACGGCCGGAACATTCGCGCCGGTCACTCCGAACGACGCGCGCGCAAAAACGGGGAAGGGAATTCCGTACTTGGCGCCGGCGTGCGCGTTGAGCAGCATCGGGACGAGCACCAAAACGTTTCCCAGAAACACCGTGAAAATGGCCTGCTTCCAGTCCATTCCGGCCGCGATCATCCCGCTCGCCAGCAAATAGGTCGGGATATTCACGCTCATGGCAATCCACAGAGCGGCGTAGTTGTAGGTTCCCCAGCTGCGGCGCGAGGAGGGAATCGGGGCAAGGTCTTTGTTGTAGAGCGAACTGGAGCGGATTGTTTCGGCGTCAAGGACGCCGGAGTGGATGCCGTCCTGGCCGGGATGTTCCGCGGCGCTCACCGATCAGTAGATCCCGCGCCGCAGATCGGGCATTTGAGGAATCTGGATATCGATCACGCGGCCTTCGCCGGCAAGTTTTAGCAGAATCCGCGACGCTGAGCCAACATCCTTGATGCTCCAATCCGAGGTCGCAATGGGTTTCGCCGGCTTGTCCGCTTCGCGCCACAATAGATCCTCACCTTTGTGTTGGAGTTGTTCCGGCTTGATTTCGTACGCTTCCATATTGCGCGCGTAAATCACCAGGTATCGGGAACCGAGCTGGAGCAGCAGCGGATCAAGTTTTTTCCCGGCTTGAAAAACATTCCACACTTTCGGAGCGCGCGAGTCCACTTGCAGGATCGCGTCGGGAATCGGCTTCCAGATAATTTTGTCCTTGTCAGCGGAATAGGAGCACGCCGCCAGAACAAGCATCAACGCTGCGAGTATTCCTGTTCTCCTCAAACCGATTTTCCACATTGTGACTTCATACTCAGCTACGCCGCTTCAGTCATGAATCGGCGGAAACCCCCGCGTCTAAAGACGCGGGCTACAGCAACTACAACGCGCTGCTTCAGGGCCAGTTGACCGGCAACTGACGGGAATTGACAACGACGTATTTATTTTTGCGGGCAAATTCCATCAGGTCCACAAGCAATTTCACGTCGTTCTCGCAGTACTTGCAAACGTCTTCCTTGCGCCCCTCGCGCCACCACTGAACAATTTCCACACCGTTTCCCGTTTTCTGATTCCCCAGGGTTTCCCGCGCGAGGTCGTCAAGCTTGATGCGGTGTCCCAGGCGGCGGTGTAAATCCACGAGCAGGTCGAACGATTTGCCGAGCAGATGATTCACAGGCTGGTAGGCGCTGAGCACTTCAAAATCGAAGCGGTCGCCGTTGAAAGACACGATGCGATCATACCGGCCCAGTTCGGAAATGAGCGCCTTCGCATCCGGCTCAAACCATCGGCGGAAGCGATTCTGCGCGTCCCAGGTCACCGCGACGGCGAGGCCGAAGCGCGCGATGCTCGACCAGCCTCCCTCGACCTCATGCGACAAGCGAAGCGTTTCGAGGTCGAAGAAGATTTCGCGTGTGGGGTCGGGAAAAAGGCTGGGTGTCGTCGACATTTATTTTTAATTAGCGATTCGCGTATCGGTTGCCGGGACTTCCCTCATGTCTACGCCACGAATGGTGAATCCTGAGCGGGGAAACGTCAAGCCCATCCTATCGACGTACGAATATTGCCATAATTTTGGAAAGCGAGCGCGGGAAGACGACAGGCGGCAAATGCCAGGAAGGCAAGCTACGTTTGGTGCGTCTCAACTCCAATTTCATCTTCGATGGCCTTGATGCATTCAGGGGAGATGGCGACAAACTCGACGCCTACCCCTACTCCCCTCAAGCAATAGCGAACCTCGCAGCGAGTCTCGATCACGACGCCGGTTCGCGACAGCCGGAAGCGAAGTTTCAGGACCGCGCCTTGCGGGTACTCGTTGCTCGTGTTGATAAACATGCCGTGAGGGCTAAGGTCAGGCGGCCGAACCTTAATGTCTTCCTCGAACCCTTCGTAAATCATGGAGAGTTCACTCAGTTGCGGAATGCGGACATCGCGCCGGGCCGAAGGTTTCGACCGGTTGGCGCGATCGCTCATGATTGCAACATCTCTTCGGAAATCGAATGGCGAGAACTGGAACGCGAGGGATTGGACGGAACCGCATTTTTTGTCCCGCAATGCGGGCAAAATTTGAACATGGGAAGGATACGCTCGTTGCACTTCGGACAATCCGCGTGGGAGACATTTTCAGTGGGAACGACCCGGAAAATTTCCTCCAAAGTGGTCATCCCTATTCGGAGCTTTTCCATGGCGTCCTCCAGCATCAGGCGCATTCCATTGGCCCGGGAAATTCCGCGAATCTCCTCGATATTGCCGCTGGTCCGGATCACCGTGCGGATGCTGTCGTCCACCCGGAGCAATTCGTAGATGCCAATGCGGCCCTTGTAGCCGGTGTGGTCGCACTTTTCGCAGCCGATGGGGACAGCCATCGTCGCGGGAGGCCTGGAAGCGCCCATCTGGGCGAGCTGCGACTGGAATTCCGGCGTCGCGGGCTGAACGGAGTGGCAGGGGCAGAGTTTTCGGACCAGGCGCTGCGCCAGGATGCCCGTCATGGAGGAGGCGATCAGGTAGCCCGGAATCCCCAGGTCAAGGAGGCGGACAATCGCGGAAATGCTGTCGTTGGTGTGCAGCGTGGAAAGCACCAGATGCCCTGTTTGCGCCGCTTTCATGGCGATTTCGGCGGTTTCCCGGTCGCGAATTTCGCCCACCATGATGATGTTCGGGTCCTGGCGGAGAATGGAACGCAAACAGCTCGCAAATGTCAGTCCGGCCTTCGTATTGACGTGGGCTTGGTTGATGCCGGGAAGAACGTATTCGACCGGGTCTTCCACTGTAACGATATTCACCGCGGGCTTCTGCAGCTTGTTGAGGCAAGAATAGAGAGTTGTGCTTTTGCCCGAGCCCGTCGGTCCGGTCACCAGGATCATTCCCTGGGGCTGTGTCAGGAGCTGCCAGAGATATTCCGAGACGTCTGCCTGCATTCCCAATTCGAAAAGGGAAGTCAGTGGGGCGCTTGCTTCGAGCAACCGAATCACGACTTTTTCGCCGTATTGCGTCGGAAGAGCCGAGACCCGGAGGTCGAGGTGACGCGACCCAATGGTGACCATGAATCGGCCATCCTGGGGTGCGCGGCGTTCCGCGATATCCATATCGGAGAGGATCTTGATCCGTGAAATCAGGGAAGTCTGCAGGGTTCGAGGGACGGATTGAAGGTCGCGCAGTACTCCGTCCACGCGGACGCGGACAATGGTCTCGCTGGCTCGTGGCTCAATGTGGATGTCGCTCGCCTGTTTTGCAATTGCGATTTGAATGATTTCCGACACGAGCTGGACCGCCGGGGTTTTTCGCTGCCGCAGGTCAGCCTGCATTTCTTGCATGGCTTCCTGGTTGGCCTGGCGCGAACTCGTGGAGACGAACTCGATCTCTTGCCATTGATTCGGCGCGAGTTTCTCGACTGCGGATGGCCGCGCGAGTTTTTGGCTCCCGTTCGAATAATGCTGGGTGATTGCCGCTTGCAGCTCGATTCGGAAGGATTGGCGCGGCGAAATTTCCAGTCCGGTGTTGAAGCGCAACTCGTCGAGGGTGACCAGGTTCTGCGGGGCGACCATGCAGACGATCAGGCGTTTCTGCTCAATTCGGATCGGGAGAACGGAAAGCCGTTCGGCCATCGCGCGAGGAATCAGATTCAAAACTTCCGGTTCCGGAGTGACCGAGCTGCAGTCGATATAAGGAATGCGAGATACTTCCTCAAGGGCGTCCGCCAAATCTTCCTTGGTGACGATGCCCCGGTCCAGCAGCAATTCGCCGAGATGAATCAGCGTTCCCTGCTGCTTGCTGATCATGTTCTGAAGGTCCGCTGCGGAAATCTTTCCGCGCTCGCGGAGCGCCTCACCTAATCGTTTCTTTTTCATTGAAACCTCGTAATCTTCAGAACGAATTAACGGGCGGAAGCGGATAAGTTCATTTAGCTCAGCGAGTTTTCGTTGCCCGGCATGCCCAAGTTACACGGTATCAGTACCTGCCTGCCGCTGACACAAAAAACAGGCGTAAGTGTGCCAAAAAGGGAATGGGCAAGGTAAGTCACCGCGCCTAAACAACGTACGGGCGCATGAGGAGATTCGATTTTATGAGGGAAATTGGCGTAATACCTGGTCAACGCAAGAGTGTGCCAATGTGGGTCTGGTCGGAAATAATTTTCAGAGCTCGATTTCCGTCAGCGATTTGTCGAGGATCCGGACGGCCTCATCCACATCCGCCTTGCCGATATTCAGCATGGGCGAGAGGCGTATGACGTTGGCGTACAGGCCGCCCTTGCCAATCAGCAATCCGTGCTCGCGTGTGCGCTCCAGCAGTTGGTTTGTCGCTTCCGGAGCAGGCTCCTTGGTTTTGCGATCTTTCACGAGTTCGAGCCCCAACATCAGACCCTTACCGCGCACGTCGCCGATCACCGGATATTTGCGCTGGAGTTCCTCGAGCTTTCCTCGGAAATAGTTGCCGACCGTTTCCGCATTGTCGAGAAGTTTTTCCTCTTCGATGAATTCGATCGTCGCTTTGGCCGCCACCGACGTCACCGGATTTCCGCCAAAGGTGGAAATCGTCAGGCCTTGAAACGATGCGGCCAGTTCTTTTGTAGTGATCGTGGCGCCGATGGGAGCGCCGTTGGCCATGCCCTTGGCGCACGTCATGATGTCCGGAGTCACCTCCCAGTGTTCGATGCCAAACCAGTTTTTACCCGTGCGTCCAAAGCCGGTCTGTACTTCATCGGAGATGAACAGGCCTCCGTATTTTTTCACTGCCTTAAAAACAATCTTGAAATATTCGGGCGGTGGAGTAATGAACCCGCCCACTCCCTGAATCGGTTCGGCCATGAAGGCGGCAATGTGGCCGCTGGTGCCCGTCTGGATCAAATTTTCGACGTCGTTCGCGCAGGCGACTTCACAGTCCGGGTACTTCAATCCCAGCGGGCAGCGGTAGCAGTAAGGATTGATCGCGTGCGCGATGCCGAAGCTGATGATTCCTGATTTCCGCCAGGGGGCCTGAGCCGTCACGGCCTTGGTGAGCGAGGATCCGCCGGAATAGGCGTGACGCAGGGCCACGATGTCGAAGGAACCGGTGGCCATGCGCGCCAGCAGGATGGCGTATTCGTTGGCCTCGGTGCCGGAGCTCGTGAAATAGCTCGATTTCAGCGCGCCGGGGGTAATCTGCGCAACTTTTTCCGCCAGCGCCACGATGGCTTCGTTTGGATAGAGCGTGGAGAGATGCTGCAGCCGGTCGACCTGCGCCTTGATCGGCCCCGTAATCCTGGGATTGGCGTGGCCCACCGAAACGGTCAAAATGCCGCCGAAGAAATCGAGATACTGGCGGCCCTCGACGTCCCACACGTGTTGCATCGAAGCGTGATCGGCCACCAGCGGCTGCTGATAGAAATTGGTGACCGCCGGCCAGAGATATTCCTTGTGCTTGCGAACCACCTCTTCGCTGCGCGTCGCCTGCTTCGGTTGCGTTGTCATTGAAATCCTTTTAGCCACAGATGAACACAGATAAACACTGATAAAATCTAAAAAAAGTAGAAAGGGAATTTGGAAAACGACGAAATCTGATTCGCCCGCAATTTCCTGCCTCTTTCACGTTTCTTTCATTGTTTCTTTCTTTCATCCGTGTTTATCTGTGTTTATCTGTGGTTTCGTTGCTTCAGTCCGCGGCTTGCGAGCTGCGTGCTGCCTGCGTACGGGTGATTTCGCCGTAGGTTTCCGGGCGGCGATCGCGGTAGAACTGCCAGGTTTGGCGCACTTGCTGAATCTCGTCAAAATCCAGATCAGCCACCAGCAGTTCATCTTTGTTGCGGCTGGCCTGCGCGACAATTTTTCCGCGTGGATTGCAGAAATAGCTCTTCCCGTAAAATTCGCCGATCTGCCAGGGTTTTTCGAAACCCACACGATTGGAAGCGGCTACAAAATATCCGTTTGCGGCGGCATGCGCCGGTTGCTCGAGCTCCCAGAGATATTCGGATAGCCCCGCCACGGTCGCGGACGGATTGAACACGATTTCCGCGCCGTTCAGGCCAAGAATTCGGGCGCCTTCGGGGAAGTGTCGATCGTAGCAAATATAAACGCCCACTTTGCCAAAGCGCGTCTCGAAGACCGGGTATCCCGCATTTCCCGGCGTGAAATAGAATTTTTCCCAGAATCCCGGATGGCAGTGGGGAATGTGGTGCTTGCGATATTTTCCGAGATATTTTCCGTCGGCGTCGAAGACGGCAGCGGTGTTGAAATACAAGCCGGTCATTTCCACTTCGTAGACCGGAACGATGAGCGCCATGCCGTATTTCTTCGCCAACTTTTGCATGCGCGTCACGGTCGGTCCGCTCGGCACCGGCTCGGTCAAGTCGTACCACTTTTGTTGCTGTTCCGCGCAGAAGTACGGACCATAGAAAAGTTCCTGCAAGCCCAGGATCTGCACCTTGCGTTTTGCCGCGGCGGCGATGAGCTTCTCATGCTTGGCGATCATGTTCTCTTTGATTTGTGGGAGGGAAAATTTCGTGGGAGACCATTCACAATGCGCCTGGATGAGACCGCAACGCACGATTCGGGCCATGTCGCACCTCCGCGGAATTCGCACTGCGAGTGTACTCTGCCGCGGCGGCACGCGACAAGACCCGCGCGCCATCACGCCCGGGAACGCCAATCTCCCGATTGGCGATTTGCGCGACGCCAATCGGGAGATTGGCGTTCCCGGGCTTCAACCTATGCGATTCGTGCCAACTGTTAAAACGCAATCGCGTTTTGGAGGCTTCCGTCGCGATTCACTTTCCACGGCTGGATGGCATTGAAGTGCCCGACGACCGTTTCCGTCTTTTGAAAGAAGTCCGGGTCGACGCGCCAGAATTCGGCGAGTTCGGCCACCGTCGGTTGCACCTCGCCCTGATCATCCGTCGCGCGGGATTGGAGGAGGGTTTCCTGTCCATCCCATTCCCAGGCAAACCCGAACCGGGCGTGAGCCTTTGGGTAAACCGGGCCCTGCATTTCCGCGGCCTTCCAGTTACGCCCGCCGTCGGTGGACACTTCGATCTTCGTGATGGCGCCGCCGCCCGACCACGCCAGGCCCGAGATTTCGTAGAATCCGGGACCGGAGAGTTTTTGTCCGCCCGAAGGCCGCGTGATTAGGGATTTCGGTCCCAGCTGGGATTGGAACCAGCGGGCTTTCCCGTCGATCCTCAAACTGGGATATTTTGTGGTTTCTCGCATGGCCATCACGGGCTCTGCCATAACTTTGATTCGCCGGAGCCACTTCACATTGTTGATGCCTTCCCATCCGGGGACGAGAAGGCGCAACGGGTAGCCCTGCTCTGGGCGTATGGCCTCGCCGTTTTGCCCGTATGCCACCAGCATGTCATCCAGGGCCTTTTCGATGGGGATGCTCTTCGAATGTTTTCCTTTTTCCGCGCCCTCGGCCACGATCCATTTTGCGCCTGCCTGGACGCTCGCTTGCTTGAGGAGAAGGGAAGCCGGAATTCCGGTCCAGACGCTGCAACTGGTCAAGCCGTGCGTGTCCTGGGCGTTGGCGCTTGCACCGCGACGGATTGCGCCGGTCGGGCCGGTTGGAGCACTGTTTCCGTTGCATTCGACGAAGTGAACTCGAGACACCGAAGGCAAGCGCCTCAAATCCTCGAGCGAAAAAATCAGCGGATGATCCACCATGCCGTGGATCAGCAAATGATGTTCCCGCGGATCGATATCCGGAGGCTCGTAGCCGTGGGACACGATGTAATGCAGCGCGGGAGGGGTTATGAAGCCCACCGAATCCTGAAGCGGAGTCCGGAATCCGAAATCCTTGTGATAATCCGGCGGGCTCGTAGGTTGGGGCCAGGTGCCCAGGCTGCCGGTACGGATCGAGGCCTCGAATCGGGAGCGTTCGCCGTAGGCGTGCAAATCTTTCGGCCGAAGGTCTGTAGTTTCGGCCTCAAGCGTTTCGGCGCTCGCGGCCCGCGTTGCTCCCACGGCCATGCCCGCTAGCACGGCCCCGCTTTTCAGGAATCGTCTCCGACCTTGCTTCTTTTCCATTGTCGGCCTCCTTCTACGGCTTAGCCTTGATCTCGCATCACTACCCTAGTCGCCGGAACGCAAGCCATCGAGTCGCGAAGGAATGCCGGCGCCACAATACATCGCGCGCCAGGCGCACCGCATGGTGTGGCTGGTAAATTCTGAATCCTTGCTGAGAAAAACGGCTTAACCCTTCTTAACTTTCCGCGCCCAAAGGTCCCAGTCTTTTGGGAATTCCTGATTGCCGGCTTCAGCCTGATGAGCCTCTTCTGGGGAGAGGGTCTCGATCTTCCTGCTGCCTGCCTGGAGGTGCATCTCCGCGTTGATCTTCAGATACACGCTGCGGCCGACCGAGTGCATAATGCTGTTTCCCACGGTGATCCCGCCGTGTCCCCTCATGAGAGCCGCCGGCTTGTCGGCGAGCGTCTGGGCGAGCGCTTTGCCTTTCGCCGCGTCATTGATCAGCATGTTCGTCATGCCGAAAGATTTGCGAATGTCAAAAGTGGGCAAGCCCGTGCCGATAAATCCTCCCATGTGGTAAATCGGCAGCAGCGGCTCGTTGATGACTCCCATCAGCACCACGGTTGACGCGTGGGTGTGGACGATGGACTTCACGTCCGGCCTCACCCTGTAGATTTCGGCGTGAATCCAGCGCTCGCTATAAAGCTTGCGCGTGTCACCGTTGACCGGCACGCAATCGTAGTCCAACTCCACGATGTCGCTCACCGTGACCAGATCCGGGGCCAGCCAACGCGAGATGTAAAAGTGATTCGGATTGGCGGGATTGCGCACGCTCACGTGTCCGTAGCCATCCACCACTCCCTGATCCTGCAGGATGTGATTCGCGGTCACCAGATCCGCAAGCAGCGCATCTTTGTCTTGCTTTTCTTGCGGCACGGCTTCCG
>Ga0210384_10008665_pt1 | contig 10574 bp, 11 predicted proteins | sample IncBWH2MmetaG_FD_160574 | JGI IMG/M metagenome (GOLD analysis project Ga0210384, IMG submission 160574) | Forest soil microbial communities from Barre Woods Harvard Forest LTER site, Petersham, Massachusetts, United States - Inc-BW-H-2-M | ecosystem: Environmental > Terrestrial > Soil >...
TTCGAACGACGACGGGAACTTTAAGCTGTAAATCCTTAGCTGCCGCCACTACGCCCGTGGCGAGTACGTCGCAACGAAGGATGCCGCCGAAAATGTTGATGAACACGGCGCGAACGCTCGGATCGCTCATTAGTATGCGGAAAGCGTTTTTGACCTGCTCGGAGGAGGCGCCGCCGCCAACATCGAGAAAATTGGCGGGTGACCCACCGGCGTATTTAATGATGTCCATGGTGGCCATCGCCAAGCCCGCACCGTTGACCATGCATGCCACGCTGCCATCGAGCTTGATGTAGTTGAGGCCGTACTTGGAGGCTTCGACTTCGAGCGGATCTTCTTCGTCAATGTCGCGCAATTCGCGCAGGCTTGGGTGGCGAAAGAGAGCGTTATCGTCGAACGTCATCTTGGCGTCCAGCGCGACAAGTTTGCCGTCGCCAGTGAGCACGCACGGATTGATCTCGAGCAGCGAGGCGTCCGTATCGATGAAGGCGCGATACAAAGCCTGAAGAAATGGGGTAGCGTGCGTGGCAACTTCACCCGGCAGTCCCAAACCGAATGCGATCTTGCGCGCTTGGTACGGCTGCAGGCCAACTACCGGTTGGATGGGCTCGCGCAGAATGGCTTCGGGATTTTCCTTGGCGACTTCTTCAATTTCCATGCCACCGGCGGCGCTGGCCATAAATACGGGGAGTCCGCTGGCCCGATCCACGAGCAAGCCGAGGTATAGCTCCCGTTTGATATCGAGCCCCTCTTCGATAAGCACGCGCTTGACGACGCGGCCTGCGGGTCCGGTTTGGGGAGTAATCAGCGTCATGCCCAGGATGTGCCCGGCGATATCCTCGGCTTCATCTCCGGAGCGCGCCAGTTTTACGCCGCCGCCCTTGCCGCGCCCTCCGGCGTGAATCTGCGCCTTGACCACAACTACGTTCGACTTCAGGCGTTGCGCGGCCTCCCGGGCTTCTTCCTTGGTATAAGCGACCTCGCCACGCGGCGTGGTTACACCGTAACGCGCGAGAATGGCCTTGGCCTGGTACTCGTGAATCTTCATCGAGCTTCCATCAGTGCTAGAATTTATGCATCCGCAAAACAAAGAAGTTTACTCGGAAAGGCGCAAGGGGAGCAAGGACGCCTCATATGGCCGCAAGTACGACACTTTCGTTAATCGAGCGACTGGAAGAGGGCCGACTTCTTGCGCGCGCCGATGCGGAAGTGTTGATGGAGGAATTGCTGTGCGGGCGGGTGGAAACGCCAGAGATTGCGCGTTTCTTACTCGCGCTAAATCAGAGGCCGATTCTGGTTGCGGAGCTCGCAGGATTTGCCACGGTCATGCGGCGTCATGCGGCGCGCATCTTTGAGGATGGCGAAGCGTGTCCTGAGTGTCTTGTGGACACATGCGGCACGGGCGGAGACGGATTCGGCTCCTTCAATATTTCCACCGCGGCCGCGATTGTGGCCGCGGCAGCCGGCGCGCGAGTGGCCAAGCATGGCAACCGAGCAGTTAGTTCAAGGAGCGGCTCGGCCGACGTATTAGAAGCGCTAGGCGTGCGTATCGACGCCCCCCTTCCGCGGGTGCGAATCGCGATTCGCGAGGTGGGCATCGGCTTTCTTTTCGCGCCGGCGGCTCACGCCGCCACCCGCCACGCAATGCCCGCTCGCAAACAAATCGTGGCGCGGACAGTTTTCAACTTGCTTGGGCCGCTCACGAATCCGGCCGGAGCACAAGCGCAAGTGCTCGGTGTTTTTTCCGCGGAAGTGATCGACCTCGTCGCGGCAACACTCGCGGAGCTTGGCGTCAATCGCGCGTTTGTCGTTCACGGCGCCGGCGGCCTGGACGAAATTTCTTTGTCCGGAGAAACGATGGTTGCCGAAGTTCGCGGAGGTGAGATCAGGCGGTACACCGTGGCACCTGAAGATTTTGGTGTGCAGCGCGCACCGGCGGACGCTATTCGTGGCGGCTCGCCGGCAGACAACGCCAGAATCCTCGAGAGTATCTTTGCCGGGGAAGTCGGACCGCGCCGAGACATCGTGGTGATTAATGCCTCAGCAGCGCTCGTAGCGGCGGGCATCGCCGGGGGTTTCCTGGAAGGTGCCGATTTGGCCTCGAGAATGCTTTCGTCGGGCGCCGCGCGCGACAAACTCTTTCAGTTCCGGAAATTCATGAACGGGCTTAGCTAGATTCAACGGCCTCTGAGGCCCATTGAGTGGATCAGGTCTGGCGGTCTTGGAATTCTTCGTGCCAGGCCATTTGGATAGCTTCGAGCTTGCCCTCGTTCGAGGTTTTCGGGTCGCCGGCGAAGCCGGGTAGCTCGGTGATCCATTTGTGCATGTCCGTGAAGCGCACGGTCAGCGGATCGGTGTCCGGATATTTGTCGGTCAGCGCGATGGCGATGTCTTCGGTGTTATCCCAATCGAATGTGGCGGGCATGCTGCTCCTTGCGATCCCTCTTAATTCTTTAACCTAAAAGCGCCGGCAAGATGCTTGCGCTACAACACAAAGTTTAGTGATCGGCTTCTTTGGCGTAATTTTTGTTCCATTCGGGGATTTCTACGACTATGTCCGTGGTGCCATCGGGAACCGTCTGGCAGCCCAAACGCGACTTCGGAGTAATGCCCGGCGCTTCATCGAGTTCGTCTAGCTCCGCATCGGTCGCTTCGTTGCAGGACTCCAGGCCTTCTTTGACGATCACGTGGCACGTGGAGCAGGCGCAGACGCCGCCGCAGGCATGGTCCAGCCCGGCTTTGATACCTTCGGAAATATCGAGAATGCTGCCGGGTATGCCGTTGTGCCCGTACGGAATCTTTTCGGGATCGACCTCGATCGTCTTGCCGCTGGGAAGAAATGTTACTTTATATTTCTTCGTGGCCGGCGTGTACTTCACTTCTTCGATGTAGGGGTTGCTGCCGCCCATATTTCTCTCTCCTGCTAAAGCTTGCTGTCCTGCGTGACCTTGCTCTTGCCGCGAAAATCTTGCTTAACTGGGGCGCAGCAGTGCTGCGCCCCTACAACAACTAAACCTCTGCGAGTTTACGGCCTTGCAATGCTGTTGAAACCGCGCTGTTCATTACCAGTTCCGCCAGTTGCATCGTAGCGTTGTTGAGTTCGTCGATGCGCTTGCGAATCAGCTTGTAATCGCTGCCGCTGACAGATTCTTTCAGCGCGGCTACGGCTGCGTCAATGGTCTCGCGTTCCGCATCCGGCAAGCTCGCACCTTGTGGAGTGCCCAGCGCCTTTAGCGTGGCCGTCAGAATGGTCTCCGCCTCAGTTCTTGCCTCGATTGTTTGACGTTCCGCGAAGTCCTGCTCTGCATATTCGATGGACTCCTCGAGCATGCGCTCGATTTCCGTGTCGCTGATGCCGTAGCTCGGCTGCACTTCGATCGTGCGCTGCTCGCCCGTACGCGTGTCTTTTGCTCCAACTTGCAGGATGCCGTTGGCGTCGATCAGGAATTTCACTTCGATGCGTGGCAGGCCGGCCGGAGCGGGTGGTACTTTCAGATTGAAGCGCGCCAACGAGCGGCAATCCTTTGCGAGTTCGCGCTCGCCTTGCAGAACGTGAATATCGATGCCGGTCTGGTTGTCGACGCCGGTCGTGTACATTTCCTGCGCGCTTGCCGGGATAGTGGAATTGCGCGGGATCACTTTGGCGACCGCGCCGCCGTAGGTCTCAATCCCGAGCGAAAGCGGCGTCACGTCCAGAAGAAGCATGTTGCTTACGCCGCGCTCCAAAATGTTGGCCTGCACTGCGGCGCCGAGCGCGACAACCTCATCCGGATTCAGCTCCGTATGGGGCTGCCGACCAAAGTATTCCTGCACCGTGCGCCGAATCAGCGGAGTGCGCGTCGTCCCGCCGACCAGAACGACCTCTTCAATTTCGCTCGGCTTTAGTTTCGCATCAGCGAGCGCCTGACGGACCGGGCCCATGGTGCGATCGACAATGGAGCGAATCATCGCCTCGAACGCAGGCCGCGCGAATTCTTGCACAAATACTGCGCCGTTCGGCAGCGGGAAGCGCAGGGTGGCGGATTCCTTTTCCGAGAGCTGATGCTTGATGTCGATGAGCTGTTTGCGCAGTTCTTGCCCCAGCTCGGAGTGCGGCGAAATGTCGATTCGATGCTGCCCCAGAATTCTCTCATGCACAAAGGCCAGCAGCAGATTATCGATGTCGTCGCCACCAAGATGCGTGTCACCATTGGTGGAGAGCACCTGGTAGATGTCGCCTTCGACGGTAGAGATGAGTTTGAGAACGGAAATATCGAATGTGCCGCCGCCCAGATCGTAAACGGCTACATGGCCGCGCTGCTTTTCATGCAGGCCGTAGGCTAGCGCCGCAGCGGTGGGCTCGTTGACCAGACGTAGAACTTCCAGGCCGGCGAGCCTGCTGGCATCTTTGGTAGCTTGGCGCTGCGCATCATTGAAATAGGCTGGCACGGTGATGACGGCGCGGTCGACGCCTTCGCCAAAATAGGCTTCAGCCCAATTTTTCAGTTCGCGCAGAATGAAAGAGGAAATTTCCGGCGGCGTGAAGAATTTGTCGCCCAACCGTACGCGAATGACATTCTTACTGGTCGGATCGATGCGGAATGGAAACAGTTTCAGTTCGTCTTGAATATCCGCGACGCCGCGGCCCATGAGCCGCTTTACGGAGTACACGGTGCGCTCTGGTTGCGTTAGTAGGCGCCGTTTCGCTGGCTCGCCCACTACGATGCTGCCGTCGGGATCTAGGCTCACTACTGACGGGCAGAGCGTCGAGCCGTTTGGTCCCGGAATACACTTCGGCTCGCCAGTCTGCGCGTCGACATATGCGACCAGACTGTTTGTTGTGCCTAGATCGATTCCTACTGTGCGTGCCATTAGCTAAGACCTTGCTTGCCGCCAACGAAAGGCCTCAGGTCCACAAACCGGACCTTCGAGGCTCAGGGTAAACCTGAGCTACAGGTTTCCCCTTTTAGGTCTGCGTAGATTTACCCTACAGCAGTTCCTTTTGGACGTTGGTCACCAAATTCCTTATGTACGAGCGGCGATTCAGCAGCTCGTTCAGCCGGACCATGATTGCCTTACGATCCGAATCGCCAGCTTTCCCGTCGATTGCCGCGTCCCATTGTTTTGCCGTCTCTTGGAGTTTCGTGTCGACTTCGCCGAGTTTTTCCTGGAAATTCTTTTCCTCGGACTCGAGGCGCGATTTCAATGCGCCCAGATCACTACCAGAGGCTTTTGCTTCCCGCAGTTCATCAAGCGATTCGTTCAGCTCGAAGACTTCTTCCAGCAGCTCTGGCGGCGCTTGCTGCTTATGCTCGCCCTCTTTGCGCATGCCTTCGATTTCGAGGAGGTACTCCACGCGGGCTACCGGGTCGCGCAGGACGCGATAAGCGTCATTTAGCTCTGAGCTGCGCTTCAGCGACGTTTCCTGTTCCTGCGGGCTGGCATTCACGAACTTATCGGGATGCAGCTTCCAACTCAGCTCCAGGAATTTTTTCTCCAGAGTGCCCATTTCGATCCACAGTTTGCGTGGCATATCGAAGAGCTCGAAGTAATCGACCTGTTTCGGAAGCTGGAGCTTGCCGCATGTGGAGCAGAAGTGGGTGCCCAGGGTGCGCTCGTGACAATTCCAGCAGACGAGGGGCGGATGCGTTGCTGTTGAAGGAGTGCTCATTGAAATTCTTCTCAAGACTGGGCAGCCGGAACGCTAGGAGACCCCCTCCCCCGGGTTTTGCGTAAGTGCGGAGTCTAAAGGACTTAAAGTCCTTTCGTTTGATACACTTTTGCAAGTGTTCATTCTAAAGCTACTTACGAGCCGGGGCAGGCTCGAGCCCGTTCTACTACGCCGTGAAGGAGCTGCCGCAGCCACAATTACGTGCGGCGTTGGGATTCTGGAAGACGAATCCCTGGCGCATCAGAGTCTCTTCGTATTCGAGCGTCGTGCCGTTCAGATACAGCAAGCTCTTTGGATCCACGAAGATGCGTGCGCCGTGTTCCTCGAAAATCTTGTCGCGATCGCGAGCCTTTGTATCCAGCCGCATAGCGTAAGACAGGCCGGAGCAGCCGCCACCCTGCACGCCGACACGCAGCCCGCCTTCATCCGGCGGGACTCCGTCCTTTTCGAGCAGGGCGCGGATTTTTAGCGCGGCACGCTCGGTGAGGTGAATCGTCGCGATATTTGGGCTTAGCGTTTCTGTTGTTGCCATGAGTTCACTGCCGTCCGAGCGTTAGTGCGCGGCCTTCTCGGCCACGGGCACTTCGACGCCGTGCTTTTTCTTCCAGTCGCCGATAGCCGCCTTGATGGCGTCTTCCGCGAGCACGGAGCAGTGAATCTTGACCGGCGGAAGCGAGAGTTCGCGCACGATGTCCGTATTCTTGATGCTCAGGGCCTCTTCGACGGTCTTGCCCTTCACCCATTCCGTAGCGAGCGATGAACTGGCAATCGCCGAGCCGCAGCCAAACGTCTTGAACTTGGCTTCTTCAATGACGTTGGTGTCCGGATTAATCTTCATCTGCAGCTTCATTACGTCGCCGCATTCCGGCGCGCCGACCAAGCCTGTGCCGACGTTGGGATCTTCTTTCGGCAGGCTGCCGACGTTGCGCGGATTATTATAGTGATCTACTACTTTATCGCTGTATGCCATTGCTGCTCCTTGACCTTAACTAGCCTTGGCTTTCGCCATGGTGCTCACCAAGCCTGCGTCTTTCACATCGTCTTCATCCAGCGAGACGTTGGGGATAGACGCGGAACGCCCGGCGGCCAACTGCCGTAAAGCATCCGCCGAAATCGGCGTAGGCACTCCCAGGTTTTTCAGGAATGCGCGTACTTGTTGAACTTCATGAAACGACCGCACGGACGCGGTTGTCTCGCCATCCGTATCGTAAGGCACGAAGGAGACGCGAAATGCGGCCCCAGTGCCTCCGATCGAGCGGTGAATCCGAATTGTTCCATCGATTGCCATTGGTGTGTCCTTCTATTCGTAAAATTTTTTAGGCCGTCTGCCACTTCATCTTGGAAATGTCGATGCCTTCCTTAGCCATTTCATAAAGCGGCGAAAGCTCGCGTAACTTGGTCACCACCTGAACCATCTTGTCCGTGACGTAATCGACCTCTTCTTCTGTATTGAAGCGCCCAAGGCCGAAACGGATAGAGGTATGCGCCAGATCTTCGCCTACGCCTAAAGCTTTGAGTACGTAACTGGGTTCGAGGGTTGCTGAGGTACAGGCCGAGCCGCTCGAAACCGCCACATCGTTGATGCCCATCAGGAGCGATTCGCCTTCGACATAGGCGAAGCTCATATTGAGATTGTTGGGCAGGCGGTGCTCCATGGAACCATTGATGAAGACCTCATCGAGCTTGGCTTCCAGGCCCGCGCGCAGCCGGTCACGCAGAGCGGCCATCCGCTTCGATTCCTGGGGCATCTCCTGCATGGCCAACTCGCAGGCTTTGCCGAGGCCAATGATTCCAGTGACGTTCAACGTGCCGGAACGCATGCCGCGCTCGTGGCCGCCGCCATCGATGATCGCGGAAAGTTGCACGCGGGGGTTGCGCCGACGAACATACAGCGCCCCTACGCCCTTGGGCCCATAAATCTTGTGTCCGGAAATGGCCAGCAGGTCGATATTGTCCTTCTGCACGTCCACCGGGATCTTGCCGACGGCTTGCACGCCATCCACGGCAAAAATGATGCCGTGCTCCTTGGCGATTTTGCCGATTTCCGCTATCGGGTTGATGATGCCAATCTCGTTGTTGGCATACATAATGGTGATCAGAATCGTCTTCGGCGTTATTGCTTTGCGCACGTCTTCCGGGTTCACGCGTCCATCGCGCTGCACGGGCAGGTACGTCACTTCATAGCCGTACTTTTCGAGGCGCTTGCAGGTGTCGAGCACCGCTTTGTGCTCAATAGCCTGCGTGATGATGTGGTTGCCCTTCTCGCGGTACATTTCGGCGACGCCCTTAATCATCAGGTTGTCGGATTCCGTCGCTCCGCTGGTGAAAATAATCTCTTTCGGTGTGGCGCCAATCAGCGAAGCCACTTGCGCGCGCGCGTTCTCTACGGCTTCTTCGCCCGCCCAACCAAACGAATGGTTGCGGCTGGCGGCGTTCCCAAAGCGCTCCGTAAAATACGGCAACATCGCATCGACGACCCGAGGATCGACCGGCGTGGTCGCGTGATTGTCCATGTAAATCGGCAGCTTTACAGCCATGTCTATTCTCCTAGGTCCGCAACTCGACGAGCGCCGGCTCCTGGGGCTCCTCGCTCATCTGAGAAATCGTTACCGTACTGAGCACGTGCAAAATACTCTCATTCACCCGGCGAAGCGGCTCGCGCACGGAGCAGCGATCCGTCGCGTCGCAATTCCCGTGGCTGGTCACGCAAGACGTAATCAGAACCGGTCCATCAATCGCCGAAATCACGTCCAAAGCGCTGATTTGCTCGGGGTCCCTGGCGAGTTGATACCCTCCGCCGGACCCGTGTTTGGCGACGACTACACCGTGGTGCGCCAGCTTTTGCAGCACCTTGGCCATTAGAGTCGACGAAATCCCGTATTCCTCGGAAATCTCGTTAGCGCTGCAAGCATGGACTTCGCGATGCGTCGCCAAGTGCTTGACGGCTATCAAGCCATAGTCGGCTTTTTTAGACAGCTTGAACATCGAATGGCTTCCCGCCCCGAAAGCCCGGTTCCAAATCCATATAGGACTGATTTAGTCGCAAATAAAAGATACCTTACTGAAGGTTCAAAGTCAAACCCGTATGATGCGCGCGCAACCCGAAAGTTACGTATTTGCTTTGGGTTACAGTACGACCTATCTAGTCTGACTTGCCAGCAAATTTCATTGAATGGTCGAAAGCAGCATCGAACGGCATTTAGTGAGGTCGAATGGGGTCGTGCCGCGCAAATGCTGACGTGCTAGGCTAACGGCTTCGTGGAGGCGCTATGTGTCGACGCCAGCGGGCGTGGGGACTTCGATTGCCCTTGTTTTCAGTGCTAATTGTCAGCCTGTCGCTCGCCACCACCGCGCGTAGAGCAGAATCACAGTCTGCCGGCAGCCCGAAAACCGATCCTGAAGCCCAAAGCGCAATTCTGGTCGGAGCCGGAGATATTGTCGACTGTCGGGATCCGCAAGGCGCTTTGGCGACCGCCAAACTGATCGAAAAAATACCGGGCACGGTATTTGCAGTGGGGGACCTGGTCTACGACGCCGCTACTTTGGCTCAATTTCAGAACTGCTACGGCGCCGCGTGGGGCAAATTCAAGGACCGCACCAGGCCCGCGCTGGGCAACCACGAATACCGGGACCACAAGGCGACACCCTATTTTCAATACTGGGGAGCGCAAGCCGGTCCGGTGGGCAAGGGCTATTACAGCTATGAACTCGGCGCCTGGCACGTTGTGGTGTTGAATACGAATTGCGAAGCTGCGGGCCTCGGAGGCTGCGCCGCCGGCTCGCCACAGGAATCGTGGCTCCGGGAAGACCTCCAACAGCATCGCGGCTCCTGCATCCTCGCCTATGGTCATCACGCGCTGTTAAGCAGCGGTATTTTCCGCTCGCACGCGGTTCATTCCGAGCTGAAGCGCTTTTGGGAAGACTTGTACGCAGCCCATACCGACCTGATTCTGGCTGGGCACGAGCATTCGTATGAACGGTTTGCTCCGCAGGACCCGGAGGGCCGAGCGGACCCGCAGCACGGCATTCGCGAGATTGTCGTGGGTACGGGCGGCCGAAGTCACGACCCGCTAGGATCGGGTCTGCCTAATAGCGAGGTACAAAACTTTGATACGTATGGTGTGCTGAAGCTGGCGTTGTCGCCGCAGGGGTACACCTGGGAGTTCATTCCCGAGGAAGGGAAGACATTTCACGATGTGGGCGCAGGTATCTGTCAAAATCGGGCGCCGCAGCAGGCTCGTACGAACTCCGAAACTCAGTAGAAGGTAGCCGCATTCCGAACAGCATGAACTCTGCCGCGTGACTACTTTCCTACGCCGCAGCTTCCGCCTGCAGCGACTGCCTCCACCAACTTTTGTATCGCGGGCGCGGGCATGAGCAGAAACTGAGCCTTCGGCTTGTTCGCCTGCTCGATTACGGCGAGCTGTTGCGCTTTCCAGTCGTCGGGCGCCGCTGCGGCTCTCGTCGCGAAGTCCAGCGCGGCCAAGCCGACCCCTGCCACCGCTGACAAATCCTGCGAACTCGCGGCAACTTCCTTTGCCAGGAAGGAACGTTGCGTCAGCGGCTCCAATTTGGCGTCATTTTCGCGCCAGGCAGAGAGCTGGGCGCGCAATTGCGCTGCACTGTCCGCATCGCGGCACGAGGAAGCGACGTATTTATCGACTAGCTCCCCGAACCGCCGCGCCACATCACTTTCCGGCGGAACGGCGTCGACAAGTCGATTCAGCGGCGTTGCGCTGGTGGGCTCGGCTGGCGCTGTGGCCTCCCGCGTGTAATCCTTCACCGGCTCAACCACCTCGGCTAGAGCGCGTAAGGCTGCCTGTTCTTCTGGAGTGGCGGTTGGACCGGCAATTCTTCCGAGCATGTGCGGGTAATAGGTTTGATGGGTCAGCCCGAGGGATTCCATCTCGCTGCCAATCGCGTGCAT
>Ga0210384_10008666_pt1 | contig 10574 bp, 6 predicted proteins | sample IncBWH2MmetaG_FD_160574 | JGI IMG/M metagenome (GOLD analysis project Ga0210384, IMG submission 160574) | Forest soil microbial communities from Barre Woods Harvard Forest LTER site, Petersham, Massachusetts, United States - Inc-BW-H-2-M | ecosystem: Environmental > Terrestrial > Soil >...
CGTAGTGGACGATGAAAACCGCGAAAATGAGGGCGATCTCACCATCGCCGCCGAAAAAATCACACCCGACGCCATCAACTTCATGGCGCGGTACGGTCGTGGATTGATATGCCTGGCGATGACGCCCGAGCGGCTCGATGAACTCGAGATTCCGCTCATGGTGTCGCGGAATAGCTCGCGGTTCGAAACGGCGTTTTGCGTAAGCATCGAGGCGAAGCGGGGAACCACCACCGGCATCTCGGCCGCCGACCGCGCTGCGACGGTGCTCGCGGCAATTGATCCCTCAACAAAGTCTTCAGATCTAGTTCGCCCCGGCCACGTGTTCCCCTTACGCGCCCGGAGCGCCGGGGTGCTGGTGCGAGCCGGCCAGACCGAAGCTGCAGTAGACCTGGCCCGGATCGCCGGCCTTCGTCCAGCAGGCGTCATCTGCGAAATCATGAACGAGGATGGCACCATGGCCCGCGTGCCGCAGCTCAGTAGCTATGCGCGTGAGCACGACCTGCTGATGATCACCGTGGCCGACCTGATTACCTATCGGATGCGCACCGAATCACTGGTCAGATGTGTGGCGTCCACCAAACTCCCGACCGAATATGGAGAGTTTCGCCTCAACGCATTCGAGAGCCAGATTGACAAGCAAACGCATATCGCCCTTGTGTGCGGAGACATCGGAGACGGAAAAGACGTGCTCGTGCGCGTACACTCACAATGCCTCACGGGCGATGTGTTGCGCTCCAAGCGTTGTGATTGTGGCGCCCAACTCGATCAGGCTTTGCGCCGCATCGGCGAAGAAGGGCGTGGCGTGCTGCTCTACCTCGATCAAGGTTTTTCCTCATCATTGCGCATTGCATAGGGGCAGCTAAGTCGGATTGGGCACAGGACAATGGATTGCTAGCGCCAGTTTCCGATCAGGATGAAAGGCGCCCAATAGTAAGGATGAGCGAAGGATTTTGGCGGGGATGACGCTCCGGCTGCCGCCTCAACCGCTTCTGGTTTCACTTCCTCGCGCAACAAGGCCATTTGCGCCTGCTTCAGTGCCTCTACCTTAGGCATTCCCGCGTGAGTAGTCCAGATTTCGTAGAACCTTCGCATCAGCGCGGCAGTGCTTTGGTCGCTCACGCTCCACAGGCTGGCAATGACGGCCTTTGCTCCCTTGCGCTGAGTAATTTCGCCCAATCCGTCCAGTTCGCGACCATTGCGTTCGCCGCTCAACGCCGACTCGCACGCGGAGAGAGTCAACAGTTCCGTGTTCCAGAAGCGGATGTTCACGTCCGTCTTGATATCCGAAAGGGTCAGATGCTCTCCCGCTTCATTCTTTCCTCCCAGCAGGAGAAAAGAGAAATCGTCTCCGCTGGTCTGGAACGAGAAGTGACTGGCAACATGGACGATGGGGAATCCGTGTCGAAGCCCCGCCTCGAGCGCTCCTTTTGTAAACTCATCGTCCAGAAGCACCTCACCCGGCATCAGTCCGCCCGTTGCTTCGCCGGTAGCGCGGACAATGCCGTGCAGTTCGGCGGGGACAGTGGGAAGAGGTGAAAAGTCACCATAGGATTTCGATACTCCCATTGCCAGCGCTTGCCATGATCCCGAATGCTGAGCGTCCTTCAGTTTGCTGATGCTGGACAGCGTGAAGATTTCGTTGCGGTAATTTTCTACGACGTAATGTTTGCCATCATGGAGAGCAGCGATGGGAACGTAGCGCAGCACGTCGTCGAGCGACCACATCAGCGTCTTCGCGCCGGCATCTTGGAGATCCTTTTCTATCGGACCTAGCACGATTTTATAAAGCTCCTGGGCCATCGGCAGAGGATCACTCTCCGGCGAGAGAAGCACGCGCCGCAGCGCGAACACCTTTTCCCGCAACACTTCTGCCTTGATCGGATAATCGCGCGAGATCCGCGCGTCCGGCAGAACCAGGATAATAATCAGTCGCTCTGGGGCGATGACCGTGTAAAGCGCTACGGTGCCCGGCTCGAGTTCGTGCAGGATTGCTTGCAAGTCACTCGTCTTTTGTTCGAGCTCCCGAACACTCGCATCGGCCTGTTTGTTCTTCCCGAGCTGCTCGTAAAGTTCTTGACTCAGGAATGTCTCGAAGACCTGTTCAGCATCGCTGAGCCCCTTGCTGAGCGTTTGAAAGCGCTGCTCTTCCTCTGGAGTTCGAGGCGACTTGGCATTCAGCGTATTCCATTCATTCCATAATGCGGCTGTGCTGCCGCTCACTTCGCGATAGCGCCGATCCATGGCGACTTCGCCTGAACTGAGCGCCAGCGTCCCGGTGGCGCCGCCACCGTTGTCGCCCCGCGTGAACTGCTTGAATTCCTCTTCCTTCAACAAATCCAGTACTTGCTGAGCTTCGAATAGCCGCCCTTCAGTAACGAGCAAATCCGCCAGGCGGCGATAGGTGCCTTCAACGGAATCGGCAAATGATTTCTGCGTAGCTTTCTGCAAACCTTCTATGTTGCTGCGGATTTGCTGGTAACTGTTGATGGCTTTCTTGCCAAGAAAAATAGCCAACGGCGCTTTCTTCTCTTCCTGCCAATGCTGCATCATCAATCCCAGCGTTGTCCCCTCCAGCATGGGGTCTTTCACCGATCGCTCCAAAATCAAGGCGCGCTCATACTGCTCAATCGCCTTCTCTCTCTCACCTAGTCCGTCATAGGCTGCTCCAGTGTTGTTGAGTGTGGTCGCTTCTCCCGAGCGGTCGCCAACGGCGCGATTCAGCAGCAGCGCCTGCTTGAGATAGTCGAGGGCCTTCTGCTTTTCGCCAAGTGCGTCATAGGACGCGCCAATGTTGCTCAGCGTAATCGCTTCTCCAGGACGATCGCCAACGGAGCGCCTGAGTGACAAAGCTTGTTCGTAATACTCGAGCGCTTTCGGGTTCTGCCCGACTCGCGCATAAACGACGCCAAGGTTGTTGAGTGTGACCGCTTCTCCGAACGGTTCACCGATGACGTGCTTGAGCGGAAGCGCCTGCCCATAGTAATCGAGTGCTTTTTGCAGCTCTCCGAGATCCGCATTCACCACGCCAAGGTCATTCAGCGTAACGGCCTCTCCGGAGCGGTCACCTACAGCGCGCTGGATCGCCAACGCCTGATCGAAATTGTCCAGCGCCTTCTTGATTTCTCCCAGGGCGCTGTAAGCGGCGCCGAGATTCACCAGCGTGGTGGCTTCGCCACGGCGATCACCCAGAGTGTGCTGGAACGCCAGCGCCTGCCCGTAGTAGTCGAGCGCCTTCTGCTTTTCGCCGATCGCGTCGTAATTTCTACCGATGTTGCTCAGTATGATCGCGAGTCCGGTTCGCTCGCCCGCCGCGCGTTTGAGCGCTAAGGCCTGTTCGAAATAGTCGAGCGCCTTTTGCTTCTCACCGCTCGCGTCATAGATGCTGCCGATGTTGCTCAGCGTGGTCGCTTCGCCCGACTGATCACCTACCGCGCGCTTCAGAGGCAAGGCCTGGTTGTAGTAGTCCAGCGCTTTCTGTTTCTCGCCGAGGGTCGCGTACGCGAGGCCGATGTTGCCAAGGATTGCGGCTTCTCCGTAGCGATCGCCAATCGCGCGACGGAGCTGCAAGGCCTGGCTGTAGTACTCGAGCGCCTTATGCAGATCACCGAGGTCGTCGTAGACCACACCAATATTGTTCAGCGTTGTCGCTTCTCCGAACCGGTCGACCGCGGCGCGTTGGAGCGGCAAGGCTTGGTTGTAGCAATCGAGCGCTTTCTGCTTCTCGCCAAGGGCGCTATGGAGCCGGCCGATCATCGCCAGTGTCGCTGCTTGCTCCACACGATCGCCGATGTCTTGCCAGTGCTTGAGCGACTCGTCGAATTTGGCGATAGCTTTCTCGCGGGATTCAGCGGTGCCTTGCGACTGCAGCTGTAAGGCATCCCAGAAAGCACGTTCGGCGGCGATGCGAACGGAATCTTCAGGCCGGGGCAATCGCGAATCCGTGAGTGTCACTTCATACTTGCCTGCCGGGGCGTTCTTATTCGCTGGGAACACACGCAGGATGTGAGCTCCGGGAGCGGTTACAATGGCGGACACGGCTTCCGAGCCGAACGGGCCATTCGTCCTCTGCGCAATCGCGATTAATTTCGCGTCGGGCCCGATCAACGCTCCAGCCGATTCGATTCCTTTTTTCTCGATGACAATGTGGACGAACTGACCGGGTTCCACATTGATGCGATAGGTGTGAATCTCGCCCCCGCGGAGTTCGCGCTCAATCGGCCTGCCAAGCTCGAGTAATTGCCGCGTGTCTTGCGGTTGACCTGCGTTTTGGGCGGCGGATTGTTCCAAGCGAGAGTTGCAATATACGGCTGCGCGCGCCGAGAGGGAAGCCAGGCACAAACAGAGAAGCGCGAAGAGAGCGACAACAACTCCGCGCGCAGAAATTCTGGTGCCGGCGGCGCCGCGCGATGAGCCATCTTCGTGAACGATTCTCATCTGCGTCGTCGTCCCGTGCCACCAATTACAATCAAACTCCATGCCCTGGTCAGTGAATCGCGTTTAAGACGGCCCGCACAGCGGCGATGTCCAGTTTTCCGTAGCCCCAGCCGGGATTCGGGGCGGTGCCAGTAAACTGGTCCTGCGTGGCGTTTAGCTCCAGCAATGATTTGATTTCGCCGGCCGTCAGATCCGGTTTCTTTTGCAGCATGAGGGCGATAACCCCGGAGGTGTACGGGGCCGCGGAGCTCGTGCCGTTCATCTGCATGTAATTTCCGGAAGTATCCACGTGCCATTCCTCCGGGTGCACACCCGTCCCATTGGGGTATCTGGGGTAGGGAGCATAATAAATCTCGCCGGGAGAGACGATGTCGGGCTTGATGGTGCCATCGCGGCTATAACCTACGCTGGAATAACAAGAGAGGTTGCCAATCTGCATGGGACTCCCGCTACACGGGTCGCCGATCGTGACCACTTTCCCTTGCTGGTTGAATTGGTCGTTCCAATCGTAACTTCCGATCGTAATGGCGGCAGCAGCCGTTCCAGGGCTGCCAACAATCTCCGCCGCTCGTGCGAGCGCGGGGTGAAATTTTCCGCCACCGAGAAGGTAAGCGTCGATGTCGAACGGCTCCCCCGTATCGCTCCATAGGGTGAAGCCGACGACACCCGCTTGCACTTGAAGAGTGACCTCGACATCATGGTTTACAGGATTCCCCTTTATTTGAGGCTTCCCTTGGGGAAACGCATACTCCTGCTGCTGGCCATTTGCGGACAGCACGAGGCGATCGGCGCGGAGGTGATTCGGATCAACGTATCCGCCACCTTGGGAACGGAGGAAGAGGTTCAGGGCGGCGGGTTTTTGTGATTGCCAGAGGAGGCGAGCAGGCTGATTCCCGCCCTCATACGCCGTCCGAGCATGGAGGGCCGCGGCCCGATCGTTGCCTGCGGAAATGACAATCGCCCGTCCGGGCAGATTGGCGGGAAACCGCGCGTCCAATTCGCGCTCCTCAATGCTCGAGCCATCGTGAGCGCTGCTCTGGCCGCCAAAACTGCAGGAAATGACAACTGGTTTCCCTTCGCTTTTCGCCACCGCATCAATCCAGGCGACGGCGGCGTTGAGCAGCCAACCATGCTCGATACCCGTGCCGCTGCCCGCGATACGCACCCCGATAATCTCTGCCTCCGGCGCCACGCCCGCGTGAGCGCCTCTGGAAGCGTTCCCGTTCCCTGCGGCAATGCCGCTGGTACCTGTGCCATGGCCGCCCTCATCCGTCGCGGGGATGCGTTTGCTGCCCGATGCAAGTTCGGCGGTCAGCTGCTGCCGGGTGTAGAGGGTGCCTATAGAGCTTCCGTTCGGATAGGAGTACGGAGCCTTGCCGCCGAGGCCGGCGGAATCAAACGAGTTGGTCATCGTGTCCCAAAAATACAGGAGCCGCGAAGAGGGACGCCCTGAGGCATCGAAGTTGACGAAATCGGGATGTCGGAAATCAGTTCCGGTATCGATGATCGCGACGATCACTCCCTTGCCGGTGAGTCCGGCGTAACCTCCGTGGACAATTTGCTCCGGGACCGCGCGGGTCGGGGCGCCGAGGCGGAACTGCGGAGCAGGTGGAAGCTCGAATACTCCGGCGATCTCATCCCAAACGAAACCTGGCGACGAAACCAGGGCCTGCATAACTGCTGGATCGACATCTGTCCCCTCGCGATTCAGAGGCACGAACAGCTCCACGAACCGACCCACTGCCGTAAGAACACTCGCTCCCGGAGCATGAAACCTCTGACGAGATGACGCAGAATCAAATTCCACATTCACCACGGCAACGGCGGGTGAGCCGGCTTGCATCCCGGTGACGCGCGATTCACTGCCGGGGCTCATGAGTGCGGCGGCCGACATTTTGAGCAAAGGAGTAAGATTGTCCGGAATTCCCGCAGTACTCGGCTTGAAATTCAGAGGGATAGCCTCGCCGGCTTTGAGATCCTTGAAATCGGGAAATTGTTTGGAGTCCTGATCTTGTGCCCGCGCGCTCGGACTTGTCACAAGCGAGAGGATGGCAGCAATAACGAGAACGAGCGTGCCGCGGAAAGAGCCGGACCGCACTAGAAGGCGGCTACCATCGATCATGATCTCTCCTCCCAACAAAATTGATCGGGGATGTGTCTAGCTCGCGTCCCAGCATTTTGAATTTGAACTTCGGGATGATTATCACACCCGAATTGTAGACCTGGACATCGAGCTTCGCGGCATCCTACGCTCCTCCCGGCCTCGGCACAACTAGTTCGCGATCGTTTCGCACTTGTAGCCACGACGTATGTAAGCCCACGCCTATAATCTGCATCTCGGCCTCCTCGGTTCCGAGCTTTGCCGGGTGAACACCGCAAAGAGTACTCGAACCGTTCGGAGGCCGACTTCGTTATGCGATCAGGGATTATCGCCACCTATCTCAGAATGCGACAAGACCTCGCCTCCAAGTGAATCCCAATTCCCACGACCGTCCGCACTACTTTGGCCCGAGGCTGTGGGCTTTCGACCCACAAGAGCCTTTCATTGCTCGGTAGCGGAAGAACTTCCTGCGCGACACTCGACCGCATCGAGGTACCGCTGCTGGCTAAGAAACCATATCGAGCCAAAGTGGCGAAATTTTCCGATTCAAAATATCAAACCGCTGCTGGTCGAAGATTGGCTGAAACAACTCGATTTGGCACCGAAGAGCAAAGCCCATCTCAAAACCCTGATGCATGTCTTGTTCAACGCGGCGATGCGCTTGGAGCTAATTCCCTATCAGCATAATTCCATGAGCCTCGTTCGCGTGAAGGACAGTTCGAAGAGACTAAAGGAACCAAAGCTCCTGACTGCGCAAGAATTCTGCGCTCTCAAGGTGCAACAGGAGCTACTGCAGCACTCGGATGTTCGAACGACTCAGAATATCTACACGCAGGCAGTTCCCAACGCTCTTCGAGAGGCGAACAGCAAAGTAGTTCGTTTGGTGATTCCGGCGCAAGTGGCCTGAGTAACGCGAAGAAGATCTGCTAATGCTCCCTCAAGCTCCCTCGGGTTTTTCCAACTGCAAGAGAAGCAACGAGCTGTTGGTAGGGGCGGTGGGGATCGAAATCACAGTAATTTGTTAAATCGACCGTGTTTATGCGGTATTTCCCTATCCCGTACCGTCGCCAATCATTACTGTAGCATTACTGTGGCTCACCAAAGTCTATCACTGGTTGGAGAGTCGTGGTTTTATCCTTTGAGACCTGTCCCGCCGCGTTAAGTTTCTGAATTTCATCCACTCTGTACAGATTCTTGACTGCAATTTCCTGACGTGGCCCCCAACTGTACTGATAAGGCTCAGGAAATTCGTGCCAGTCGCGACCAAGTGCATTGACGCCCACGCCCGATCGCGGAGACGTAACTTGCTTGAACATGAACGGAAGACCAGCCGCCTTCGTTTTGTCGCGGAGATTTGCAGCCCACTGCAAAAGCATGGTCCTGCGTCCGCCGCTGTTCCAATCGTATTTCATTGGCTTGGACGCATCCCAAACGTATTCTTTTCCGGTTCCGCTCTCGCCGCCAGAAACGATCCAGCCGAAATTATCCAGATTGATTCTCGGGGATATATCCTCAAGCAGAGGTTCCGCTGAAATCCAGCGGACTGCCTTTTCATGGATCGGGATGGTTCGCAGCACGTCCATCTTGTTCAACGTGCCTACGGTCCCTGTAGAAACACCAAGCCAAACATTCGGGAATTCCTCCGGCCAGCCTTGCGGCAACCGAGAATGGATCAAACTAGGCCGTTTCGTTAGAACGAGCCAAATTAGGTTAGGTGTTGCCCGAATAACGTCCCAGGCTTCTGATCTCCAAGCGTCAGCGTCGCGATGGAAGAAGTCCGAAAGTGAACAGGTAAACACGCGTAGCATCTGTCTCGATGCTTCGGCCTTCTTCTGCCACTTTCTAGGCTCGCTCCATGTCTTAGTGCGATAAATCTTCCCCCAAGGTTGACGGCCTTGCTTCAGAAGTATTCGGTCAATGTAACAATGGGCGCATTCGGGGGCCACCTTGTCGCAGCCTACCCAAAAATTCTGCGTGTTGTGCGCCCAGGAAATCGCAGTGTTTTCGCTCAAATTAGTTTCCTTTTCGCAAGTCCGTCGTCTACCTGCGCTACCATCGAGGTTAGCAACACACCTCACCGTGGGAATAGCTGTCCTGGAGTGCAAGTGTGCCTAGCCGGCCCATGGCGAATAAAAGGCGAATATGCTAAGATGCGTTTTATGGCTGTATCGCTGAAGAAAACTGGACAGCCACAGGCGTTACCGAATCACGTGACCGTCCTATGTCCAGTCTGCGATCAACCCTACGCTAACGCTTGACCATTGCTGTGTACTGGGCAGATTCCCGGCGTGCTTCAAACCGTTCCGGGCATCGTTAAGCTGGGAGAAGTAGCCCGTGTGTTTCTCAACGGGAGTATCTATGAGTGCAAGGCACCCTATCATAGAGGGCATCTTGTCTTTGGCAGGCAGCCGGTTTTGCTGATCGGAGATTGCTGCAAAAATCAGATCGGCAGCGTCATGTGCGTTCAGCACCTGCTTTGCCACATCATGGACGTTCGGTTGAGGTAAGTTCATTCCTGTCGGAGCGAAAGAGGGCCGGTGCAGTCAGCCGGCCCTTTCCTTTTAACAGAAGCCGATGTCGTCACAATGAGATATCAATTAGGAGTGATTGACAAGGTAAACGAACGGTGCCGGTGAACCCGTGTCACTGAACAGCAGTGCCGAGTCGTACCGGACGTAGGCACGCAGGCCGAACAAACCCTTTTCGACCAGTCCTGCCGTTTCCTTGTAGAGCGCCACTCGCGTCTGAGAATCCATCGAACAGCGCACGCAAAAGTACTGTAAATCTCCCAGCACGATTGGCACGCTCTGCGATGCGACCGAAGGCATGCTCGGCGAAATCCTTACGGGCTTCCCGAGGATCCATGCTTCCGGCCCTTGCCACTGAACGATTGGCAGACCCTGCTTCGTTGTGATCGCTGCCAGTTTTCCGAGCGTTCCGCTCGACATCAGCCAAGCGCACTTCGGACTATCGCGATAGGCTTCATCCAGTGCGTAGTACAAGTTTGCAATGTCAGCCGATCCGACAGACGTTGCACCAGTTTCCCCACCACCCGTGTTTGAACCAGAGCCGGTCGCTGTGACCGAAGCTGCGTTGAGGCTTTCGATCGCGTTCAGCAAGCCGGTCGGCTGTTTCACAGTCGGTCCCTGGCCAGTCACGAGGTAAGGTCCAACTCCGCGGGCGATTCTATCAGCCGCAAATTTGGTAAAGAGCTGGATCACGCCACCGGCCATCTCGACGTCCTGGAAAGCCTCGAGGCTGGCATGGAATACTGGGGTGCGAAAAGTGTAAGCCCCAAGCATCACGCCGCTGACGCTCGAGATATCCTGCTCGGTCGTCGGGTTGCCTTCGGTCACGAGGTTGGCCACGTTTTCTGTGTCACCGTAGAAGCCGAATTGCATTGGTCGGCCGTGCGTGGTTTCGATGTACGTCACCACGTTCGAATCGAACAAGCAGTCCGTGTTCTTCTTTGCAGCGAACACGTCCTTGAAGAATTCCAGCGGCACGAATGAGCCGACGTTGCCAGTGAGGTAGGCAGGAGTGCCGTTCCCGACTGTCATATCGCGTTGCTCGATCCGTCCGTTCTTGACGAACCGCTGCCACACGCCGATGTGTTCCCGTGTCTCGGCAGACAGTGGCGATCGCTTGAACTCAGTCACCTCGAGTCCTTCGGCGATCTCTGTTTCGAGGAGCTCGGCCCGATTCAATTCCGTCAGGCTGATATTCGGATTGTTCTTCTTCAAACTGATAGCGGCCAGGAGGAATGCGTTGCGACGCTCATCCTGCTTAGTCCAGTTCGGTTTGCTGCTGAGCTGACTGGCTTCTTGAAGAAGTTCCTGCAGCTCTTTGTGGTTTGACATGGTAGTGCACCTCGGTTTGTTGGATTGTTCCTGGGAACCGCCAGGCCGGTTAAACTTGGTTCAGCAAATTCCTGCGGCGGCCACGAACTGCTTCCGACCGTTGGCCTTGCTTGAAGGTCACGTCCAGAACTTTGTCAGCTCCGAACTCACGCACAAGCCTTGTCGCATGCGACTCGATC
>Ga0210384_10008667_pt1 | contig 10573 bp, 4 predicted proteins | sample IncBWH2MmetaG_FD_160574 | JGI IMG/M metagenome (GOLD analysis project Ga0210384, IMG submission 160574) | Forest soil microbial communities from Barre Woods Harvard Forest LTER site, Petersham, Massachusetts, United States - Inc-BW-H-2-M | ecosystem: Environmental > Terrestrial > Soil >...
TTGTTGAGGGTGCGTGTACTGCTGGTAAAAAGAAAATTCTTGGTACCGTATTTTTCGTGGATTTCGTTTTCATTGGGAAGATTATCGCCAATGGTGGACACGCTGAAGTCGCCGGTCTCGATGAGCGTCTCGATTGCCTTAACGACAGGCGGCTTAAAGGATTGCTTCCTATACTGCGCGGCCCAGGGAGCCTTTTGCTCAAAGTAATTGGCATTGTCCCCGAGGCGAATCATGGTGTCAGTGATGGACTTGTCGGTGATACTGACGAAACTCTGCGAACTGCCCTTGGCGCCGCGAGCGTCGCGGTAGACCTCGATGAATCCGTTGGCGAAGTCGACGGTGGCATTGTTTTGCACCCAATCGGCGCCGAACTGAAGCCAATCAGCTGGGTTGCCGGTCTGATAGTAACGGATGAGATCGCCGATGACCTTGGCCTGGCCTGCGTCGGCGACTCGCTGGGCCTTGGCGAGATACTCGTCAGCGCGTCCCAGGAAGTTGGCATAGAGGCCGGGAGAAATCTTGCCGTCTGGAGTGCCGGCGCGATAGACCTCCTCGTGGAGCTTGCCATCTTTTCGCTTGACGACGCGCGAGTTGAGCGGGTATGCGTCGTGAAAGTTATTCAGATCGGCGAGAGTCACAGCTTCATAGAAAGTGTTCGAGCTGGCCTGGATGATGTCCTGGCCGGCGCGAGGGCTCTTGGCGGTGAGCATCGGCTCGAAATCGGGATCGAAGAGCGAGGCGCGGAGATCGGCCAGCTCGCGATTCAACTGCGCAGCAGTGGCAAGCGGAGGGAGGTCGGCGTAGCGGGAGGCGAAGCCGCCGTCTTTCTTCGCAGCGACCGCCGCTTTTTGAAGCTCCTCGAAGGTGAACGACGGGAGGAATTTCTGCGAGGTGAGCTCGTTGTGATTGCCGCGATTGGCCCAGAAGAGCTTTGTGAAGTCGGCGATCTTCTCGTAGATGGAGGTATCGTTGCCATTTGCATGGGCCACGATCTCTTCGAGCAGTCGCTTCTGGTGCAAGCCAAAGCGCGAGAATTGGACGTAAGCGATCGGATCCACGGCGATCGAGGCCTGCGCCAGCCAATAGGCGAGCTGCTGCTGGCGCGCGTCGAGCGATTGGAAGCTTTCCACATCGACGCGAACGAATCCCGTGTCGCCGACACGCTCGACCAGAAAACTTTTTCCCGCGGATTGGCCGAGGGCCATTATCGCGTGGAGGAAAAGGAAAACCAGGGCCGAAACGATTCGCCTTTTCATAAATGCCTCCGCGTGTGTGATGGAAGGGATAACTTATGCCTGTTCTGAAGTATTAACTCGAGTGCGGCTGGCCGTCAGTATGCGTCAGATCGCTGTACCGCACCCCGGTTATCTTGTGACCAAGCGTCCCGGTTCCCGCATTGTTTTGCCCCTGTTCTCAGGCGGGCACGGGCTTGGCAGCCGAACACCACAAGCTCTGTTACTCAGGGTCCTCGGTGAGCGTTTCACGTAGTTTTAGATTTGGGCACAACTTTGGGCACAAAACCCTCCCAAACACGGTGCTATACCGTGATTCATCATGCAGGGAAATGATAGACGAACCAACTGCATAGCGTTTCTGGAACAATCAGCGGGTTGCAGGTTCGAGTCCTGCCCGGCTCACCACCCTCCTTAATTTACTTAATTTACAGTCGCTTTCGGGTTCGCATCGCTTGAGTCGGGCACTTGCTCAAGGGTGTCAGGACCTGGAATAGGCCTTCGCGAACATGCCAACGTTGAGTTTTCGAGCCTCTGCAACTCATGACCTATTGAGACCCGGGTACTAGAACTTAGTGCCAGATCACCAGGTATCCATCCGTACCGCTATTTCGGAGCTTTCCGCCTATGGTCGCTGCCGGGATCTCGCTTCAAAGTGAAGGTGTCCGAAGCGATGTAAGCAATCGAGCACGCAACGCTAGCCCTGGAGGTAACGAATATGGAGCGCTGGTGGTGCATAGACTGTCGAACTGCTGTCTCACTCAACATGCAGGCTCGGTGCGAGCAGTGTGATTCTGACGCGGTGGATACGATGGAGCGACTCGCCAGGCGATCGAAAGCGACCTCCACGCATCTTGCCGTCGATACTGCCCAGGTGATTGAGGTGCCAGCGCAGCCCGGCATGTCCTATCCGCCCTGGTATCTGGGTGTAGAGCAAATCGCAATACAAGTGAGCCACAAATTGAACGAACGTACCGAGCGAAGCCGTTTGAATTAACAATCGAGAAGAAATCTTCGGATCCGGTCCGCTATTTGATGTGGAGGATAGAAAGGAGCGTTCGGCACGAACAACGGCTACTGTGCCGGCTACAAATTTGCCGGTCGGCACAGAGCGTCCATCCAGCTCAATTGCAAACCAAGTCAGTAATGAAGACAAGGCCAGCGATCCAGAGTTCAATTGGAATGGCATCGTGGTACGGAGAGCGTCATCAGGACGATTTCCAGGCTAGTGGAACCGCCAATTTGAGTTGGGCATTGAGACAATCGGTCCGACACTATCTACGGTGATTTGTTCTTACTGCTGACAATCGCCTGCTCTGACGTGACTCATGAACCAGAGTCAAATCTCCCTTTGCATGAGGTGTTTCCGTTCCTGCTGCTGCATTCGAAGCCGGGGTTCACGCATTCGGCGAAACTGACCAGTCGTTAGATATCTATTTCGTGCCTTACTTCGCACTTGCCGGTTTTGGTCCTGTGGCCGGGTAGCAAAGTACCAGAACCCGACCGCGGCTTCGGCCACTCTGCAGGTGTCGTGCGGAAGCCGTGATTTCGGCTGTCGAGCATCCTTCCCGCCTTCGGTCCAGAAAAACTCCCGTGAATCCGCGGACTGCTTACGCCTGCCAACCCATTCGACCGTTACAAACTCGAAAACCTATTAGATAACGCTTGACAGTTAGCAAACTTCGCTTTATCCCTTGGCAATCGGGGATGTGTTTCCATAGGACCCCCAGGTCTCGCCAACGTTGGAGGAGCAATGCATAAAACAGCGCTCATTGGTGCGGTATTAGTTCTCCTGCTGTTTGCTTTGATCGCCCCGGGCTTTGCTCAAAACCAGAACGGCACGCTGCGTGGAGTCGTCCTTGACAAACAAGGCGCAGCCGTACCCAACGCCCAGGTGACGGCGACGAACGAGAATACCAATGTCTCAACAAACACCACTACTTCGTCAGTCGGGGTCTATGAATTTGCGAGCCTTTTGGTTGGGACGTATAAGTTGAAGGTGGAAGCTTCCGGTTTTTCTACATACGTTCGGCCGGGCATCCAGGTCGTCGCGGCGCAGGTAACCGACGCCACCGCTAACCTCGAGGTCGGTGCCGTGTCCACCACGATTGAAGTCTCGTCAGGGGCAAATTTGGTTCAAACGGAGAGCTCCCAGGTGAGCGGCACCTTCTCAGAGAGAGCGGTGTCCGAGATCCCCGTCGTTACAGGTTTGAATTCGTCAGTGCTCAACTTTGTCATGTTCTTGCCGAACACGACTTCGCCGGCGGCCGGAACATCCGGCAACGGCGGCTCGATAGGCGGTCTGCGTGGGCGGTCCAACAGCTTCAGAATTGACGGTGTGGACAATTTGGACCCCACGACAACGGTCGCCTCGCAGGAGGTCGTCCCGGACGCGGTGCAAGAATTCGTGGTGAATCAGAATGTTTACAGCGCGGAATACGGCCGTGGTGCCGGCGGGCAATTCAACGTGATCACGAAAACAGGCACAAATCAGCTGCATTTCGATGCTTGGATTTACAATAACAATCGTGCCTACAATGCCGCAAATAACCAGGAAGTAGCGTCGATCGCTAACGGCTCCTCACCCGGCAAATTTCGCTACGATTTCAACCGTGTAGGCGGCGACATCGGCGGACCACTCAAAAAAGACAAATTGTTCCTATATGGCGCTTATGAGTTGCTAAATCTTGGCCAGCAAGCAACCGCTCCCAGTGCGCTGGCCCCGACGGCTGCCGGTCTGACCACGCTCAACGGATTGGCTGTGGATTCGCAAGTAAAAAGTCTGCTTGCCCAGTTCCCAATCGCACCAGTTCAAACTTCAACGATCTTAATCAAGACTCCTGCGGCCCCGGCCGGCGTTAATGTGCCAGTGGGTACAGTGATTGCCGTGGCGCCGAACTATCACAATCAAATGGATTACGATATCAGTGGAGATTGGAAGATAAGCGGACCGCAATATCTGCACGCGAGGTACTTGGCGGAACGGATCCGTGAGCCAAACTTTGGAGGCAGTTTCCCCCAGGCCCAATTCGCGTCTTTCACCGCGGCGGACGATCGGCGGGTGATCATCAACCACGTATGGACGGGTTCGCGTTTCGTCAATGATTTCAAGGCCTCCTTTGCTCGTTACTCCCAAATGTTTCCGTTGACGGGTATCGCCCAAAATTACCCGACTTTGACGATTGACGATTTAAATGGGATCACCATTGGTCCCAACGGCAATCTGCCGCAACATCGAATTTTCAACGAGTATGAACTCGGCGACACCGTTAGTTACGTTGTGGGGCGCCACAGTTTCAAGTTTGGAGGTCAGTACTTCTGGTTTACTTCGCCATCGGACTTCTTACAAAACTCGCGAGGACAATATGGATATACCTCGGATAACAATGGAGGTGGCGGCCTGCAGCAACTCGTGAATGATCAATTCCCGAGCAAGGCAGGTTCCAGCTTGCAGGGGCTGGGCAGCGGTTTTTTCTCCGGCAATTCCAAAGATTTCAGCCTTTTTGTGCAGGACGATGTTAAGGTCACCCCGCGCCTGACGTTGAATCTGGGGATTCGCTACGATTACTTTGGCAATCCCCGAGGCACCCAAAACAATGCCTTGAACTCCGTGGCCGACCTGCCAAGCACTCCTCTGATTTTCCATGTTCCCAAAAACGACTGGAATAACGTGGGACCGCGCCTTGGTTTTGCCTGGGACCCCACAGGGTCGGGCAAGTGGGCCGTCCGCGGAGGCGGCAGCGTGGCCTATGATGTGATCCCCTGGAACTACTACACCAACTCGCTTCCCATTCAACTCCAGGTAATTTTGAATTCTCGCAGCGCGGCCTGCGGCGGTACTTTTGGGCCGGCGCCGACTTGGTGCGCCAGCCCCAATGGCGACGCCTTCCTTGCGAACGGAGCGATGAGATTGAACTTCGTTCCCTTGACCACACAGACCGCGGCACGAAATCAGACCGCGCAAATCATGGAGGATTCCAAGGCTCCCAAGGTGTTCAGCTGGTCGCTGGAGGTTGAACGCGAAATTTTTAAGAACACCAGCGTGGAGTTGCGCTATCTGGGTACCCGTGGATTGGAGCTTCCCGTTCAACTGCAACTCAACTCCATAAGCGCATTTCAAAATGGCGCGCTACCTCTGCGCACTTTTATTCATGCTGCGGATATTCCTGGTTCAATTGCTACGACCGCCCCGACGCTTGCTCAATTCAATGCCTTGATCGGTTTGGCTGGCGCTGGCGGGCGTCGTTTCGCCGCGCAGGGTTTTACTTTGGGCGCGATCACAGCGGAAGCGCCAGTCGGGGCGAGCACTTACCATGGCGGCGCGGTCCAAGTGAGACATCGCTTCGATCATGGCTTGGAATTGCAGGCGAACTACACATTCTCCAAAGCCATGGACGATTCCACGAATGACTTGAACACGAGTGCCGTCAATCCTCGGCGCCCGGCGGATAGCTTTAATCTCCGCGACGAATGGGCACGGTCCGCCCTGGATGTCCGCAATAAGGTCGCGCTTACGTACCTCTACGACACTCCAAAGGTGAACTCCAACGATCGATTCGTCAGAGGGGCTCTCAACGGCTGGGAATGGACAGGGTCCTACATTTTCCAGACCGGACAACCAATAACCGTCCAGTCTGGCGTCGATTCCAACGGTAACGGTGATGCCGCCACTGATCGCGCGATCCTGAATCCCGCCGGGACTGAGGGCGTGGGCAGCCTCGTGAATCGCGTTTGCCGCACTTCCGCTGCGTCCACGAGCGTAACGATTACGGCCAACAGCAATACCGCATGCGCCGCCAACCTCACCGTCGGCTACGTCTCCGATGGAGTGGGTGGCCTGGCTGCGGGCATCAATCCGAACGCTAAGTATATTCAAGCAGGGGTGGGCGCGCTAACAAATCTAGGCCGCAACACTTTTACCTCGCCCCACACGAACCTTTGGAACATGGCGTTACTTAAGAACGTCAAGGCCACTGAGCGTGTTGCCCTGCAGTTCCGGGTAGAAGCGTACGACATATTCAACCATCCGCAGTACGCTCTGAACCAAGTAGATATATTCTCCCACACGACCAATGCGCTGAATCAAAGTTATGCCAATCTAAACGCGTCAGTGAAGGCCGGCACTTTCCTGGACTCGCGCGATCTGTTCACGAGTACCTCACGCAACGTAGTATTCGGCTTTAAGGTTATATATTAGGGAAGTCGGCGAATCGCGGATAACCGAGATCCCTTTGGCACACTGTTCCGGTATTTCGCCTGCCGGCGGCCATGGGTTGACCAATCTACCCGAATCAAACGGGGGCGCGTTGGGAGGAGCATATGAAATATCTGTTGTCGTCAGCCATGATCATGGCGCTTTTCGTGGGCCATGCACGCAGTGCCCGTGCCCAGAGTGAGGTCACTCTCGTCGCGCCGGGTGGCATCAGGGCGGCCATCGAGCAGCTAACACCGGGCTTCGAACGTAAAACTGGGCATCCGGTTAAGGCGACGTTCGGCTCCGGTGGAGGCACTAAGCAGCAGGTGGTGCGCGGGGACCCTTTTGACGTGCCTATCGTGCAACCTCCTTACCAGGACGTGCTCGACTCCGGCAACGTCATCGCCAGCAGCGCAACGCCTCTCGCGAGCGTGGCGGTGGGAGTAGCTGTACGCAAAGGCGCGCCGAAGCCCGATATCTCGACGCCGGATGCGGTGAAGCGAATGTTGCTGGCGGCGAAGTTGATTTCCTATCCTGATGCGACTGCTGGCGCAGCCGCAGGCGTCAGTTTCAATGAGACACTCAATAAGCTGGGCATCGCCGATCAGATGAAGCCAAAGATAAAGCTTGCCCAAGGTGGGGCTGGGGCCATGTCGCTGCTTGCCAAGGGTGAGGTGGACATCGGCTTAACATTCCTCAGCGAGATGAACGATCCCGGTATCGATGTGGTAGGACCCTTGCCGAAGGCGATTTCGACTCCCACTACTCTGGTTGGGTTCGTGTCTGCCCACGCAAAGGATCCCGCAGCCGCCAAGGCACTTTTGGACTACCTCTCGTCACCTGAGGCAGCTGCGGTCTACAAGGCACAAGGGATGCAACCGGGTCGATAAACAGTTGAGGAAATGTAAAGCTCGGTTTATAAGAACCAACCCTCGAGTTTCGACTAGGCACATCGAAAAAGCTTTCGCCAGACGACTCCTGCACACGGATCAGTATTTGTAATTCACGATCAGATGGGCGATGTTGGACGTCCCATTGCCCCACATGCTCCTCACAAAAAAGGGATCCAGCGGCTCGGGGTTTTTCACCACCAGATCGAATCTCCCCCCTTCGCGTAGGGCTTCCGCATCGAGCATGACCTCGAGTTGGGTGGATTTCACCGCTCGGAACGGCACTGGCTTGCCGTTGAAATACACGGCGGATTTGCGCACGAAGTTGAATCCGGTCACCGTGATCACAGCGGGCTCGCCCTGCTTCACGATAATTGGGTTCATCGTTTCGATCGCGGGCTGCGGCGAATTGGGGGGATCCGGAACGATGGAATCATCGGCCGCGCGCTGGGGTCCGCCTTCCGCGCCGCGGCTGGACTTCTTCATCTCGACGGCCCAGGGAAGCCCCTCCACGCTGATCGTTTGCGCAGCGACATTCGAAAACGGGCTGCTGTAATTCGAATGGTAGCCGAGTTCCACGATCTTGCCGTCCTGAATGACGGTATTGATCTTGTCCAGATTCTTGATGTCCTGGAGCGGATCGGCGTTGACGATGATTACGTCGGCCAGTTTACCGGCTTCGACCGTGCCCAGAAGATTTTGTTTGCGGAGCATTTCCGCCGGATATTTAGTTGACCCCTGGATGATCTGCATCGGCGTAAGGCCGGCGTCGGCCATGATCTGCATTTCCTGGTGCAGGTCGACTCCCGGCACCCAGGCATCATTGGTGTTTCCGGAAACCACTAGATGCCCTCCGGCGTCCACAAACATCTTGTGGAAGCGCATGGCGTTCTGGTAGCCCTTCCTGCGCCGCTCGCGCAATTCGCCCTGGTCGCTGCGCAGGTAACTTTGCAAAGCGGAGCGCATCGCGTTCGCGGGATAGTAAGCGAGCAGGTCCGGATTGGTGAATAGCAGCCGCGCTTCCTCCGCGAATTGCGCCCATTCCTTGGGATATCCGGGAAAATTGATCATGAACGTCGGCACCAGAGCCACGTGGTGCGCTACCAACACCTGGACCAGATCGCGCGCCTTGGCGTCGTCCATCTCCGCGTAGCGGTCGAGTTCGTTTCTGTCGTCGCGTCCTTCCTTGAACTTGGAAGGATCTTTGGTGACGGCAATGCCGATCCCGGCGGAATGAGGTAAGTTCGCCGAGCCCAACAGGGCAGCGTCCTTCGGAAACAAAACCGGCCCGTACGCTCGCGTGAACACCGGCTTGCCGGCTTTATTGGCCTCATCGAAGGCGGCCTGGTAATAATCCATGGGGAGAGCGCCATCGTAAGTAAGGATGTAATCGGCGCCGGCGGCAATCCAAGCTCGCACGAGTTGGCGCGTTTCCTCGGCCGATTTAGGAACGCGCGTATGCGTCAGCGGGTTTTCGAGGCCTGTGGCCACCAGGGCATTCGGGTTGACACTAAGTCTGGACACTCCGGTAAACGCTCGCGGACCTTTTGCCTTGCCATGAAAGACTGCGTCGCGATAGGGCACTGCCGTTTCACCGGTCGTGCCCACATCGATGGTCGAGGTGACGCCGTGGTTGAGCATGGCTTCGCCAAAATACCAACTGTAGGAGTTCTGCGAATCGAAGAGTCCCGGAAGAACGTACTTTCCATTCGCCTTGATAACCCAGGCGTTCGCGGGGTACGCCGCCGCCTGCCCCTTCCGCGATACGCTGGTGATCCTGTTGGCTTGAATCACGACGACGGAATCTGGCACCGGCATCCCGCCGTTGCCGTCAATGAGGGTGCCGCCTTCGATTACCAACGCCGGACTTTGTTGTGCTTGCGCGGACGTCAAGCCGCCTAAAATAGCCAAAAGCAACAGTAGCGCCAAGCGGCGCCAGTGAATAAAGCTCGATTTACTCATCTCATCCTCCAAGGCGCTGCATTGTACGACTTCTGCCCCGGTAGAACGAGTGGTGCGAATTAAGCGGGCGCAAAGGGAATGCGCCCGAAGTAATAGGGGCCAGCCCCTAAGTGCGGGACGCAAACTGCAAGTGGCCGATCGATGAGTCTTGCGGGAAGCGGGCAAATCCCGACGCGAGCCTCGGCTGAAGGCAGTGTGTCGATGGTCGGAGCTTATTGTTGCCGTACGGGCGCGGCAAAAGGCGCCTGCTGGCCCGGGTTGTAGCCAATTTGAGTGCCGATAATTTCGCCGGAGATGACGATTTCCACGCGGCGATTCTGTTGGCGGCCAGTCGGAGTATCGTTACTGGCTACGGGATTGGATTTGCCATAGCCGAGCGCATTGATCACACTGGGATCGATTCCCTGGGCTATCAAATAAGCACGCACACCGTTAGCGCGATTTTCTGATAGGGTCTGGTTAAAGGTATCCGACCCTACGCTGTCGGTATAACCCTCCACCTGCATTTTCAACCCTGGGTGGGCGAGAACGATCCCTGTAAATTTGGCTAAAGCCTCCCGGGCGCTGGGCTGGAGTTCGTATTTCCCTGTGGCGAAAAGGACATCGGCCATGTTCGCCTTCAATCCGCGGGGTGTGTCGGTAGTGGGCAGAATACGGTTGAATTGCTGCAGCAACGCTGCGCGCAGTTGCTGCTTTTCAAGTTCCGACTGCGCCGCGGCCTGCTGAGCTTGGGCGGCAGCCTGGGCATCCTGCTGCGATCTCGCCTCCGCCGCTGCGCGCGCCTGCGCCTCTTGCTGAGCTTGCAATTGGGCCTGCGCGTTCTCCTGCGCCGCCTTTTGCGCTTGCAGCTCCGCCTTTTCCTTTTCAAGTTCCGCTTGCTGGCGTGCTGTTGCCTCTTGTTGCTGTCGGGCGGCGGAGGCTTGCGCCGCGGCCCGCGCGTCCGCAGTCTGTTGCGCTGCGGCCGCCCGTTCCTTGGCCTGCGCTTCTTCTTCGCGCCGCTTGATGGTGGTGTCCAGCGCTTCAGCGGAGTTTTGCACAGCATCACGGGAGTTCTGGACGATCACCTTGCTGTTGCCCCGCTTCACCATGGCTTCCGCGTTGCTTAGCGACTGTTCCGCCTTGCTCAAGCTCTCCGGGGAGTATTGTTGAGCGCCGGCATTTTTCGCTATCTGTACCGCGTTTCTGGCTTCTTCTAGTTCGAGCGGCACCTTGGATTTGCCGTAAGCCTGTGACGCCCCCGCGAAGTTGTAGCTGTATAGTCCACGGTTGAATAGGTTGTAGCTCACGTTGACTTT
>Ga0210384_10008668_pt1 | contig 10572 bp, 1 predicted proteins | sample IncBWH2MmetaG_FD_160574 | JGI IMG/M metagenome (GOLD analysis project Ga0210384, IMG submission 160574) | Forest soil microbial communities from Barre Woods Harvard Forest LTER site, Petersham, Massachusetts, United States - Inc-BW-H-2-M | ecosystem: Environmental > Terrestrial > Soil >...
AGCGCACCCCGCCGGGCAGACGGCAGCTCATGCCGACGATCGCCACCGGCTCGTGCAGAGCGCCGACCAGCTCTTGGTTTTGCACACGCAGCCGCTCGGCCTCCTTCGCTGAGGCTCGCAGCGCCCGTTCGAGCTGCTCGACGGAGACGGTCACGAATCGACTCCTGAGGGCTGGCCGGCAAGCGGCTCATCCCCGAGCGTCAGCTCCACCAAGCTGTCGATGTCCATCTCCTCGATCCGATCCTCCCCCGCGGCGGCGCCCGCGCCCGCCGTCTCGCTCTCGGCGCCGGGCGCCTGGGAGGGCTCCTGCGCCGCGGGCGCGAGCTTTTCCAGCAGGAACTCGCTCAGCGCAACCGCGTTGGGATAGTCAAAGACGAGCGTCGCCGGCAGCTGGATCCCGCTTGCCACACCCAGCCGGTTGCGCAGCTCGACAGCGCCAAGCGAGTCGAAGCCAAGCTCGCCGAAGGGCCGCCGCGCGTCGATCTCCGCGCCCGAGGAATGGCCCAGCACGGAGGCGACCTCGCCACGCACGAGCTCGAGCGCGATCCGCTTGCGCTCGCGCGCGCCGGCGCCTTGCAAACGCCGCGCCAGCGAGCCGGCGGCGGTCTCACCCGAAGCCCTCACGGGCGCGCGTACCAGCCCGCGCAGCAACGGCGCGAGCGTGCCGGCGCCGGCCTGTGCGCGCAGGACGCTCGCGTTCAGGCCGATCGCGACGAGCGCGGACTCGCCGCTCGTGCAGGCGGCGTCGAACAGCTCGAGCCCTTCCTCGGCCGACAGCGCGAGCACGCCGGTGCGCTCCACGCGCGAGCGGTCGGCGGCGCCGAGGTGTCCGGCCATGCCCTGCGATCCGGCCCACCAGCCCCAGGCGATCGACAGGCAGGGCAGTCCCCGCGCGCGCCGGTGCGCGGCGAGCCCGTCGAGCAGCGCGTTGGCCGCGGCGTAGTTGCCCTGGCCGGGTCCGCCGAGCGTGCCCGTGCTCGAGGAGAACAGGATGAATGCGGACAACTGGAGGCCCGCGCTCAGCTCGTGCAGGTGCCACGCGGCGTCGGCCTTCGGCGCGAGCACTCGCTCGATTCGCTCGGCACTCAGCGAGTCGATCACGCCGTCGTCGAGCACCCCGGCGGCGTGGATCACCGCACTCAGCGGACGCTCGGGTGAGACCGACTCGATCAGCCGCGCGAGCTGCTCGCGCTCGGATACGTCACAGGCGACGATGCTCACCTGCGCGCCGAGCGCGAGGAGCTCCGCGCGCAACTGCTCGGCGCCGGGAGCCTCGACACCGCGCCTGCCGGCGAGCAGCAGGTTGCGCACGCCGTGGCGCTCGACCAGGTGCCTGGCCAGCTGCGCTCCCAGCGCGCCGGTGCCGCCGGTGATGAGCACCGTGCCCGGCTCGCCCGAGGGGCACAGCCCGATTTGCCCGACGCCAAGCTCACCGCCGTCGGGCGTCGGAGCGTCGGGCGCCGGAGTCTCGGCCTGCTCGCGCGAGCCACCCCCACGCCCACGATCCGGTGGACGCAAGCGCGGCGCCAGCAGCTCACCGGCGCGCACGGCCAGCTGCGGCTCCTCGCCCTCGAGCACGCTCGCAAGCGCACCCAGAAGACCATCCGGCCCGTCGACGTCCACGAGCGCGAAGCGACCCGGGTGCTCGGATTGGGCCGAGCGCACCAGGCCCCATAGCGCGGCGCCCGCCAGATCGCCCACATCCTCATCGGGCGCGGCGGCCACGGCGCCACGCGTGAGGACCACCAGTCGCGAGCCGGCCACGCTGTCCCGCGCAAGCCACTCCTGTAGGAGCGCCAGCCCATGTTCGAGCAGCCGACGAACTTCGAGCGGCTGGGCCTGCCGATCCTGGGGGGCGCGGTCGTGCACGCTCTCGTCGTGCGCGCTCTCGTCGAAGGCGGTCTCGTTGTGTGTCCTCTCGTCGAGCCGCACGAGTACTGCCGCCGGCGCGGGTGCCCCCTGCTCGATCGCCTCGACCAGCGCACCGAGGTCCTGATGAACTCCACCTGCACCAATCTCGACCTCTCCCAGCCACGCGCGGGTGTGCTCGCCGAGCGCCGCAAAGCCCCCTTGCGGAGTCCGCGCGGCGCCGGCGCGCGCGCCGGCCGAGAGCGCGCTCCAGCGCACCTGCAGCAGCCGCTGCCGGTTGGCGCTCTGCAGGCTCCTGAATTGCTCGGAAGTGATCTTGCGCAGGACGACCGACTCGGCCGACAGCACCGGCCGACCGTGCTCGTCGGCGGCCAGCAGCGAGATTCCCTCGCCCGCCAGACGCATGCTGCGCACGCGTAGCGACGAGCTGCCGTTGGCGTGCAGACGCACTTGACTCCACGCGAAGGGAAGCGCCACGCTCTCCGGATCGCCGGGCGCGGCCTCCGCGCGCATCATCACGCCGCCGGCCTGTAGCGCACAGTCAAGCAACGCCGGATGGATGCCGTAGCGCCGCGCCCCGGCGCGCTCGCCCTCGGGCAGGCGCACCTCTGTGAACGCTTCCCCGCCGCGGCGCCAGGCCGCCTCGACGCACAGAAAATTGGGGCCGTATTCGAGTCCCACCTCGGCGAAGTAGCCATACAGATCCTCGACGGCGACGGGTTCCGCACCAGGTGGAGGCCACGCCTCGCCGGTGAGCGGCTGTGGTTGTCCGTCGGGCAAAGCGGACCCACCCGCCGAGTCCGACGGTGACTCCGAGTCCGACGGCGACACCAACGGCGACACCAACGGCAACTGCGGCCCCGACGCCGGCGCGAGCATGCCGCGGGCGTGACGCGTCCACTCGCCCTGCGGCGCGCCCGCGCCGTCTTGCTCGCGCGAGAAGATCGCAACGCTGCGCGTCCCGGACTCCCCCGCCGGACCGAGGCTCACCTGCAAGCGCCTGGTCACGTCCTCAGAGAGCACGATCGGCGCTTCGAAGACGAGATCGGCCAGCAGCTCGCATCCGGCCTGACGCCCGGCACGCAAGGCGAGCTCCACGAGCGTCGTGCCCGGCACCAGCACCAGTCCGCGCAGCATGTGATCGCCAAGCCAGGGCTGCAGCGCGAGCGAGACGCGGCCGGTGAAGATCCAGCCGTCGCTGTCGGCGAGCGCCACCGCGGCGCCCAGCAGCGGGTGCTCGGCTGGGTCCTGGCCCGCGTGGGAGACATCTCCGCCTCCGCCCGGCGCGGCATCCAGCCAGTGGCGTCGTCGCTGAAACGGATAGCTCGGCAGCTCCACCGTGGGGGCGCCGCCGCGGCCGAGGATCGCATCCCAATCCAGCTCGACGCCGTGCACCCAGGCTTCGCTCAGCGAGGCGAGCATTCGTCGCTGCCCGCCGTCCTCGCGACGCAGCGATCCAAGGATCGCGACCCCGCCGGGGTTCCATTCCTCGTCCTCCTCGCTTTCGTCGCTGAGCGCCGCCTCGGCGCTCTCGTGCAGCGCAACATTCAGCACCGGGTGGGGGCTCAGCTCGACGAACGTCCTGTGGCCCTGCTCCAGCAGTACGCGCGTGACCCGCTTGAACTGGACGGTGTCTCTGAGGTTGCGATACCAGTACTCGCCGTCCAATCGCTCGCCGTCGAGCCGATCTCCCGTGACCGCCGAGTAGAACGGCACGGCCGTCGCCTGTGGGCACAGATCCGCACATCCCTCGAGCAGCTCCTCGCGAATCCCCTCCACCTGCGCGGAGTGCGCGGCATAGTCAACGCCGATCGCGCGTGCCTTGACTCCCTCGCTCTCACACTCGGCGAGCAGTTCCGTGAGCGCGTCGGGCTCGCCCGAGACGACGATCGAGCGCGGCCCGTTGACCGAGGCGATCGACACGCGCCCCGCAAAGCGCTCGATGCGCGCCTCGACCTCTCCGAGCCCACCGACGATTGAGACCATCCCGCCGAGTCCCGCCAGGCGCACGAGCGCGCGGCCCCGCAGCGCGCTTGTGCGGGCGGCATCCTCCAGGGACAGCGCCCCCGCGACACACGCGGCGGCGATCTCTCCCTGGGAGTGACCGACGACGGCGGCCGGGCGCACGCCGCAGGCGCGCCACAGCTCCGCCAAGGAGACCATCACCGCAAACAACGCGGGTTGGACAACGTCCACTCGCTCGAGCTGCGCCGCACCGGGGGCGCCCGCGAGCACGTCCTGTAGCGACCAGTCGATGAAGGGCGCGAGCGCCGCGCCGCACTCGCGCAGGCGCGCCGCAAACACCTCCGAGCAATCGATCAGCTCGCGTGCCATCGCGGGCCACTGCGAGCCCTGGCCGGGAAACACGAACACGACACCGCCGGTGCCCTGCCGGGCGACGGAGCCCCTGACCAGCGCGCTGGCGCTTCCGTCGTGGGCGAGTGCCCGCAGGCCACATGCGAGCTCCTGACGGTCGCCGCCGATCGCAACCGCGCGCTGGTGAAACCTGGCGCGCGCCGCCAGCGCGCGGGCGACCTCCGCCGGACTCGACTCGGGCTGGTTCTCCAGGAACGAGTCAAGCAGCGCGGCCTGCGCGCGTAGGGCATCGGCGTTGTGCGCCGAGAGAGGGTATGCGCTCAGCTCCCCGGCGAGCACGCCGCTGGTCACGGCACGCTCCGACGCCGACGAGGGCGCCGCGGGCGCGGGCACAGACCCCAACGCGGGCACCGACCCCAACGTGGGCACCGACACGGATGTGGGGCTCGCGGGGGCCTCCTCCAGGATCAGGTGGGCGTTGGTGCCGCTCACGCCGAAGGAGGAGACCGCCGCGCGGCGCGGGCGCTCGCCGCGCGGCCACGGCTGCGCCTGCACCAGCAGCGAGACCTCGCCGGCCGCCCAGTTGACCGCGTCGCTGGGCCTGTCCACGTGCAGCGTTTGGGGAAGCAGCTCGTGGCGGAGGGCCATCGCCATCTTGATGACGCCGCCGACGCCGGCGGCCGCTTGGGCGTGGCCGATGTTGGACTTGATCGAGCCGAGCCACAGCGGGGCGCCGGGCAGGCGGCTCTGACCGTAGGTGCCGAGCAGCGCCTGCGCCTCGATCGGGTCGCCAAGCGTGGTTGCCGTGCCGTGGCCCTCGACGGCGTCGATCTCGTGCGCGGCGAGCCTCGCGTGCTCCAGCGCGCCGCGGATCACGCGCTGCTGGGATGGGCCGTTGGGCGCCGTCAGGCCGTTGCTCGAGCCGTCCTGGTTCACAGCGCTGCCACGCACGACCGCGTGCACGCGATGGCCCAGGCGCGTTGCCACCGACAGGCGCTCGAGCGCGAGCATGCCGACGCCCTCGCTCCAGTTGGTGCCGTCGGCGCTGTTGGCATAGGACTTGCAGCGACCGTCGGGGGCGAGCCCGCGCTGGCGCGCGAACTCCTGAAAGACGACTGGGAGCGCCATGAAGCTGACGCCCCCGGCGAGCGCGAGCGTGCACTCACCCGCGCGCAGCGAGGCGCACGCCAGGTGCAGCGCGACCAGCGAGGAGGAGCAGGCGGTGTCGATCGTGACGGCAGGGCCCTCCAGGCCAAGGGCGTAGGAGACGCGACCGGAGATGACGCTGCCGAGCGTGCCGCTGCCGCTCTCGCCGTCGAGCTCCCCTGAGTCCGAGCCGAGCATGCCCGACCCGTAGCCGTTGGCGCTCGCGCCGACGAACACACCGGTCTGGCTGCCCCGCAGCGTCGGCGGCGCGAGCCCGGCGCTCTCCAACGCCTCCCAGCTTGCTTCCAGCAGCAGGCGCTGCTGGGGGTCCATGCCGCGCGCCTCCTTGGGGCTGATCGAGAAGAAGTCCGCGTCGAAGTCGGCGGCGTCGTGCAGGAAGCCCGCTTCGCGCACGTAGGTGGCACCGGGACGATCGGAGTCGGGGTCGTGCAGGCGCTTCAGATCCCAGCCGCGGTCGGTGGGGAACTCCGACAGGGCGTCGCGGCCATCCCTGACAAGCTCCCACAGCGCCTGCGGCGAGTCGGCGCCGCCGGGATAGCGGCAGCTCATGCCGACGATCGCGATCGGCTCGCCGGCCTGGCGCTCCACTTCGTGCAGGCGCGCGCGGGTCTCTCCCAGCTCGGCGCTGAGCCGCTTGAGGTAGTCGCGCAGCCTGGCCTCGCTACTCATCCTCCACCCCCGCCCGCTCGACCGCGCCGAGCTGCCGGTCGATCAGCTCGAACATCTCCTCATCGGAGGCGTCCTGCATCTGCTCGAGGACAGCCGTGGCGTCCTGCCGGCCGTTGGCCGAGACCTCACGCTCCTCCTCCAATCGCCCGAGCAGCACGCGCAGCCGCGCGCTCGCGCCGGCTCGCTGCTTGGGGTCGGACAGCGCGGCGAGCGTGCGCTCCAGCGCCGCCAGCTCGCCCTCAAGCGACCCGCCCGAAGCGCCATCTCTGACCAGCTCGCCCAGCAGGTGGTCGGCCACCGCGATCGGGCTGGGATAGTCGAAGGCGAGCGTGGCGGGAAGCTCGAGGCCCGTAAGCCGATCGAGGCGCGTGCGCAGCTCCACTGCGGTCAGCGAGTCGAAGCCGAGGTCCTTGAAGGCGCGCTTGCCGTCGATCGCCTGCGAGGAGGCGTGCCCGAGCACGCGCGCGACCTCGGTGCGGACCATGTCGAGCACGATCTGGCGGCGCTCGGCCGCGGGTATGGCGAGCAGGCGCTCGCGCAGCCCGTCCGCGACCAGCGCCGAGGACTCCCGACCCGACCCTCGCAGCGCGGCCCGCACCTGCGGCAGGTCTTCGATCAGGGGACGCGGGCGGGCGATCGTGAACAGCGGCGCGTAGGTCTCCCAGTCGATGTCGGCGACGACCCCGACGGGCTGCGCACCCGAGATCGCCTCGCTCAGGGCCTCGAGCGCCAAGGCGGGCGCCATCGGCGCGAGCCCGTGGCGGCGCAGGCTCTCGGCAACCGCGGGATCGCCGGCCATGCCCTCCCCCTCCCACGGGCCCCAGGCGATCGAGGTAGCCGGCAGGCCCTGGCTGTGGCGCTGCTGCGCAAGCGCGTCCAAATAGGCGTTGGCGGCCGCGTAGGGCGCCTGCAGCCCGGATCCGAGCGTGCCGGCGAGCGAGGAGAACAGCACGAATGCGGACAGCTCGATGGGGGCGGTGAGCGTGTGCAGATTCAGCGCACCTTGGGCCTTGGCGGCAAGCGCATACTCCAAGTCCTCGGCACCCAGGGAGCCGATCGCCCCCTGCGTGCCGGCCCCGGCAGCGTGTACGACCGCGCTCAGTTGCCGCTCGCCTGAGAGCGAGCCGACCAGCTCTCCCAACCGCTCCCCGTCGGCGACGTCGCAGGCGGCGATGCTCACCTGCGAGCCAAGCGCCTCCAGCTCCGCTTGTAGCAACTCGGCCCCCGGCGCGTCGGGACCGCGGCGGCTGAGCAGCAGCAGGTGCTCGGCGCCGCCGCCGGCCAGCCGGCGCGCGACGTGTGCGCCCAGGCCACCTGTGCCACCGCTGATCAGGATCGTGCCCGGCGGCACGGTCCAGCCCTCCCGGACGTCGACTTCGGACCGCGCGGGCGTCAAGCGGCGCGCGAGCACGCCCGAACCCCTGATCGCCAGTTGATCCTCGCCAGAGGATCCGGCGAGTGCCCCCAGCAGCATCGATCCGACGCGCTCGTCCAACGCCTCCGGCAGGTCGGCGAGACCGCCCCAACGCTGGGGGTACTCGAGTGCGATCGTCAAGCCGAGCCCCCATGTCTGCGCCTGGATCGGGGCGCTCAGGTCCTCTGAGGGCGAAACCGACACAGCGCCGCGCGTGATCAGCCACAGGGGCGCTTGCGACTCGACGTCCTCGAGCGCCTGGGCCAGCGCCAGCGTGGAAGCCAGCCCGCGCGGAACGCTGGCGAAACCCCGGTCGCACTCCTCCGATAGCGCCAGCAGCGACAGGACGCCGCCAAGCGGCGCGCCCGCGCCGGCGCGCCCGCGCCCACCATCCGGCTCACCCTCCCCCTCCATAGCCAAGCGCTCGCCCAGCCACCCGCGCGCGTTCTCGCTCTCCTCCAGCTCGATCGATACGACCTCGCCACCCCCGGCGGCGAGCATCCCAAGCAGCCGCGCGACCCACGGGTCATCGGCCAGGTCGCCCGGCAGGATCACCAGCCACCTGCCCGTGAGCGCGGCGGCGGTGTTCGCGACGATCGGCTTCCAGCTCACCCGCAACCGCCGATCCTCGCCTGGCACATGCGCCTGGCCAGGGCTCGGCGCCGGCACGGGCTCCAGCCAGTAGTGCTGTCGCTGGAATGGATAGGTGGGCAGCGCGACCGCCTTGCCCTCGCTGCGGCGCGGCAGCATCGCAGCCCAGTCAACGCCCGTGCCGTGGCTCCATAGCTCCCCGACGGCGCCAAGCAGCGACGCTGCCTCCGGCGAGCCGGCTCGCAGGGTCGATACCACCGCCGCGGGATCGTCCTCGCGCCCCGCGGGCGGATCCTCGCGCAGGCATTCGTCGGCCATCGCGCTGAGTACCCCGCCGGGACCCAGCTCCATGAGGGCGGAGACTCCCTCGCGGGCAAGCCGGCGCACTCCGTCGGCGAAGCGCACCGTCTCGCGCACCTGCGCGGTCCAGTACTCGGGCGTACAGAGTGCGTCGTCTGCCAGCTCGCCGCTCAGGTTGGACACGAGCGCAAGCCGCGGCGGCGCGTAGGAGATTTCGCGTGCGACCTGTGCGAAATCGTCGAGCATCGCGTCCATGCGAGCCGAGTGAAAGGCGTGGCTGACGTGCAGTCGCTTGACCTTGCGCGCCCGCTCACGCCACTGCGCAGCAAGCTCGGACATGGCCTCCTCATCGCCTGAGAGCACGACCGAGCGCGGCCCGTTGACGGCCGCCAGCGAGGCGCGGCCCTTATACCCAGCCAGCGAATCGAGCGCCTCCTGCTCGCCGGCCTGCACCGCGATCATCGCGCCCCCGGCAGGCAACGCGCCCATCAGCCGCCCGCGCGCGGCCACCAGCTTGCAGGCATCCTCCAGCGAGAAGACGCCGGCCACGAGTGCCGCCGCCAGCTCGCCGATCGAGTGGCCCAAGAGGTAATCGGGCCGCAGGCCCCAATCCTCCAGCAGCCGGAAGATCGATACCTCAAGCGCGAATAGCGACGCCTGCGTGAAGGCGGTCTCGTGCAGCAGCGGGGCGAGCGGATCGTCCTCGGCGGCGAACATCACGTCGAGCAATGGGTGCTCCAACCGGCTGTCGAGCCCAGCGCAGAGCCGATCAAGCGCCTCTTTGAACACGGGGAACGCGCGGTAGAGCTCCGCGCCCATGCCGGCGTACTGGGCGCCCTGGCCGGTGAACAGGAACGCGAGCCGCCCACCGCCGTCACCCGCGACCCCCTGGCACACGTTTGCCGCCGTCTCCCCGCGGGTGAGGCTTGCCAGCCCACCCAGCAGCTGCTCGCGTTCGGCGCCGAGCACGACCGCGCGGTCCTCGAGCTTGGCGCGCCCGGCGAGCGCGTGCGCGACATCGCCCGGTTGGGACTCTTGCTCGCCCAGCAGATAGTCGTGCAGCTGCGTCGCCTGAGCGCGCAGGGCCTGCGGCCCGCGCGCCGACAGAGCCCACGCGAGCATGGGCGAACCCTCGCCGTCCGATGCCTCGCCGCGAGCGGAGGCACCGCCGCCGACGAACGCCTCGCCGCCAACGGACGGCTCACTGCCGCCGGACGCATCCCGTCGAGAAGGAGGCTGCTCCACCGGTGGGGCTTCCTCGAGGATCACGTGCGCGTTGGTGCCACTCACCCCGAAGGAGGAAACGCCCGCGCGTCGCGGGCGGCCGTTTCGCTCCCAGGACCGATTCTCGGCGAGCAGTGAGACCGCGCCGGCCGACCAGTCGATCTGCGCGGAGGGCTGCTCGGCGTGCAGGGTGCGCGGCAGCAGCCCGTGGCGCAGCGCCATCACCATCTTGATCACCCCGGCGGCGCCGGCGGCGTGCTGGGTGTGGCCGATGTTGGACTTGATCGAGCCGAGCCACAGCGGACGCTCGCGCGCCTGCCCGTATGTCGCAAGCAGCGCCTGTGCCTCGATCGGGTCGCCGAGCACCGTGCCGGTGCCGTGCGCCTCGACAGCGTCCACCTCGGCGGGGGACAGCTCGGCCTCGGCGAGCGCGCGGCGAATCGCTCGCTGCTGGGCCGGCCCGTTGGGCGCGGTCAGCCCGTTGCTGGCACCGTCCTGGTTGACGGCGCTGCCACGAACGAGCGCCAGGACCCGATGACCGGCGCGCCGCGCGTCGGATAGGCGCTCGACCAGCAGCACGCCGACGCCCTCGCCCCAGCCGGTGCCGTCGGCGGCGGCGGAGAACGACTTGCTGCGCCCGTCGCGTGCGAGCGCGCCCTGGTTGGCGAACTCGGCGAACGCGTCGGGCGCGGCCATCACTGTCACACCCCCCGCCAGCGCCAGCGAGCACTCGCCGGCGCGCAGCGAGGCGCAGGCGAGGTGCAGCGCCACCAGCGACGAGGAGCAGGCCGTGTCGATCGAGATCGCGGGGCCCTCGAGGCCGAACGTGTAGGCGATCCGGCCGGAGGCGACGCTGGCGAAGCTCCCGGTCAGGCGATAGCCCTCTCCATCGGCCGCGGAACTCGCCGCCGCGCTGCCATACGGCGAGGTGCCGATCCCGACGAACACGCCTGTCTGACTGCCGTGCAGGGAGTGTGGATCGATGCCGGCGTCCTCGAAGGCCTCCCACGAGCCTTCCAAGA
>Ga0210384_10008669_pt1 | contig 10571 bp, 6 predicted proteins | sample IncBWH2MmetaG_FD_160574 | JGI IMG/M metagenome (GOLD analysis project Ga0210384, IMG submission 160574) | Forest soil microbial communities from Barre Woods Harvard Forest LTER site, Petersham, Massachusetts, United States - Inc-BW-H-2-M | ecosystem: Environmental > Terrestrial > Soil >...
CGGAGGCTTCCACGCACCTCCAGGAAAGTGTTCGCTTGCTGCCCGACCAACTCGCGCCCTACTATTATCTGGCTCTGGTTGCCAGAGATCAGGGGAAGGATGCCGAAGCCATCGGCATGCTGCAGGACTTGCTTCACCGCTATCCTGACCATGCTTCGTCGTGTGAGGTGCTGGGCAGCTTGCTCATGAGCGCTCAGCGGTATCCCGAGGCAGAGATCAGCCTGGAAAGAGCCGTTCAGTTGAATCCCAAGTCGGTGAAGGCCAACTACCAACTGGGCTTGTTGCTCTCGCGGATGGGCAAGAAGGACGAAGCAGACAAGCGGCTGGAGGTCGCGAAGTCGCTTCGTCAGGAAGACGAAAGCAACTCGCGCCTACAACTCCGATTATTAGATCCTGACCAATGAATCGCGCTCAGACGATCGTTCGACGGTGGGCCGTCGCCATCTTTATTGTCACGGGCCTGATCCCGGTCTGGGCGCAAAAAGTGGAAAAGGCTCCTCCATCAATCAGCCAGATTGAAGCCGCCATCCAGCGCGATCCGGGCAATCCCAAGCTTCATGTAACTCTCGGCCTGGCATATTGGGATCGGAACGACTACCCGCATGCGCTCGAAGCCTTCCAGCGCGCCGTGAAGGTAGGACCGGGTTCCGCCGAGGCGCACAACTGGTTGGGGGTTGCCTTGATGGGAAAGGCCGACCTGCCCAATGCCGTCGCGGAATTCAGGAAGGCCGTTGCTCTCGATCCAAAGTACGCTCGGGCTTATACAAATCTGGGTTCTGCGCTGGCCAAGAGCGGTGATCTCGGTGCCGCTGTCGACGCGTTCAAGAAGGCGCTGGCTCTGGCACCGGACAATCTGGCAGCGCATATGAACCTGGGAGTGGCCCTGCGAGAGAAGGGCGATGCCGAAGGCGCGCTGGTTCACCTGCGGCGTGTTGCTGAAGCCGATCCTGGCAATGCCGACATCCAGTACGAGTTGGGGCAGACGCTGCGCCAGAGTGGCGATTTGACCGGGGCGATTGCGGCTTTCGAGAAAGCGCTGGAGATCAATCCTGAACTGCGGGAAGGCTACTACGGACTCGGCCTGGCCCTGAAGCAGCAGAGCGCGGCGAAACGAAAGCCGGCTCCGCCCGCAGGGAGTCCGGCAGATGATTTGTACAAGAGCGGCCAGGAAGCAGTCGCTCGCGGGGATCTGAAGGCCGCTGCGGAACAACTCAGCCAAGCCCTTGCCCTCGATGCGAACGACGCCGAGGCACACAACCTGCTCGGTTACGTGCTGGGTCAGCAGGGAGACATGGCTTCCGCACTGGTTCACCTGGAGCGCTCGGTCGCGCTTCGGCCGGAGTGGGCTGAAGCTCATTACAATCTGGGAGTCGCGCTGTGGTATAGCGGCTCAAAGGAGAGATCCATTTCCGCGCTGCGAGAGAGTGTGCGCCTTGATCCCGCAGGAGGCGCCAGCCACGCCTTTCTGGGGACCGCCCTGCGCGAGACGGGTGATTGGGGTGGCGCGCGCCTGAGCCTGCAACGCGCGATTGCGCTTCTGCCACCCCTCCCCGCCACCTACATCGATCTCGGTATCGTCTTTCTTCGTGCCGGCGAGCTCGATAAGGCGATGGGACAATTCGAAGCCGGACTGAATATCGAGAACCCGTCGCCTCCCGAGCCAGACTGGGACAGCGCCATCAGTGCGATCCGTGAAGCGATAGCTAAAAGGCCAGATCGAGCTGATGCGCACAACATGCTGGGACTTCTGCTCGGCCGCAAAGGGGCGGACAGGAGTGAGGTCGTCGCAGAATTTCGCGAAGCGGTCCGGTTGCGTCCAGACTTCGCCCAGGCTTATAACAACATCGGGCTCGTGCTCACCCAAACCGACGACGACCCAGCGGCGATTGCGGCTTTCCGCGAAGCGATACGCATCAGCCCGGATTACGCCGATGCGCACGCCAACCTAGGCGCTGCGCTGATTCCCACCGATGCTGAACAAGCTATCCACGAACTGGAGAAGGCGGTCGCCCTGGCTCCAGCATCCACCAAGGCCCAGTTCAATCTGGCGACGGCCTACGGGAATAGCCCAAAGTACGGTCCATCGAGAGAGATCGAGCTGTTGCGCAAGGTAATCGCGGCGTCCCCCAACTTCGCGCGAGCACACCTTGCACTGGGCAAGGCGCTCCTACAGGATGGGAAAGTGCCGGAAGCGATCACCGAGCTCCAGGAGGCGGCGCGCCTCGACCCGCAGAGTGGCGAGGCCCACTATCAGTTGGGGTTGGCGCTGTCGCGAGCGGGACGCAAGGATGAGGCGGCGGCTGAACTCAAGCAGGGCCGTGAGCTTTCCTCCGCTGACGACCGCAACCAGAATGTCAACCTGGACATTGCCGAGGGCCGCGCCGCGCTCGACAAAGGCGATCTGGATCAAGCTGCCACCAAGTTTCGCCATGCCCTCAAGCTTCAGCCCGATTCGTCGGATGCCCAACGCTATCTCGGAGTGGTTTTGGAGAAGCAGGGCGACAAAGGCGGCGCTTCCGACGCCTATGAAAAAGCTGTCGATCTCAACCCGGGTAATCTCGCTGCCAGACAGAGCTTGCAGAAACTGGCAGAGGCCTCTGCCGCCAAAGACGATCCTGCGCGATTGGCCGAGTTCGAAGGTTACATTCGAGAGAGCCGGTTCAAAGAGGTGGAGCCGCTGCTCACTGACTACGTCACGGAGCATCCAGAGTCTTCGCGGGGTTGGTACGCTCTCGGCTACAGCTTGTTTGCCCAGCAGAAGATTGGCGAATCCATTCGGGCCTTGGCGAAATGCCTCCAACTCGACGTGAAAAACAGCGAAGCGCACAAGATTCTGGGCCGCGATCTGATGATCATCGGCAGATTCGATGCTGCTCAGGTTGAGTTCGAGCAAGGCATCCGCTACGACCCGAAGTCGGCTGAGATGCACTACAACCTTGGCAAACTATTTTCCATGCAGGACAATTGGGCCCCAGGGAGGAATGAATTCGAAGAGGCCCTGCGCATCGATCCTTCATACGTCGAGGCTTTGGACGCCCTCGGATTGACCCAGGAGGCGCTGGGTGACAACGCTGGCGCCGTCGCGAGCTACGAAAAGGCCATCGCCCTGAACCAGGCGCGCAACGGCACGTTTGCCTCTGCGCACGTTAACCTGAGCGCGTACTACAACCGCACCGGCGATCCCGAAAAAGGCCTCACCTACGCGCGCCAGGCCATCGAACTTGATCCCAAGTCCGACCGGGCCTGGTTTCAAAAGGCGAAGGCGGAGGACAGCCAGGGCCACCTGGACGACGCGGTCGATTCGCTGGCCCAGGCCATCACGTTCAACCCACGGGCCTCCTCTTATTACTACGTTTTGTCCGGCGTGCTTCGCAGGCAGGGGAAGACGAAAGAAAGCAAAGAGGCGTTGGAAGTATTCACGCGACTCGACAAGGAGTCGAATGATCTAGAGAAAATGCGGCGCAGCGGCGCCAATCCTCCCGCGACCCTACCGCAGCCCGGAGCACAGCGTGAGTAGCAACCCCAGCCGCAGGCAATCGCGGCGTGGGTTTTTGCAGTTGCTGGGCCGGGCCGGGGCAGCATTACCGTTTGCTTTGGCAGCCCCGCATCTGCTGGCAGCCGACTCGCCTTCTCCCGTCGTTTTCACCGACATTACAGGCCAGGCTGGCTTGGGGCACGCTAGAAACATTTCTGGTAGCCCTACCAACAAACAGTTTCTGCTCGAGGAGATGGGTTGCGGAGTGGCGCTGTTTGACTACGACAACGATGGTTGGCTCGATATTTTTCTGGTGAACGGAACCAGCCTTGACCCGGCGGTTCGGAATCGCAACCCCTCCAGTTATCTGTTTCACAACAATCGCGACGGCACCTTTACGGACGTCACCGAAAAAGCGCGGCTGACCCGGTCCGGATGGGGACAAGCCTGTTGCGTTGGAGATTACGACAACGACGGCTTCGACGATCTCTTCGTCACTTATTTTGGCCACAACGTCCTCTATCACAATAACGCCGACGGGACGTTTACCGATGTGTCTGAGCAGGCCGGCGTGGCCGGATCTGAAAACCGCTGGGGTGCAGGTTGCTGCTTTCTGGACTACGATCGTGACGGTCAGCTCGATCTGTTTGTGGCGAATTATGTGAATTTTGACCCCGCCCACGCACCCAAGCCGGGCCAGGCCCCCTACTGCATGTACAACGACATTCCGGTGCCGTGCGGGCCTCTGGGTTTCGCCGGCGGGACCAACATCCTTTATCGCAATCGCGGGAACGGCACCTTCGCCGACGTCTCCGAGGAGTCGGGCATCGCCCGGCCGCGCGGGCCTTCCTCAATGGTCTTCGTTGACAGAAATTGGCAGGCCAGCGGTTCGTATGGAATGGGAGCAGCGTCCGCGGACTTCGATAACGACGGATGGCCGGATATTTACGTCGCCTGCGACAGCGCTCCCAGCCTGCTCTATCGCAACAATCATGACCGTACATTCCGCGAAATTGCGGTGCCGGCCGGTTGCGCTTTAGACGAGAATGGCGTTTCCCTCTCCGGAATGGGTGTTGCGGTGGGAGACTTCGATGCCGATGGCTGGCTGGACATTGCGCGCACGAATTTCTCCGAACAGGTGACCACGCTGTACCGCAACTACGGCAACGGCGCCTTCGAGGATGCCAGCATCAGGGCCGGCCTGGGCGTTAACCGCAAATACCTCGGCTTCGGCGTGGGCTTCTTCGACTTCGACAACGATGGCTGGGAAGATCTTTTTCTGGCAAACGGCCATGTGTACTCTCAAATCGCTGACCGGAAATTGCACCTGTCTTACAAAGAGCCCAAAGTTCTGTACCGCAATCTGGGAAACGGGCGCTTCGAAGATGTTTCCGCGAAGGCTGGCCCGGCGATTCGGACCGAGAATCTGGGCCGCGGTTGCGCCTTCGGGGATTTCGACAACGATGGAGATGTGGATGTGATCGTGAACAACCTGGATGGGCCACCGTCGCTGCTGCGCAATGATGGCGGAAACAGGAATAACTGGATCATGATCAAGTGTGTGGGCACTCGCTCCAACCGGTCGGCAATCGGGACTCGTGTGAAGGTCACCAGCAGCGGGCACAGCCAGATCGACGAGGTGATGAGCGGATCAAGCTATTATTCACAAAACGATTTCCGCCTTCACTTCGGGCTAGGCCGCTCCACCAAAGCAGACAGTGTTGAGCTCGCCTGGCCATCCGGCTTGAAGGAGAGCTTCCAGAATCTGTCCGCGAATCACCTCTTCGTCCTGCAGGAAGCGAAGGGAATACTCGAAACCAGGAAATTCGGATAGAAGCAAACCATCAGCCCATCATGAGAAGACCCCGATATGCGCGCCGATGGAGTACGGCATCTGGGCTTGTCTTTGTCCTGATTGGGTGCGTGATGGCCGCTACACCCGCGCCCGACGTGCGGTTCACCGATATTACCCAGACCGCCAAGATCGATTTCAAGCATGAAAGCTCCGCCACCTCGAACAAATACCTGGTGGAAACCATGGGAGGCGGTGTTGCTCTGCTCGATTACGACAACGACGGACGGCTGGATATCTTCTTCACTAACGGCGCCAAGATTGACGATCCTATGCCGGATGACAAACCGCCCGATAAGTCCGACCGCAAGTTCTGGAACCGGCTCTATCATCAAAACTCCGATGGCACGTTTACCGACGTCACAGAAAAGGCCGGACTCACCGGGATGCCGCAGAACCACTACGATATGGGCATAGCCGTGGGCGATTACGATAACGACGGTTTTGAAGATATCTATGTAACGGGCTACGGTGGCAACACGCTTTACCACAACAACGGAAACGGCACTTTCACGGATGTCACCAAAAGCGCCGGAGTCGCCGGGGGAGGATGGAGCGCCAGCGCCGGGTTTTTCGACTACGACAATGATGGCAAGCTCGACCTCTTCGTCACGCGTTATGTGAATTGGACTTTCAAGACCAACCGCTATTGCGGAGAAAAACAACCCGGCTATCGGGCCTACTGCCATCCCGACAACTACGACGGTGTTACCAACATCCTCTATCACAACAATGGTGACGGCACGTTCACCGATGTTTCCGAAAAAGCCGGGATCGCCAATCCCAAGGGCAAGGGATTGGGTGTCTCATTCGCCGACTACGATGGCGATGGTTTCACCGATATTTTCGTCGCCAATGATTCGGTGCAGTGTTTTCTCTACCACAACAACGGAAATGGCACCTTTACGGAAACCGGCATGCTGGCTGGCGTGGGTTACAACGAGGATGGAAAGACCTTTGCCGGGATGGGCACCGATTTCAGCGACTACGATAATGACGGCCGCCCGGACATCGTGGTCACCGATCTCTCTAACGAACGCTATATGCTGTTTCGTAACAACGGCGATGGCACCTTCCGGGATGTAACCAACCAATCCGGTTTGGGTAGCGCAACCCTCTCCTTTGCGGGTTGGAGCACCCGTTTTTTCGACTACGACAACGACGGCTGGAAGGACCTCTTCGTCGCCCAGTCTCACGTGATGGACACCATCGAGAAGACTTCGCCAAATCTGAGATACCTGCAACCACCACTCTTACTGCGAAATGAATCCGGTCATTTCGTGCGGGTGGTTCCTGGCGACGCGTTTCAAATACCCTGGGCAGGGCGCGGCGCCGCTTTTGGCGACATTGATAACGACGGTGACATCGACGTGGTAGTCAGCAATGCTGGCCAGAAAGGGTACGTGCTTCGCAACGACGGCGGCAATCGCGGAAACTGGATCGGGATCGAGACTGTCGGCAAGAAATCGAATCGCGACGGAATTGGAAGCCGCGTGAAAGTGGTTTCTGCGTCGGGGTTGACTCAGTATTTCACCGTGAACACCGCGGTCGGGTACCTCTCGGCCAGTGACAAGCGCCTGCTGGTAGGCCTGGGCGCTGATTCCACGGCGAAGCTGGTGGTGATCCAGTGGCCTTCCGGAATCATCCAGACATTCGAGAACGTCAAGGCCGGGCAGACGTTGAAAGCGATCGAACCAGTCCAATGATTCGACCAAGCATAATCACACGTCGCAAAATGATCACGACCTTAGCGAGCGCAGCTGGCGGCGTCATGCTGGGTGCTACCGCTTTCGGGCAGGGAATTTCCTCGCGCAATGTGAAGCCACAACCCCGCGGGAAGCCTTCCGGACGGCCGTTTCTGGCACGTTTTACCGATGTCGCAAAACAGGCGGGCCTCACGCAGCCGGTTGTTTACGGAGGCATCGACAGCAAGAGCTACATTATCGAGGTAGTCGGGTGTGGTGTGGCGTTCATCGATTACGATAACGATGGCTGGGTCGATCTGTTTGTTCTCAGTGGCACTCGCCTGGAAGGCCCGCCGCCCGGCGCGTCCAATCGCTTGTACAAGAACAATCGCGACGGTACGTTTACCGACGTGACCGCTAAGACTGGGCTGCTCCGCACTGGTTGGGCCTCCGCTGTGACTGTGGGCGATTACGACAACGACGGTTTCGACGACATCTTTATTACTTACTATGGCAACAACGTTCTCTACCACAATAATGGCAACGGAACTTTTTCGGATATAACGGAAAAAGCCGGGCTTGGCCAGGCCGGCGTACGTTACGGCTCCGGCTGTACCTGGGTGGACTACGATCGCGATGGGCGGCTGGACCTGTTCGTAGCTAACTATCTGAATACTACGCTGGAGAAACTGCCCAAGCCGGGCGAAAACCCTGACTGTACCTGGAAGGGCGTTTCCGTGAATTGCGGTCCGCGCGGCCTGCCCACTGGGTTCGTCCAATTGTTCCACAACAACGCCGACGGAACTTTCACCGACGTGAGCAAGGCGTCGGGTGTCTCGGCGGCCTCCGGTTCGTATCCTATGACAGCGGTCGCCGCAGACTATGACAACGATGGATGGCCCGACATTTACGTCGCTTGCGATTCCACGCCGAGTTGGCTGTTCCGCAACCAGCAGGATGGGACGTTTCGCCAAGAGGGCCTGGAGCGTGGCGTTGCTCTAAGCGAAGACGGCCTGGAACAGGCCGGAATGGGGGTTGGAGTTGGCGACTACGATCTCGACGGGAACCTGGACATGTTCAAGACCAACTTCGCCGACGACACCAATGTCCTTTACCGCAACGATGGAAAAGGAAACTTCGACGATGTCACCATCCGCTCGGGTCTGGGAGTTGAAACCCGATATGTGGGCTGGGGCACGGGAATGGTCGACCTGGACAACGATGGTTTTCCCGACCTGTTTATTGCGACCGGTAGCGTCTATCCCGAGGTTGAGCGTAAACTCCCCGCCTACCCTTTCCATACCCCCCGCATCGTCTTCCGCAACCTCGGGGACGGCAGGTTCGAGGAATTACTGGAGGAAGCCGGAAGCGGAGTCTCCGAGACTCATTCCAGCCGCGGCTGTGCCTTTGGGGACTTCGACAATGATGGCGACATGGACATCCTGGTGATGAACATGAACGAACCGCCGTCCCTGCTGCGCAATGACGTTTCGAGCGGCGGCCACTGGCTGAAAGTCCTTCTGATTGGGGTCAAGACCAACCGCAGCGCCATCGGTACGCGCGTGGTCGCACGCTACGGAACCCGGCGTCAGGCGCAGGAAGTGATTGCGCAGTCCAGCTTCTACTCCGCCAACGACCGTCGCCTGCACTTTGGACTCGGCACCGAAGCCGCTGCTGACCTGACCATCCGCTGGACCAATGGCACGACCGAGACCATCCCAAACGTCGCAGCTGACCAGTTAGTAACAATTCGAGAGGGTGCGGGAATCGTCCACAAACAGAAATTCCAGTAGCAGTGGAGGAGGCGATGAGAAGAGGTCATTCTTCAAGATTAGTCTTGATCTACACGGCCATTCTGGGCCTAGCTCTACTTGGCGAAACCGCCGTGCCACAGAGCAGCCCGCATCGTGCTCCGGGTAAGGACGACGAGACAGCAGCGCCTGTGTTGAATCCTGCTATCTACCATCATGTGGCCCAGGTTATCTGGGTAGTAGGCGACCTCGACCGCGTAGTGGAATACTGGCAACGCCTCGGTGTCCACAATGTCCATCGCGACGGCGTGGTGAGCTTTCCGAATCTGACCTATCGCGGCACGCCCGACCCAGCGACTGCAAAGCAGGTAACCGCCAACATCGGCGAACTCGAAATCAAATGGATTCAACCTGTGCACGGTGGCAAGTTCTGGAGTGATGGCCTCCGCCAACATGGTGATGGCATTCGTGTCCTTGGGTATGCCGTCAAATCGCCGCGGCAGTTTGACGACCAGATCAAGTACTTCTCCTCAAGAGGCGTGGGTGTGGTGGTCAAAGACAGCTGGCAGGGTCCAACGGGAAGGGGCCGAGTTGCATATCTAGATACGGCCGCTCAAGGCGGAGGACACACACTGGCTCTGATCGATGAACCAGATACTCAGCTGCCCTCGGCCGTCATTGCCGCCAACGAATACCCACTCACCAAGATCACCCATTTCGCCTGGGTCGTGAATGACGTGCGAAAGGTGGACACATACTATACGGGCCTCGGCTTCCCACCCTTTTCACGAATTGACCACAACGTCAGTCTCGACCGCGTTTATCGCGGCCAACCCGGCATTTACGAAATGTGGCTCGGATGGGACCGTACCGGCGACGCGCCTTTCGAGTGGGTGCAGCAGATTGTCGGTCCGGACGTCTATGTAGAATATGGGAAGAAGCACGGGGAAGGGTTCCACCACCTGGGTGTGAACGTTAGCGATATGGACGACGCCATCAAGCTGATGAGTGCTCGTGGTGCGCCGCCATCGCAAGATGCCTCCTGGAAAACCTCAAAAGGTAAGGGCCGCGCTGTCTATCTGGACAGCGAACCTTATGGAGGTGTAACTCTGGAGCTGATCTATGATCCGCGCTAGTCTCAATTTACAGATACGAAGAGGTACGTAAGTAGCGTTGCAGATTTGAGTAGCATCAGGTCCAGGAATGCGGAATTTTCACAATGGTTCTGCCGCGACGCTGGCGGATGCCCTCGTCTTTTACGATATGCGTTTCAATACCGGTTTTACTCCCCAGGAGAAAGCCGATCTGATTGCGTTTTTGAACTCGCTTTGAGTGGAGGCGCTGTTCCAAATCATAGGCCCGGTTATACCGAGGAGCGTCCGAGCTTGTTCGATGTGATAACGTACACCGACAAATGTCTCGGTAGTGATTGTGCGCGACGTGAAACCTCTCTACATTCACGTTCACCCGAGCGACAACGTCGCGATCATCGTCAATCCTGAAGGACTGCCAGCAGCCACTCAATTTGCCGACGGGCTGACGCTCAAGGAGCGCATTCCACAGGCTCACAAAGTAGCTTTGCGGGACTTACAGCGCGGAGATCCGGTCAAACGCTACGGCCAAAGTATTGGGTTCGCGGCGCGTCCGATCGCGGTGGGTTCGTGGGGGCACGAAGACGCCATCGAATTACCCCAGCCGCCCGCCCGTGACGAATTACCTCTGGCGACCGCCACTCCTGTGCCTCAACCAGCCCTCACCGGTTATACATTCGACGGCTTCCGCAATGTGGATGGCAGTGTGGGAAGAAA